>Ga0307510_10010873_pt1 | contig 10813 bp, 8 predicted proteins | sample 12_EM_MG_FD_207224 | JGI IMG/M metagenome (GOLD analysis project Ga0307510, IMG submission 207224) | Populus trichocarpa ectomycorrhiza microbial communities from riparian zone in the Pacific Northwest, United States - 12_EM | ecosystem: Host-associated > Plants > Roots > Unclassified | place... | reverse complement strand
GCAGGAAGCCTTCTGAGGCCGCGGGGTCAGACTCTCTTTCCTAACTAACTGCTGTGACTGGGATGTACAACAAGAGAGTGTAGCCAGTATGGGCTAGCCATGCCTGGTGCAGCTAGACTGGAAGCGACTAAGCCATCCACGTAGGCTAGTTCCGCGTAAGTGTTGCCGCGGGCAACCGGCGCATTTCTCTTCACGAGCTCACCATGACTCCTTCTCTCGCTGTTGAAGGGATCCCCTCTGGATAGAAAAACTTCCACCCCCGTACCGTAATACCTAAATTGCGTGGGGCGGAGGCCTTGGACATTGGACGTACCTTTTCTTTTTTTTTGAAAGCATATTATGGAGGTTGTCTGTCTACCTGGTAGCCAGTTCATAAGTCAGAAGTAGCAGGAGACTCTCTGTAAGCCCCACTTGACATGCTGTAGCAGGACCTGAGATCCTTGGACGTACAGTCATTTGGCGGTAGGCCAAATTGATTTGCCACGGAGGTGACAGCAGAGAAACGATCACGTGATATATTGGTGACGTCATGACGAGAACAGACACTTGAATGAAGATACGGTGGTGGTACAAGGAGGATGTTCGTCGTACAGTATTGTTTTTTATTTGTGAATTGATAGTGATAAGTGGCATACATAATGGCGCTTGATATAGCGACGCACGTTCATACACGTTCGAACGACTGTGGGGACATCAATCCTGATTGGGAACATGCGCGTCAGTCGAAATCAATGTTGAATAACGAGCCGTCCGGCCACCACGTACACACCCCGCATACCGATTAACCAATGTCGTCTCACAGCAAGCGCAGGGCAGAGTCAGAGGATATTGCCTACAAGAAAAAGTGAGTTGGCCTGACATACTAGTCCATTACGCGAGTGACACAGCTCCAACAAGGGCCCGTAAGGCAGAAGACGACGACTTCGACCAAGGTGAAGAGGTGAATGGCGTGGTTGATGATGGTAGGTGGCTCCTAGGTTTGTTTAGCCAAGTCGATTGATTTCAGGTGCACATGCCTAGATAAGTCGGATGCGCTTGACAAAGGCAATATAATATCTTCTAGCAGGAGAACGAGCGGAAAACGGGTCAACTACACCGAAGCTTCAGATATTGCGGGCCTGGGAAATGATAATGCGTCCAAATCCGAAGGAGAAACCCAGAAAGTGAAGAAAGGGGCCTCTGCGGAGCCGCGGACTAGGTCCCCACAGCGGAAGCCAGTGACGGATATTGGGGAGGAGGAAGGGGAGGAAGAGGGGGAATACGGGAGCGAAGAGGAGTACGAGGGCGATGATGGCGGGGATGATGACAACGAGGATGACATTACTGATGAGGATGAGGAAGAAGAGTAACAAGTAAATGATGGCCACGGATGATTTCAAGACCTTGGATGCAAAGTCCCCCAAGATATAGACACTTCACCTCGTATTTTTTTTCTATTTCATATTCGTGTTGGGGCATTATTATCAGTGTTCGTTCGATTGCGAGCACACAATGCGTTGGTGAGGGCAGTGAGAGATTTGGGTGGTGGATGCGGAGATTGAACCAGTTTAAGGGAGCCTTAAGGTTAGGGTTAATGGTTGGTTGCACTCCGCGCTGTACACCGCGACAAAAGAAAGAACAGCACAACAGTCATGTCCAAGGAACACTGGCACGTAGGCTCACGCCCAGACTACATCACCCATCTCGCTCTTTCCCGAAGTCATGCGGAGCATCGGGGTCACGTCCCATCACGTCCAAAGCATGACGCGCACATGCCAAAGCATCTACAACTACAACCGTCCGTGATTCCGGACTTGCGCTTCGAGCCGACTTACTTGGCCAAGCTTGCAGCTGCAGGTCCCGGTTGGAAATCTGTCGTCTGGGTTACGGTCAGAGATCAAATGATAAGCCCACTGCTGCAGGGCACACTTTGGTGCGTCGCGTGCCGCCGCCGATCTTGGCCTCTATTTGACATAGCCTGCACAGGGGTGCTGCATCCATCTTTATACAGCCTTTATTACGGTCCCTCACCTGGAAGCGGTCCCAGCCTCACAGTTTACGGGCCCAGAAGGAAGGCAGCGCAGCAGGTTGGCTTCGCCAATGGGCCCGCTCGCTTTTCCCGGATGCGAGGTCAGGGAATCCATCAGGGACTCGATGATGAGAAGTTGCGCGTTGGGGCCTCATGATGCAGACGATATGGGAACGTGTCCACGTCCTTGTGTTCCCATAATCGTTCTCCGGGCGCCGGTAATCCTCGGTTTTCCCCTCACCTTTGGGCCATTAGTCCACTTAGAGACATGAATGACGATGTTTTATCTTTCCATAACGAGGAGTACCTTCGGGCCCAACAGACGAACCTTATCAATTCCCCACAACAAGATTCTGCTGTAAGGGATGCTCATATGATATCACCCAAAAACCGTCTAGATACGTCGACGGTGCTACAGAGCGACCCCTGTGAAGGACGAGACGACTGATGGGGTTTTTCATGGGACCCGGTCAACGTCCGGAACCCGCATTTCGGGCCTTACCTCACCCTTGGTAGACCTCAATGTACCAATCTTGATATGTACATCCATTGGTCGAAGTCCTGTCTGTTTCTTCCTTTGCTTTGCCTTCCCTCGCTCCTTTCCCCAGCATCTCCAACGGTCCCCCTTTCCTCAGTCACGGAGCATCTCAAAGCCAATCGCGCAGCTAGTGTCCTAACGTGCGAAGGAGATAGGCTCTCAAGATCTAGAGGGGAGACAAGTACCAAGGCACGAGCATAGGGTTCGAGACAAGGGCTTTCGAAAAGGAGAACGGCTTCAGAAGATTCTATTGGGAATCACCCGAGCTTGTAAACTCCGGTGGACAGGATTCTGGGCAGAAGTATGACAATGGATGTACGCGGTGGCGCCAGAAGTAATCCAGAGGCGATGTGTTCGTTCGTACGAAGGCGGTGAGCCCCTATTTTTTGAACTATGCGAAAGGGGACTGAATGCAGTGCTATGGCCCTGATGCCAGAGACACTGATGGACAGCTGTCGTTCCTGTCGCAATTTACTCCACCCCAAATCTCAAGCTTCCCACGAGAAAAGACGCTAGATTGAACCCTCGATCCACCTTAGGGATGAACAATCTCCTTTTCTCCCACCCACTCTTTTCATTCTTCGCATCTTTTTCTTCCACCTCGTCGCGCCCGTTGCCGCATCCCTTCCTCGTCTAGACAACACCACAAAGTCATTTGGGAAACGGACAATCAGTCCCAAAATACAGGACTTAGCCCCACGCTTCACGTTGTCGTCGTCCCCATGGGACTGCTCGTAGGTCGACACGGGACGGCTGCTGACCGGCGCGCTCGCTGCTCCCCTCGCTCCCCCGACGAGCCGCCGCACCACAAATATGACCCTGTCTCACATCACGTTTCCCAATCACGTCGGCCCGCGCTTCTTGTTTTTCGTGTACTTATCCTAATACGATCCGAATCCGCCTTTCCATAAATTCAGATATTCACCCGAGATCGTGCTTCATACGGCTTCCTCTTTGGTCTCGTCCTGCGCACCGCAACTAGTCCTTCAAGACGGACATGATTCTCCATGCGATCGCCACGCTACTCCCGTCTATCTCACCCCTTGGAATGGTGATGAGACGATGGTGGATGGATCATAATGGAGTCAGATTACCGCAAATAGTGCCGAAAGAGCGACAGTTGGGACAAACCATTCCTAACACATAGGGACCAAACGACAGCCGCACTCCGCCTTTCGACACCCTGGGAGATGCGGATGAGGAAAAGATAGGAAAGACCAGGGACGAGAGGGAAGGGATACAAACCAAAATTAAAGGGGCATGGAGTATAGTCCTAAGTCATCTTGAAGACCAGAACCCTGCGTGTACTGCCTTATGAAGATGTGATCCCAGAACTGCATCCTGCAATAACGGTAAGAATATGGGGTCTAGTTGGCGGAGCATAGCCCCTCGGGACCAGCGGTCATGGTACTTGTAGGCTGGGAGGGAACACTGGTGGAAGGGTGATTAAATGTACGATAGAAACAACCCGCTTTTGGCGGAACATCTCCGCCCGATAATCCAGCGGGAGGTCACTACCTCAGAGAAGGGTGAGACGCAGAAGGCATAGAGGGGAAGAAAAGACGAAACGAAATGAGTGATTACCGAAAGACCAAGACTGCAATGGAACGGCCAAAATGAGCGGCCACAAGCAAAATGACGCACGGTCAAGCTCCATAGCTCACTGACCAAGCCAAAATCCCACTATTACAGACCACGTATCCAAAATTCCGATGAATCAGAAAATAAATTCTTGGCGAAGTTGAAGTTACTGGCGCGAAACACCGGGAATTCTGTCGTGTCTCGAACTGAAGCTGTGCTTGAATCCGGTCTTAGGGGGGTTAGTGCGAATGCACATTCAAGGATGAGGATGACCCGTAGGTCAGCTATGGGTCTCGTGGCAAGCTGGACGAAAGGTGCTTACCTGTATCGCTCCTTTCTTCAAACACGGGCCTCATTCTCTGCTGGTGGTTACCACCCACGATACGATGGCTAACGCAGCACAACCACAGCATATCGCCCTTCTCATGTCAGGATCGGGTCACTCGAGGCCAGTTTCGTGACATACCAGCGGCAGGCCCTCTTTGATGAGCTTATCACACCCCACAGCTGAACGCATGTTGAGCTTGTTATTCCCGACTACAAACCCGCATACGGCTCGCGCGCGAAAAGGCGCCAACCCGCTCATTTTGTAGGAATACCTCGCGTTGCGGTCTCACCCAAGGCGGTACCTGACGCGAAGGAGCAATATACTCGACGCTTGACTGGCGCATTTCATGGCAAGTAAACAATTGAACACCGTTATGTCACGTAGTTGGTTTCTTCAGATTCTCCATCTGTTCGGGACAAAGGTGGTATTTTTTACACAGCAGACAGGCGGTGTAGTACGGTTGGTCTTAATGGCGTGTTCACGTGGATGGCTGTGAACCTGCCCCGCCTTGCTCTTTCCCCCTTCAATCGTCGATATCCTCATACCAGTTCCGGGTTTACCGAGGAAAACGGACAAAAGTGGGATTTCCGCTTGATTTCTCGGTACGAGCCGTTGCCAAGTGGATTGTCTTTGGTCATCCCTTGCGCAGCTGAGCCTCGTGGCATATCCTCGTGTCTCAGAGGTGTGTACAACCTTGGCTCAAACAATTTCAACGGGCCATTAGTTTGGCTAGCGGTGCGGGGTAACATTCTCATTGGCCTGGCCACTACCCCGGCCTTGGTTCAGCCCTGGCTGTTGGCGCAGCGCACGACGTGGCGTTCGCGTTGGCTGTCCTGTGACTATCCTTACTAGTTGGAATTTATTAGTAATAATGGGTGCTTTTGGCTCCATTTTTGTCCGTATGTCCGTCCGTATTGCTAAACCATGGTACCGGGAACCCGCGCAGGCATCGTAGGCGCATGGCAAATGGCCGAATCAAGTATAACCTGTCTGTCAGTACTACGGTGTCCATATTTTCAGACGTGCTTTCTCCGTTACCCAAAATGTACACCTGTCCCTCACTAGGCATCACAAAAGTTGGTGCCTTTGTTCCAACTGCGTCAAAATCAGGACGGGCAACACGCAAGACTATTCTGAGCCATGTGTTGACTCGGATTTTTGCCAACTCCTTGGGACATCTGCATCCTCGTTGAAAAGGAGTCCGTGTGGGAAATGCGGTGCCTCCCATTGTGCGATGAAAATTTCCATTTCGTCAGTGTTCGACAAATGCTGTGTTGACTCGGAGGCCATTACCCGGTACTTGGGCCAATATATCGGATCTTTGGTGGGCGCCTTGAACAAGGCAGACGGCCTATAAAAGGGTCCATCACCCAGGCTGCAGCGTGCTGCTTCTCTCCCCCCAGGTTCACCTGACGGTTAGATTGAATGAACATGGAAGTCGTCAAGGGCTTTTTGGCACCACTCACCCCCAACACTAAGTCTATGCAAGACACATTGGTGTGCATATTTGGCTCCTCCGCCACGGGCGATGACTTGAGTTAGGCTCAGAAACTCCTTGTCGTCGGGGGTACTGTCGAGATGGCCCGAAGAGCCTCAATATCCGGCGTGTGGGATAGACTCGTGGATTGTTCGTGTTTCCTCTCAAAGGGGCATTTCTGACTGAGGCACAACCACTAGCTTTCCTTTTCACTGCGCATTTCAGTCAAGAGGATTACCCATATGAGTGGCAAGTACGTTTTATCATTTTGCGGTGTGCGTACTCATGTCCTTGTTTGACAGGCTGATGAACTGGCTTTCCAAGGTACGTTTCACTCAGAAACAAAAACCATCGTGGTGACTAGATTGCCATCGCCCTACGGAAATGCAGCAACCTGCATGGGGCCGCAGCCGAGAGTTGGAAATCACCACGCGCTCAGTAGGTTTGGGTCGGGCGAAGAAATCGACATTCGGCGATCCGAATGAAGAAGAAGTGGATGAAAAAGACGAGCATGAATCGAAACACCCCCATCATAAAGTTATGTTCAAGCCCTCTCGTGGTGAGTAACTTGTCCGTTTAACTTTAGCATTCGATAGAAAGATTTTCCAATAGGTGTCGCGCATGCATTTTTCTACCGCGGCCATTGGTTGAAGGTGGGCACTCGATCACAGCACCTCTGTAAATAGGTTATACTCAATTAGTAACACCATCTCAGATAACGCATTCTCGTCAATCCCAGGAATATGGCCACTATTCGACTCTGAAAATAAGGCGAGCTCTGAGGCTGCCTAATCCCAATCACGTATTTTTGTTTTTGTTTTTCTGATTTCAAGTAGCGTATTTGCGCGTAACAATGACATCCTCAAGCGGCTCGTGCTCGAGGCAAAGCGCGAATACGAGAAAGATGAGGAACACCGCGTGCATATTTTCACAGCGGACACGTATGGGGTGTTTTCCTTGTAGTGACGTAGTCCGTCCTGATTTCCGAAGGATATACGCCTGCTGGAGATGGAACGGCTCACGCCAGAAGAGACAAATGTCCTCAATAGTTCTCGAACCCGGTGTCAAGGAGAGGCTTTTAGCGGATTGCCAAGATTTCCTACGCTCTGAAGACTGGTACGTCTATCACTCAAGATTCGCTAGAATATGAGGGTATATGTGGTCAACAGGTACGCTGAAAGAGGTAGGTCCATTAAAGACATTGTGTAAGGAAGCAGGAATTTATGGCCCTGTTTTCGTACAGGGATACCCTTTCGACGTGGATACCTGTTGTACGGTGTGCCGAGAAGGTACCGTGCAGCCATATCCCGAAATACCAGTGGAGGTCATTCCGGCCATGTGCTAACGCCGTCCTTAAGTGGCAAGACGTCATTCATACTTTCCCTTGCCGGCGAGCTTGGCCTAGACATATATACCGTTAGCCTTTCATCCAAGGAGTGCGTAATTGGTTCTTTCCCCCATTGCGGGACTAATCCCCAGGAATAGAATGAGTGATAACACATTAACGACCCTAATCGGAAATATCAAATCATCGTGAGTTGCTTCCTCGAAAGGCTGTGTACTTGTCCGATGCTTGTATGGTAGGTGCATATTGCTCTTCGAGGACTTGGACACTGCATTTGATCGGGGCATCAGTCGGGATCATACGTCAACTGGAGCATCTGTACCCACAGTAAATGAAGGCTCAACCCTGAGTTTGAGCGGTCTTCTAAGCGTCCTGGATTGGGCTGCTGCTGCGAAACCTCAGTGCGTCTTTGTCCCCCTGAGGCCCATGATCTCGTCTAATTACATTTATCATCTCCCACAGGCTTCTTTTCGCTACAACCAACTGCGTCGAGCGCATTGATCCCGTGCTGACAAGACCTGGCCGTATGGATGTCTGGGTCAATTTCACCAATGCGACCAAGTGGCAGGCAGAGTGTATCTTTAAACGTTTCTTCTCATCCCCACCGCCAGCCCCAACACCTAATGAGGCCTTGTCGTCGACGGGACATCCCGCTAAGTCTAGAGATACGGCATCAGTGCGCAACTCGCCAATTCTTGAAGAAGCGGAAATCGCCCGGCTTTCCAGGAGATTTGCCGATGCCGTTCCTGAGGGAGAAATCAGCGTATGTCCCGGTTTTCTCCGCCGCCTTGTTTCTGCCTTTACACATGAAGCTTGGCAGATCGCTAGTCTAGAGGGATGTTTGGTGGAGAACAAAGCAAGCCCTCAAGCATGTGTCGCGGACGTTGCAAAATGGTACGGGTTGAGTGATTTATGTCTTTGTCACGGGGATCCTACCTCGACACTGTAACAGGGTACAGAAGGAACGTGAGGCCCGAGCCCGGGGAATGCGCGAGTAGGAGGTGAGCGACGATACCTTCGTTACTTCTTGTGGAAATGCCTGACTATATGCACCTGAGAGCGAAGCGAAGGGAAAGGGAGATAATTGGGCAGAAGTGTATGATTCACGAATGAGCATGTAAAGATGCTTTGTTAAGGCGGGCTGGTCGTAGCTAAGAGGTCAACTAGACCAGTACGCTTCGTGTAGTGTGCATATCAAATGCCCGTCTCGGGCTCAAGTGGTCTCACATCCAATCCGATCTATCCCACCTGTGACATCAGAGACTCTGAAGAGAAGTCACCCTGAAGGCCCTGCGAAATAAGGGAGGTGAGACTAGAAATTCAATCAAAGATGTATCCTTTTCAAAGTTGTAATCGGGTCCTCTAGGGTTTAGAGAGGAAAGAGGACTACGATAACCCTTGTGTCGGCAGTCAGGTTGGTAATCGAGGTCATTGTTGAGAGTCGTCCGCGTGTGCTTTGAATCTATGATAACTGCATCACTGACTTTCCTCTCTTGAAGAGAACAAGTCAAAATTTGCCAGGGAATGAGAGGGACATATAGAGCTATACACGTCCGTGGTGCAAAACGAGGACCGGACGCACACGGACCGAAAGACCGATGCGCGTCGCAACGGCCCTCGGATCACCATCGTACACAGATATGCACGATTTGAGGAGGCGGGCTCGAGCTCAGAGATTATGTGGTACGGCCTGCGTGGCTCGTTTCCGAGGCTGCCGCATGTGCCATCATTACCCTAGGATTGGAGGCGCCGAGTGAGGGATCACAATGCTCGTGAGTCGTGAGATCTGAGTCGTTTTGTAATACTCTGTACAAGGATGAGTCGGATGAATCTGAAGCTTGGTAGCTTTCTAATCGACATGACAGAACCAACATCAAGGACTCAGCGGCCAACGCAACTCCGCCATTCCGTCGGCAGTGGCCGATGCCAGTAAAAATAAGACGACATACCACCTGGTGAGACTCAGCTGGTCCTTGCTGACTTTGCCAATCTAATGTTAATTGTCCTTGCGGTCGGCTTCTACATTGGCATTATATCGCAGACGAATAGTCCGCGAGAGAGTTCAAAAGAGAAATGCGACGGTGTGTGTGATGCGAGAGGCGGGACGTGACGGCGCAGGCTGCGATGGGCACTCGTTGCTCCAACGGCACGGCTGGGGATTTATAACGGGCGTAAGGCTTGAGGCAGCGGGCACGCGAACGGGAAAGAGAAGTGGGCTGTATTCTTGCCTTCCTTAGCCGAAGCCGGGGGAGGCGGGTTATGTACATGTACGCTGGGCGCGAGGCGATGTTCTAGGATAAAAAGGAGAATAAACGAACGTACAAAAGAGTCCTACATGATTCTATACACAGTAAGTGTGTCTCCGGCGAGGGTATGGTTCCGAACAGTGACCCGACTTGCAAGCTGTCGTGCATGTCGTGTGTGACGTCGGAATGACGGCTGTCGAGGCAGCGCGCGCTTGTTGCACTGCCAGCGAGGGCGGGCGGTTCGTGCGGCATTTGAGGGGTGACAGGAGGGGCCTTGAGGGGGAGACGAGACGCGATGAGATGAGATGGAGATGAAGGCGGAGGACAAGGCGAAGGGGCGATGGAGACGCGTCAAGCAATGTCTGTGCCGGGGCCGTCACGTGGTCGAAATTGGCTGATTCCAAGTTACATGACTGTCTGCTAGACTGCCGTTGCAGGCTCGGCAGCGTACCATTCTGAGCGAACCTCCTTCAAGTTGTGAGACTAGCCAGTCCCTCAATTCAGAGTGGTCTGCCTCTCCCTTTTTTCGGCCTATTCTACTAGTGAAACCTGAGCTGGATAAGGACACCCCGACATGGACCACCTTGCGTCAATCTAAAAATGAACACTGCGTGAATGCGACTATTTAGCAGTTTGATTTTGACCTGATAGTCCTCTCCGCGTGGGTGAGTGAAGTGCAGTGCAAGGCGCTCATCGCCAACACCTCTGTGGGGGCCGGAGTTTTGAGCACCCAGCCGAGCCACTGAAATCTAGGCGGGAATATAGTGAAAAAATGCTAATTCTGCATTTTTCGTGTTTTGGGCGCTTAGTATCAAATTAGGATTAATTTTTGTACCTAAGTCCAACATCTAATCTATGTAACGTGTGTACTGTTGATTCCCAGAAGATACCAGATTCCCGCCGTTCCCGACCATCGCCGGGCCGGATAATGGGTACAGTACAGTAGTTCAAAAAGTGCCGCGAGGTTGTTTGATTTTCTTCATTTTTCGTTGGACGGATCCAGTATTCTACTTGATCATATCAAGAGAGCTTCGAGAAACAAATCCCTGACACATTCAAAAGCTAGAAGAACCTTCATTACAATGAGCACAACGATGTGATCGAAATGAAACGTGGTCATAATTCACCGAGAACACATCAAGCAGTATGCTATGCGTATCCAGTTATACATGATTACAGCCCAAACAAACGAAAAAGTCCAAAGTGATATACCCATGGAACAAGAAAAGCTCGAAGTAAGATTAAGATGAGACAATTACATTCCACAATACCAGGGGTCAACTTTGGTGG
>Ga0307510_10010872_pt1 | contig 10814 bp, 10 predicted proteins | sample 12_EM_MG_FD_207224 | JGI IMG/M metagenome (GOLD analysis project Ga0307510, IMG submission 207224) | Populus trichocarpa ectomycorrhiza microbial communities from riparian zone in the Pacific Northwest, United States - 12_EM | ecosystem: Host-associated > Plants > Roots > Unclassified | place... | reverse complement strand
TCCTCAAGGAACTCCGCGCAGACGGCGTCGCCCTCGTCTTCATCTCCCACGACCTCGGGTCCGTCGCCGGGGTCGCCGACCGCATCGCCGTGCTGTACCAGGGCGAGTTGGTCGAGGTCGGCGCCACCGCCGACGTCATCAACCAGCCCCAGCACCCCTACACGCGCCTGCTCGTCCGCTCCGCGCCCACCCTGCACAGCGCGGCGGCGGACCGGGCCGAACGCGAGTCCCTGCGCGCCCTTCTGCACGCCTGACACACCCTCAACTCCCTTTCACGGAAAAGGAACAGCCATGTCCCGCACGCTCCACCTCGCCCTCCACCCGTACGGTGTCGGCGGTCCCGGCCAGCACGGGCTGTGGAAGGACCCGCGCGTCGCGAAGAACGCCAGCATCGACATCAACTACTACATCCGGCTGGCCCAGGCGGCCGAACACGCCCTGTTCGACGCCCTGTTCATCGTCGACAGCCAGTTCATCAACTCCACCTACCCGGCGCACTACCTCAACCGCCTGGAACCGCTGACCCTGTTGTCGGCCGTCGCCACCCACACCAAGCACCTCGGCCTGGTGGGCACGGCGAGTTCGACGTACAACTCGCCCTTCAACCTCGCCCGCCGCTTCGCCTCGCTCGACCACATCAGCGGCGGACGGGCCGGCTGGAACGTCGTGACCAGCTTCGACACCGGCACCGCGCGGAACTTCGGGCTCGACGAGCATCTCGACTACGCCACCCGCTACGGCCGTGCCCTGGAGTTCGTGCAGGTGGCCCGGGGGCTGTGGGACTCGTACGAGGACGACGCGTTCCCGGCCGACGTCGAGCGGGGCGTGTTCCTCGACCCGGCCAAGCTGCACGAACTCGACCACGCGGGCGAGCACTTCAAGATCGCGGGTCCGCTGAACCTCTCCCGCTCCCCGCAGGGCCAGCCGGTGATCTTCCAGGCCGGTGTCTCCGAGGAGGGCCGTGATCTCGCCGCGCAGGTCGCCGAGGGCATCTTCGCGCCCGGGGGCGCCCTGGAGTCGGCGCGGGACTACTACGCCGACGTCAAGAAGCGGGCGGCCGCCTACGGCCGCGACCCCGACCACGTCAAGATCCTCATCCACGGCGGCCCGGTCGTCGCCGCCACCGACGAGGCGGCCCGCCGTCGCGAGCGGGAGATCTTCGAGGAGGACGACGACTTCGACCGCAACCTGGCGCTGCTGGGCCGCTCCTTCGGGGCGTACGACTTCAGCGTGCACGACCTCGACGCACCCTTCCCGGACGTCGCCCACCTCGCCGAGAAGGGCGGGCGCACGGGTGCCACGCAGCTCATCGAGCGGGCCAAGACCGAAGGTCTGACGCTGCGTCAAGTCGCCGAATCCATCAACCAGTTCCGTCAGTCGCCGTTCGTCGGGGACCCGACGACCGTGGCCGACACCATCCAGCAGTGGTTCGACGCCCGCGCCTTCGACGGCATCAACCTCGCCTTCCGCACCGAGGACGAACTGAACCACTTCGTCGACGGCGTCGTCCCGATCCTCCAGAAGCGCGGCCTGTTCCGCACCGAGTACACGTCCGACACCCTGCGCGGCAACCTCGGCCTGCCGGTCCCGCCCAACCGTCACTCCCGCGAGCGCCGGCTCGTGAACGACTGAGGGCCGCGCGATGACCGAACTGTCGACGACGGGGGGCCGCGACGTCCACACCGTCCGCTTCCCCGCCACCACTCCCCCAGCCGCCGTCGACGTCCTCGTCGTCGGCGCCGGCCCGGTCGGCCTGGCGGCGGCCGTCGAACTGACCTCGCGGGGCGTCGAGGCAGCCGTCGTGGAGCGCGCCCCGGCCGCGACGCTGGTGCGGGCCGGCGCGATGGGCCACACCCCGCGGGTCGTGGAGCATCTGCGGCGCTGGGGGCTGCTCCAGCGCGTCCGGGACGCGTGGACGTACCCGCCGGAATGGCACCGGGGAACCCGGCTGGTCACCTCCCTCGCCGGGCACGAGCTGGTGCCGGTGCCCGCCCCGTCGTTCACCGACAGGGGGACTGCCGCCGGGCACTCCGCGGACGAGGCACTGCGCCGCCCGCAGACCGTGTTCCAGCGGGTGTTCCTCGACCACCTGACGGAACAGGGCGTCAGCGTGTCCGGCGGCTGGGAGCTGACCGGTCTGCGCGAGGACGCGAACGGCGTCGACGCGGAGGTGGTGGAGGTCGGCTCCGGTCGCTCGCACACCGTTCGGGCCGCCTACGTCCTGGGCACCGACGGAGGAAGCAGCACCACCCGCCGCCTGGCCGGCATCGCCCGTACGGGCGAGCACGCCACCGACAAGCGGCTGCGTCTCATCGTCCGCACCGGCGACATCGCGGACCGGGTGGGGCCCGCGCCGAGCGCGACGAACATCGTCGTCAACGCCCGCGCCTCCGGCTTCCTGGCCGCCGTGAGCGCGCGGGAGTGGCGGGTGTACGCCGGGCCGTACCCGCTCGAACACGAGCCCACCGAGGGTGAGTTGCTGGACGTCGGGCGGGCGGCGTTCGGCCTGGACATCGACCTTGAGCTGGTGTCCGCGACGACTTTCTACCACGCCACCCGGATCGCGGAGACGTTCCGTCGCGGCCGGATCCTCCTCGCCGGTGACGCCGCCCATGTCCGCACGCCCGGCGGCAACCTGGGCGAGGGCATCGGCGACGTCGTCAACCTGGGCTGGAAGCTCGCGGCGGTGCTCGGCGGGCAGGCCCCGCCAAGGCTGCTGGACTCCTACGACCAGGAGCGCCGCCCGCACAACTGGCGTGTCGCCGGGCACGCGTTGGAGCGCGCTCGGCGCTCGCAGGCCACCCTCGCCGAGATCCGGACCGGCGGCATTCCCGACGACGCGGACCTCGGCGAGGACGCCGTACGGCGGCGGGCCGAGATCGGCGCACGGCTGCGCCGGGACCGCTTCGGCAGCGACGGGGTGGCCTTCGACGAGCGGTACGACGCCTCGGCTGTCGTCCGGTACGAACCCGGTCAACTCGACGCCGAACGGCCTTGGCGCGCCGACGTGTACGAGGACGACCCGCGACCGGGCCACCGCGCGCCGGACGGTCCCGTCGACCCGAGCGGCGGCACGCTCTACGACCGTCTCGGCAACTCCTTCGGCCTGCTCGTCCTCACCGACGACCGGACCGTCGAGAAGGCCTTCGCCGCCGAAGCCGCCGCCCGTTCCCTGCCGTTCACGGTCGTCCACCTCACCGACCCGGCGGCACGGGCCGTCTACGGCACGGCCAACGTCCTGATCCGCCCCGACCAGCACGTCGTCTGGCGCGGTGCCCGGCTGCCCGGCGCGGGCGCCGCCGCCGTACTCGACCAGGTGCTGGGGCACGCCGAGTCGGCGGCCGAACCCGCCCCGGTTCCCGTCACCACCGCAGCCTGACACCGAAAGGCCATCACCCCATGACGAGCGAGAGACCACGCTTCCGGCTCGGTTTCCTCACCCACGTCCAGGGCCGCGACGACGACATCGCCCGCACCTACCGCAACGCCCAGGAACTCTTCGTCGTGGCCGACGAGTTGGGCTTCGACGTCGGCTGGGTAGCCCAGCACCACGTCTCCCTCGGCGGGGGCGGGCTGTCCTCGCCGTGGACCTTCCTGGCCCACGCGGCGGCGCGCACCACCCGCATCCGGCTCGGCACCGCCATCACCGTCCTCCCGTTGGAGGATCCGGTGCGGCTCGCCGAGGACATCGCCACCGTCGACACGCTCAGCGGAGGCCGCGTGGAGTTCGGCGCGGGCAGCGGATCGAGCGAGGTGGAGTACGCGGCGTTCGGCAAGGACGTGGCCCGCAGGCGTCAACTGACCAGCGAGAACCTCGACATCGTGCGCCGGGCCCTGGACCGCCGAGAGGTGGGCACGGCCGGCTTCCGCATCCAGCCCCGGCCCGGCGACTTCAACGCCCGTGTCTGGCAAGGGGTGTTCAGCGCGCAAGGTGCCGAGTACGCGGCGCGGAGCGGTTCGAATCTGCTGCTCAACCGGGCGGCCTACGGCTTCGACGCCCCCACCGACGAGGTCCAACGTCCTTGGGCGGACGCCTACTTGGCCGCCTGGGAGCGACCACACCGGCCACGTATCGGCCTCTCACGCTTCGTGTTCCCGGCCAAGGACCGGCGCACCGCGCTCGCGGCGATCGGCGACGACGTCCACCGGGCCGCACAGCGCATGGCCGAGCACGGCGCGTTCCCCAAGGGCCTCGACCAGGACGAGGCGCTGCGCCGCTTCCACTCCTTCTACGGCCATCCCGACGAGATCGTCGCGGCGCTCGGGCAGGAGAAGGTGCTGCCCGTCACGACGGACCTGATCACCCAGTTCAACCCCGCCGTCCCCGACCACGACGCCGCCGTCCGCGCCCTCGAACTCATCGCGACCGAAGTGGCACCCGCGTTGGGCTGGAAGCCCGCGCAGGCGGCCGAACCCGCATCCGCAGGAGTGTGACATGACCCAGTACAGCGACCACTTCGGCCCCGAGGGCCTCCTCGTCCGGGGCACGGTCCTCGTCGTCCCCGGCCGCGGCGAGACCCGGGCGACCTACGCCCGATTCGGCAGGCGCCTCGCCGCCGACGCCTACCGGGTCCGCGTGATCGACGCCCCCGACCTCGCCACCGAGGACCTGACCGCCCTCGCCGCCCGCGTCACCACCGCCGCCGAGGACACGACCGCACAGGACGGTGTCGTACGGCCCCTCGTCCTCGTCGGAGCCGACTCGGGCGCCGCCGCCGTGGCCGCACTGCTCGGACAGGAGGCAGGCACCCGGCCCGACGCCGTGGTCCTCGCGGGCCTTCCCGGCCGTGCCCCCGCCCCCGCCGCCACCGCCACCGCCGGCACCTGGGACGAGGAACTCGACGTCCGCACCTCCTGCCCGGCCCACCGGGGCCTCCTCACCCAGGACGCCGAGGTGCGGCGCGGCTCGCTCGACGACGCGATCCCGGAGGCCGTGCTCGCCGCCGCCTACGACAGTGAGGCCGCCGTGCCGGTGCTGCTGCTCGTCGGCGACTCCGACCCCCTCGCGGACCACGAGGCGCTCGCGCACACCGCCAAGTCCCTTGCCCGGGCCCGGCTTTCGGTCGTGCACAGCGCTCACCACGACGTCCTCAACGACCTCCAGCACCGGTCGGTGGCCGCCGAGGTCATCACCTTCCTGGAGACCCTGCGCAACGAACTGCGGCCGCTGATCACGGTGCGGTCGAGCGCCTGGTGAGCACGCCCGCGCCCACCCGGTACTCCGTCTGAACCCGACCTCGAAAGGTCCCGTCATGGCCTCGATCCTGTCCGTCTCCGGCAGCCCCTCCCCCACCTCCCGCACCACCCGACTCCTGCGCCACCTGGACGACCGGCTCCGCCGCCAGGGCCATGACGTGACCCCGCTGGAGGTACGCAACCTGCCCGCGCAGGCCCTGCTGGGCGCCGACTTCGGGCATCCGGCGATCGCCGCCGCCACGGCCCTGTTCGAGCAGGCGGACGGGGTGGTGATCGGCACACCGGTCTACAAGGCCGCCTACTCGGGCCTGCTGAAGTCGCTCCTCGACCTGCTCCCGCAGTACGCGCTGACCGGCAAGACGGTGCTGCCGCTGGCCACCGGCGGCAGCACGGCCCATGTGCTGGCGATCGACTACGCGTTGCGTCCGGTGCTGAGTTCCATGGGGCCCTCGCACATCGTGCCGGGCTGGTTCACCCTCGACAAGGACATCACGGTCGGCGAGGACGGCACCCTGACCGTGGCACCCTCCACCGCCACCGCGCTGGAACAGGTCACGGACCTCTTCTCCAGCGCGCTCGGTGGCCGTACGGCGGTGCTCGCGTCCACCGCGTGATCCGTACCGGGAGCCGGCGTGGTTGTGGCAGTCGTGTTTCAACTCCCCACGTCACGCTGGTTCCCGGACACCGGCTGTGGTTCTCTCACTGCATGACCGTGCTCGTGACCCGCCGCCACGTCGACCACGTGCGTGTCACCACCACGGCGTGTTCCACCGTGAGCTGACGTCCCGCTCCCCCTCTCTCCTCCGCGCCGCACCCCCCTGTCCGCCGCCCCGCCCGGGCGCGGTGCGCAGCCCTGAGGTCCTTGACCGACCCCACGCACCCCGCACACGCACGCCGCACAAAGGAGAACCATGAGCCAGCCCATCGACTCCGTCACCGGTGGTCACACGCCCGAGGACGAGCCCGCAGGTCCCGACACCTCGGCCTGGTCGTTCGAGACCAAGCAGATCCACGCCGGTGCCGCGCCGGACCCGACGACGGGGGCGCGGGCGACGCCGATCTACCAGACCAGTTCGTTCGTGTTCCGCGACACCCGGCACGCCGCCGACCTGTTCTCGCTGGCCGAGCCCGGCAACATCTACACCCGCATCCACAACCCCACCCAGGACGTCTTCGAGCAGCGCGTCGCCGCCCTGGAGGGTGGAGTCGCCGCGGTGGCCCTCGCCTCCGGACAGGCCGCGGAGACCCTCGCCATCCTGACCCTGGCGTCCGCGGGCGACCACCTGGTCTCCAGCACCTCCCTGTACGGCGGCACGTACAACCTCTTCCGGCACACGCTGCCGAAGTTCGGCATCGAGGTGTCGTTCGTCGACGACCCCGACGACCTGGAGGCGTGGCGGGCGGCGGTCCGCCCGAACACGAAGGCCCTGTTCGCGGAGACGCTCGGGAACCCGCGCGGCAACGTCCTCGACGTACGAGGCGTGGCGGACGTCGCACACGGGGCGGGCGTCCCGCTGATCGTCGACAACACCGTGCCGACGCCGTACCTGCTGCGGCCGATCGAGCACGGCGCCGACATCGTCGTCCACTCGGCGACGAAGTTCCTCGGCGGGCACGGCACCACCATCGCCGGTGTCGTGGTCGACGGCGGCACCTTCGACTTCGGCGCGCACGCCGAGCGCTTCCCCGACTTCAACGAGCCCGACCCCAGCTACCACGGCCTCCGGTACTGGCCGGCGCTCGGCCCGGGCGCCTTCGCCGTCAAGCTGCGCGTGCAGTTGCTGCGCGACCTCGGCCCGGCGGTCTCACCGCACTCCGCGTTCCTGCTCCTCCAGGGCGTGGAGACCCTGAGCCTGCGCATCGAACGCCACTCGTCCAACGCGCAGGCTCTGGCGGAGTGGCTGGAGCAGCGCGACGAGGTGGCCGCCGTCCACTACCCGGGACTTGAGTCGAACCGCTGGTACGAGGCGGGCCGGCGCTATCTTCCGCGCGGTGCCGGGGCGGTGCTGGCCTTCGAGCTGCGGGACGGGGTCGAGGCAGGGAAGCGGTTCGTGGACGCCGTCGAGCTGTTCAGCCATCTCGCCAATATCGGAGACGTACGCAGTCTCATCATCCACCCCGCCTCGACGACCCACAGTCAGCTGGACGAAGCCCAGTTGGCGGCGACCGGCACTTCGCCGGGGCTGGTGCGGCTGTCGGTCGGCATCGAGAACCTCGCCGATCTGAAGGCCGACCTGGAGGCCGGGTTCCGGGCGGCCAAGGGCGCGTCCTGAGCACCGTACCGACGCCGTCGGCTCTCCCTCTTCCGCCGGCCTCCGGGGCCTGGCGGGAGGGGGATCCGCCCGGGCGCCGCCAGTGGCACACCCGGGAGAAGCCCCTCGCGCTGGAGGCGGGCGGTGAACTGCCCGGTGTACGGCTGGCGTTCGAGACCTGGGGGCGGCTCGCGCCGGACCGCTCGAACGCCGTGCTGGTGCTGCACGCGCTCACCGGCGACAGCCATGTCGCCGGGCCCGCCGGGCCGGGTCACCCCACCGCCGGGTGGTGGGACGCGCTCGTCGGACCCGGTCAGGTCCTGGACACGGAACGGTGGTTCGTCGTCGCGCCGAACGTCCTCGGTGGCTGTCAGGGCAGCACCGGACCGTCCTCACCCGGCCCCGGCGGCCGGAGTTGGGGCAGAGGCTTCCCCTTCCTGACCCAGCGCGACCAGGTCGCCGTGGAGGCAGGCCTGGCGGACGAACTGGGCGTCGGGCGTTGGGCGTTGGTGATCGGCGGCTCCATGGGCGGGATGCGCGCGCTGGAGTGGGCCGTGTCATTTCCGGAGCGCACGGACGCGCTCCTGCTGCTCGCCACCACGGCCGCGGCGAGCGCCGAGCAGATCGCGTGGGCCGACATCCAGCTCCACGCGATCCGTTCGGACCCGCACTGGCACGGCGGCGACTACCACGACACCGGCCGGGGACCCCGTGCGGGACTCGGCCTGGCCCGCCGCCTGGCCCATGTCACGTACCGCAGCGAGCCGGAGTTGGCGGTCCGCTTCGGCCGTACGGCGCAGGGTGCGGAGGACCCGTGGAACGGTGGCCGGTACCAGGTCGAGTCGTATCTCGACCATCACGCCGCCAAGTTGGTGCGCCGTTTCGACGCGGGCAGTTATGTCACCCTCTCCGAGGCCATGAACAGCCATGACATCGGCCGCGACCGCGGGGGCACACGCGCGGCGCTGCGCCGGGTGACCGCGCGGACGCTGGTCGCCGGAGTCGACTCCGACCGGCTCTATCCGCCGTCCCAGCAGGCCGAGTTGGCGACGGGGATCCCGGCCGCGGACCGGCTCCGGGTGATCGAGTCGCCGTACGGCCACGACGGGTTCCTGATCGAGACGGAGCAGGTGGCCGCGCTCGTGCGCGAACTCGTGGGCTAGCGGGCCCGGTTCACGAACGATCTACCGCCGACGCCAGGGCAACGCCTCCTGGTCGTCCCCGGCGTCCTCCTCGCGGTGGAGCGCCGCGTTGATCGCCTCGCCGATCTCCGCGAACTGGCGTACCTGCTCGGGTGTCAGCGCGTCGAAGACCGCGCGGCGTACGGCCTCGACATGGCCGGGGGCCGCGCGTTCCAGAAACTCGCGTCCCTGCGCGGTGAGCACGGCGAGTTGGCTGCGCCGGTTCCCGGGGTCCTCGTGGCGGTCCAGGTAACCGGCCTCCTGGAGGCGGGTCACGGCGTGGGTCAGCCGACTGCGGGTGATCTTGAGGAGCTCGGCCAGCTCCGACATGGTCAGCCTGCCCTGCGGAACCGAGGAGAGGTGGGCGAGCAGGATGTAGTCGAAGTGCGTCATCCCCGCGTCGCGCCGCAGCTGACGGTTCAGGTGGTCGGACAGGAGCGTGGAGAACTCGACGTAGGCGAGCCAGGCCCGCATCTCCTCGGCATCCAGCCAGCGTGGCGTCGTGGTCATGGTCGCACTGTAGTCACCGCCGTTTGAACCTTCACACCGCCCGGCCGGGCGCGCTCGCACTGATCCAGTCGGTGACCTGCCGCACGTACTCCCGGTACCCGGACCGCGCGGCGGACACGACCGCGGCGACCTCCTCGGGCTCCGCGTCCAGACACAGCTGCACCAGGACGTGGTGCGGTCCGTCCGCCGGCGCGAGGGCGGCCGCCAGCTCGGCGTCGATCAGCCCGGCCCGCTCCGCCGCGCCGAACGAGGCAGCGGGTGTCCGCGGCGGCGCTTCGCCCAACACCCCTTCGCAGACATGCCGGTTGATGACGAAGGCGAGGTCGTTCAGAAGGGCCAGGACGCGCTCGACGGCCAGTCCGGTGCCCGGGTCGTTCGCCAGGCGCGCGCTGTCCAGCCGTCCGAGCGAGTCGAGTTGTACGACCGACTTGCGCATCGTGATCAGCCGGTGCTCGATCGCCGCCCGGTCCACGGTCACCGGCGCCGTCCCCGCTGCTCTCGATGTGGTCATCGCCGCATCGTGCCACTCCGCGGCCGCGTCCACGCGACCGATTCCGTCTGGTGGGACATGCGATGGACGACCGCGGAGGGCGGGGGGACAGTCGTTCCCCGTGGCCGATCGGACCGATCGGACCGATCAGAACAAGGGGTGCCCAGTGCGATCGTTGAGTGACCTCTTCCGCAACTTCATGCAGCTCGGATACGTGACCGACGACATCGACGCCGCGGCAGCGTTCCTGGAGTCGAGGCTGGGGACGGTCGAGTGCGTCAGGCACTTCAAGTCGTCGCTCGGCGGCGGTCTGCCGCCCGCCGGTGGCGACGACCCGCGCGGCACCTTCGTCGTGGTGGACGGGGTGCCCGCCGACGAGTGGGTCATCGATGTCGCCCTGGTCAACGCCGGCCCGACGAACCTGGAGATCATCCGCCCGGTCGGCGGCATGGTCGACCTCTATCGCGGGGCCGTCAGGCCCGGGGAGCCGGCGACGCTGCATCATCTGGGCTTCCGCGTCGACGACTTCGACGAGGCGTCCGCGATCGTCGCCGCGAGCGGCAGGTCGTGGAAGCAGTACGGGGACAGCGGTGCCATCCGCTTCGGGTACCTCGACATGACAGCCGAGTTGGGGCACTTCGTCGAGGTCATGGAGCTGGACGAGGAGGCCGCCCAGGGGTTCGCGCACCTTGAGGCGGCGTCGAACGCAAGCCGTCACTGAGTGCACTGTTCTCTTTCGGCACGGCCTGCTTCCGCTGGAGTCGGCCGTGTCCGTCCGGTGCTCGACAGCTTCACGAGAGGGACCGTCATGAGCGGCGAAGGCACAGCTGATTCCTACGATGTCATCGTCGTCGGCTCGGGCGCGGGGCTGGTCGGCGCGTACGCCGCGGCCTCCCGTGGGCTGCGCACGCTGGTGATCGAGAAGACGGAGTACGTCGGCGGGACCACGGCCTATTCCGGCGCCGGGATCTGGCTGCCGGGCAACGCGGCCGAGCAGCGGGCCGGCGTCGAGGACGGCCCCGACGTCGCCCGCCCCTACCTCGACGCGATCGTCGGTGACGACTCGCCGGCCGCGCTGCGGGAGGCCTTCCTCCAGGCCGGTCCCACCCTGATCGACGAGTTGGAGAAGAACCCGCGGTTCGGCCGGTTCTTCTGGCAGGGCGTGCCCGACTACTTCGCCGGCCG
>Ga0307510_10010871_pt1 | contig 10815 bp, 4 predicted proteins | sample 12_EM_MG_FD_207224 | JGI IMG/M metagenome (GOLD analysis project Ga0307510, IMG submission 207224) | Populus trichocarpa ectomycorrhiza microbial communities from riparian zone in the Pacific Northwest, United States - 12_EM | ecosystem: Host-associated > Plants > Roots > Unclassified | place... | reverse complement strand
CAAATCATGAGAAGTATACATAAACTCATATGTCTAAACATCATCAATTATTTACCAATGATTTAGCTTAAAATAATGGGGAAGAAATCTAACAGCATCTGTTGAAATTAATGTAGTTCTAGTGTTCACTCATGCTCTACTTTCATAATTTTAATTCACTTTTTCTCATATAGAATTTAAATCTACAACCTTTTACTTATTCCCTGCTTTAACAATGCTAATACAATAGTTTTCATTCTTACAGCCTTTTATTTATGGTTTATGAGTTTTATATATGACCTGCAAAGTAATAGCTCATGTCCCAATCAAAAAGGAAGAAAAGAAAGCTTTTTTGGCAGCAAGAAAACAAAGACTTGTCTACAGTCATTGTGGGTATATGCTTTATACAAGAGAAATCAAAAGCTTTTTCCCAGCAAGGACTCTTTGAAAATTTATTTATTTTTTAATTTATAAGCCTTTTTTTGTTCTAAGATGTAGTGGTTTTCTTTACCGTTTGACAGATGCAAAGGGTTATGGCCGGTGGGACTATTACATGGAAGATGTCGACTCATGGGAAATAGGCTTTGATGAAATATCGGAAGGGGTTGGCTTCGCAACCTTTTAAAAAACTAAATGGAATTAATTTCTTACTCTGTGAAAGTATGTTCACTTGCAGGAAATGACTTATCAGAATATTTTTTGACCACTAGTTATCTCTAATTCCTAAATTCCTAATATACAAAAGTTGAGAATTATACATAAATTAACAAAAATATAAAACATGTTGCTCTTTTACTGTTTGCTTCATTGTGGATGCTGAGATATTTTGACTGTGGATTGTGGTAGTATGCTGCTGATTTTGCCCTTGGTGAATTCATGGTTGGGTGTTGTTGGGCAAGGGTTGTCATGGTTTTTGGTTACTTTTTTTTGTTAGAGCATTTTCAACGAAGAAGTTAAATGAATAGCTAAAAATAAAAAACTAATATTTTAACTTTTTTTTATTTGTTTTGCACACTCCAGGGAAAAAGCCAAATAAAATGTTAAAATATATTTTCTCTCCCAATGTTATTCTTATATATCTCTTTAAAGAGTCAAAACCAACAAAGTGGAGCTACTAAAAAAATAAATCAATTAAATGTAGTCATGTGAAAAAAAAAATAACATCAAATTTATTAAAAAATAATAAAATACTTGTTTCTTCCACTCCAATATAAATGGCTCTTTAAATGTTTTTTTTTTATTAAAATAAATATGGTAAAAAAATCTATATATTTTTTTTTTCTGTGGGTCAGGGCTTCCTGTGGGCATGCAGGCTTGTTGTTCACGCCTCTTCATCTCCTCGACGGTTGAATTTCTTGCTTTTGTCACGGTTTGTTTCTGGGGTGTCTCACCTCCCTTCTCTGTTTCAATCTGCCTATAGAGGGTGCGCTAGTCTTGGAGTTGGGTTCCGGAAAACCATTGGGTTTTCATCTGGTTTGGCTGGGTTGTTAAGTGATGTGAGGGTTGTGCAGTTATTATTGTGCATTAAATGCAAGGTGTAATTGTCTTCGTCTTAGTCTTTCCGTGATTTCAAGAGGACTAATTATTGCTCTGTTGGATTGGACGTTGATTTGTTGATTTGGGTGCGGGGGGTTTGGTTTGTGGATTTTTAGTTACTGGCCGGTTATTGCTATTGCTGGATTGGACTTGGACGTTGATTTGAATGTAGGGGTTTGATTTATGAATTTTTAGTTTCTTTGTCTCTGCTTTCTCTGCATTTGGTTTGTGAATTTTTGGTTGCTTGGCTTCTGCTTTCCCTTCTGATGTTGTTTGGTTGTGTGTGGGTTCGTTTCTTTATCTACTGTTCTGGTGTGTATTAAAGTGTTGTTTCATGTTCTTTGTAAAAACACAAGATATATATGATATCTTAAAAATCTTGTATTTTGTCCACGTTTTGCTCTCGAGTATGTAGTGTAGATCTCATGTATCCAAGGATTTTCAACCGAGACACGTAAAATCAAGGACAATATCAGGTGGATGGATTCATTGTACTGGGTAGCTACGTACAAGGTACATGCACAAATGTCGCATGGATTCTAGGACAAAAGTTAGCAGCTTTATCCAAACTGAGGGACCCATTTTTAACTTCAAATAGAACCAAACAAAATTCTACGCTCATTCTTGTGAACACTGGGCCGAAACATACATGCTTGGAAGAACTTTGGATGGATGTATCTTTCTGCTACTCCACTTCACTGACACAGCTAGGATGAGAGCTCTGTTTGAAAGAAATAGCAGTGATTGCTCATCTCTATGTGAGTTCCTTGATATGACTATTACAGACTTGCAATAACTGTGGCTGTCTGAAACCTGGAACAATTGCTAGTAAGCGAAGAAGAAAGAGAAAAATAGGAAATTGTGATAATATATAAGCATATTATTCCCCATCTTATACACTCATTAACAGATTAGTCCTAGACCTTCAGGCTCTCTCTAAACTCTCCCTCTACTTTCTTCAGTCTAACTGATTCATCCCTTTCCATGCCGTGTAATTGAGTTTCCATGTAATCAGTTTCTGTAAGGTTGTGGTAATAGAGACGGATAGAACATGCTACGATAGAGAAAGCTTGGGGAGAAATTAGCAATATCTTGAAGATTGGGGACTGATTTGTTAATGACTATATAGGCTGGTTGTTGATTTATAGTTATCCAAATAAAAGAAAATGGTTCAAAAGTCTTACACCTATTTGGGCAAAGCGTAACCGGAATTTCATGAAATTTTAAATTGTTTTTGTTTTAAATTAGATTTTTTTGTATTTTTTAATTATTTTGATGTATTAATATCAAAAATAAATTTTTAAAAATAATAAAATATTATTTTAATATATTTAAAAAAAATACACTTTAAAAACTATTATTATTACTATAAATAACCAGAACTCTTGAAAGGAGAAGGATCTTACTAGCTATGTTTTATTTTGCCCCTTAGTACAGCACTTAAATTTTACTCTAGGTCGACCCAGTTCAGTGCCTTGGGTTGACTTCACTTTGAATAGTGAACTGGACTTTGATTATTATTATTTTTATTTATTTACCCCCTTCCAGGGGCTTCGATTACTCTTTGACTTCCGATATGTTTCTTTACCATGTCCTCTGTATCAGATTAGTTGATCGTTTTAATTAAGAAATTAACGGTGGCTGTCCTAACTTAGATAACTCCGGGCCTAGACAAGACCTGTTAATACTTTGCTTGCTTCAAGGAGGTAAAGTCACTTAAAATCTTGCGCCATCGGACAATGAGAGCAAGGACTCCAACTCCACATATATTCCTCCACGTTTCCATTACTTAAATCGCCAATGATTGTAGCTCCTCTACAATTGCATAGATATATATTGAAGCTTGCCTGCCTGCCTGCTAACAACATAGACTCCATTCCTCCCAGAACCTTCATCCTCACCTCTACAAAACTCCCCTTTCGGCATTCTCTCCTAAATCAAAATCAAATTTCAACACCATTCTCTCCCTATGCTCCTTCTCTCTTCTTAAAAAAAATTAAAAATTACACCAAAGGTTTGCTGGCTCATGGCAACCTCTTACTCTTTGTTGCTCTGTTTCTCACTCTGTTTCTCCCTCTTTTTTATCTCTACTTCACAAACTCTTTTTCTGCCTTTAACTCACTCCCTCTCCAAAACCCAATTCACCTCTACCCACCACCTCATCAAATCCACCTCCACCAGTTCCATCACCCGCTTCCGCCGCCACCACCACCAGAAGAACACCCACAACCATCGTCAAGTCTCCCTCCCTCTCTCTCCCGGAAGTGACTACACTCTCTCCTTCACTCTCGACTCCCAACCCATCTTTCTTTATCTTGACACAGGAAGTGACCTTGTTTGGTTCCCATGCCAGCCTTTTGAATGCATTCTTTGTGAAGGCAAAGCTGAAAACACTTCTCTAGCTTCCACTCCACCACCTAAACTCTCCAAAACCGCCACCCCAGTTTCTTGCAAATCATCTGCATGTTCGGCTGCACACTCCAATCTCCCAAGCTCCGATCTTTGTGCTATTTCCAACTGCCCGTTAGAATCCATCGAAACATCTGATTGTCAAAAACATTCTTGCCCGCAATTCTATTATGCTTATGGCGATGGCAGCCTGATAGCTAACCTATACCGCGACTCTATTAGTCTACCGTTAAGCAACCCAACAAACTTGATAGTCAATAATTTCACATTTGGCTGTGCCCACACCGCGCTAGCCGAGCCTATTGGAGTTGCTGGGTTTGGCCGGGGAGTCCTTTCTTTGCCTGCCCAGCTTGCTACATTATCTCCCCAACTTGGGAACCAATTCTCTTATTGTTTGGTGTCTCATTCCTTTGATTCGGACAGACTTCGTCGACCAAGTCCGCTCATTTTAGGAAGGTATGATCATGATGAGAAAGAGAGAAGGGTAAACGGTGTTAATAAGCCTCGTTTTGTATATACTTCTATGCTCGATAATCTAGAGCACCCTTATTTTTATTGTGTTGGACTTGAGGGTATTTCTATTGGTAGAAAGAAAATCCCGGCTCCAGGGTTTTTGAGGAAGGTTGATGGAGAGGGGAGTGGTGGGTTGGTGGTGGATTCAGGGACTACTTTTACTATGTTGCCGGCGAGTTTGTATGGCTCGGTTGTGGCAGAGTTTGAGAACCGAGTTGGGCGAGTTAATGAGCGAGCTAGAGTTATTGAGGAAGATACTGGATTGAGTCCTTGTTATTATTTTGACAATAACGTGGTGAATGTGCCAAGTGTCGTGCTGCATTTTGTGGGGAATGGATCCAGTGTGGTGCTTCCTAGGAGGAACTATTTTTATGAATTTTTGGATGGTGGTGATGGGAAGGGGAAGAAAAGAAAGGTTGGGTGTTTGATGCTGATGAACGGTGGTGACGAGGCTGAGTTGAGTGGCGGGCCGGGGGCTACTTTGGGGAATTACCAGCAACAGGGGTTTGAAGTGGTTTATGATTTGGAGAATAAAAGGGTTGGGTTTGCAAGGAGGCAGTGTGCATCTTTATGGGAAACCTTGAACCGGGATTAACAATTAAACCTTAAGAGGGTTTAAAATGTACAAGGTTTTGGGTTTTGTTCGTACAAGTTGAGTTCATATTCGTATTTCACTTTTTTGCTTTTGGCATTGAACTCAATAATGTCCATTGAAATGTTTATTGCTTGGCACATAGGAAGGTGGACGTGAGAAGCAAAAAAATGAAATGCCTGTAAAAAGCTGTGTAAAGTTGGAATCTATAGTGGTTGTTGTGATTAAATAGTGTTCCAGGGATGGATGGTGTATTTAGTTTGAGCAATGTTTTGTACATTATTCAATAAGAGCTGACAGTGACAATGCAAAACGTTTTTCCACAATTCCCTTTCTCATTTACTATGTGTATGTGTTTGTTGAAGCTCTTTAAATCTTCTCCAACCCGCAGGTACTACTGATCAGTGATCATAGTTCCCAAAATTAAAATGGGATGAAGTTAATGTTACTGGAAGAAGGTAAATTTTTATCCCATGGGTCAGATTTTTTCATTAAGGCAATGATATTTTTGCCAATCTCACCTTTCTCACTATATGTTGCTGCTGCTATTAAATTTGATATTGAAGATCTGATCCCCAGATTTGCTGCACAATGTGGACCATCTTATGTTTCTTAGCTGAATGGCGGCTACCTGTTGGACCTGCTATTTAGGTACATCGAAGATTAAAAAAAAAAAAACACAGCATTATGACTTAACAAGGCCCTTGGAGATTAGATATGGGAAAATAGCATCGTGTTGGGATTTTCTTTACTTTAATTTAAAGTTCAGTTCCCCTTGGTAGAGTAGCAATTTAACATTCGATTCATGATTAGCTAGCTAGCTAGCTCTTTAGAAGGTTAATAGCGTGAACCCGCAGAAAAGCGATTATGCAGCTGTCAGCTGGTAGATTTCTTGAATCTTTTTTGTGACGAGATCACTCAACATCAAATTTACACCATCTACGTATACGTTTTGACTGACTCCCCTGTTTTATTCACGCTTGCTGCGGTGCCATATATACTCGTCGAATGCAATCCCAATCGTTCATGCCGTACAAGTATAAATGGATGCGTAAACTTGGCTCATCTCTGGTATAATTCACGTGACTATTGCTCAACTACTTATCATATCCATACATGCTCGGCCGTGCCAGATTGGGAATCGGAAATTTAAAAAAATGGCTGTGCTCACTTGCAGGTATTTTCATGCTGCTCGGATTCTTGGCTGACGTCTGATTTCATAGGTGTTCGAGTTATGTTGGAACTGTTAATTGTTTTATATATACTCACGAGAAAAGAATCATTTTGGGATCCATTAAAAGAGATTTCTTTCTTAGTACATGCACCATGGCAGCATCATATAACACCACCAAGTTTACTAGCGTGAGTGAAATCTCAATTTTTTACTGCATAATGGAGCTCATTAATTAATTAGCAGGAGTAACAAAGTTTACTTGCAAATGAAAGCCTGTTTCAGTACTCAATTACAATTTGTTTCATCTTCTTTATTGCAAGGGCCACCTCGAGAGAAGATGTGCGTGTGCAGCTCCCAAGGACGAGCTGGCATGGCAGTAGAGGAGGGTCAACTCAGTCATGCAAAATGCTAACCAGCTGGCAACCAGTTGTAAGATGTTGGCTGCATCTCAAGAGTTAGGCTTCTTCTGCGCAGGTAGACCCAACCCGGCATACATCACCTCGTTTTGATCCATCGATCCTGTAACTTTTTCCATGAAGACATCCATTTCTATCTACAGTAAGACAAGGATTCTAATTACTCCACAGAAGAACAAACCTTTTGAAATAAGATTTTTGAAAACCCTTTTTGATACTGAGTTATTTATTTATAGTAACCAAATTGCAAGAATTGTGGGAACACTTCTTCTTTTTTTGTTTTTTATAAAAAAAATTAATGTATATAATTCTAATTCGATAACGAAAAACTTCAGTGATCACTGCAATTTTTGCGGTATTTCCTCCTCCTCCTTTTTTCCCTGTAAACTTTGGCTTGGTAGCTGAGTCATCGAGTCAAGAGTCAACCATGCAGGTTGGCGGAGTATTACGTGGCAAGGAGAACAAAAACGCCGCCAGGATCTTCTCTTTGTTCGGAGGTAAAAAAACGTGTTCTCGATTCCCCAAAAGCTCAAGGGGTTATGTCTCTGTATCTGTCGATCTGGACACAACTGGCTAGCTGTACCCATGCGTGCGTTCCTAGATACTTCGCCACGTGTGTTTTTCTGGTGCCATCATCTCGGGCCTGGGCCTCTCTCCCATGGTTTTTTAGACCTGGTCCGGTCCAAGGTTCAGGTTCCGAGTTTTGATCGGATGGCCCGGATCAATTCTTTTTAAAAAAAATTAAAATGACGTTATTTTAATTAAAAAAATAAAAGTCAACGGGTTGCAACTTGATTTTTGACCGGGTCACACCGAATTTTTTCTTCTTCTGTTTTTTCTTCAACTCGGCCTGGTTCTAGCCCCGATTCGGCCAAGTCCCGGACCGGGCTGGGTTTTTAAACTATGTTATCTCCTGCCTTTTACACAATTTTCTGTCTGTCTCCTTTTTTTTTTTTTTTGTGCATGTTGTTTGGAATTGGATGTCATTGTTAAAGCACTGCATCTTTTAAAACCCACAAAAAATTTGCTCTAATGAATGGACTAATGGAGCTGATTATATGATTTGTTTTGTTTTTCTTTTTCTTTCATGAACGGGTCATGTTTTATATAATTATTTTTTTTATAATTAATATAATTGTTTTAGAACTTTTTTTTTTGTGTTTCAAGAATATTTAAAAAAATAATAATTTTTTTATTTAATTCAAATTAATTTTTTTAAGTTTTACCTTGATTGTTCCTATTGCTAATTTCATTTTGCGAGTTCTCTCTTTCTAGATGGCTAGTGCTGAAAAGAATAACTTTAACAGCTAGAAATAAGTTTTTGTTGGAGAATAATAGCAATTGTTTATATGTAAAAAGTATTTTTTATTTAAAAATATATTAAAATAATATTTTTTTATTTAAAAATTTTATTTTTAACTTTATCATATTAAAAAGATATAAAAAAACTAAAATTTTATTTAAAACAAAAAAAAAATCAACTCTTTCACCACAGACAAATAAAAGGGGCGAGGCACTAAAAAATTAAAGGCCTTTGTGATTGGACTTTGATGTTGATTTGAATTCTTTAAATTGGGGGTGTATTTCATTAGGATAATTTAATTCTAAATATTGTATTGATTAAAGTTTTTTATTTAGAAATGTATTAAATTATATTTGTTATTTTTTAAAAATTATTTTTAATATAAATAAATTAAAATAATATGAAAACATTAAAAAAATTAATTTTAAATAAAAATAATTAAAATTTTAAAAGAATATTCACCGTTGTCACGCTTCAAAAACGTGATATGTTTAAATATTATTATTTTAAAATAAGATAATTATTTTATTTCATTTAAAAATAAAAATATTTAAATACAACCAGATTAAAACGTGTTATTGATTTAAATTTTTTTTAAATAATATTATTCTGTAAAAAAATATATATATATTAAATTATTTTTTTCTTTTAAAAAAGTCCAAAATAAAATGATGGAACATAGGATTCGCTTTCCTTTTGTGCCCTCCAGCCTGGCGCCATGAAGTTGTCAGTTCAGCTGACGCCAACAAGTTGGTTGAGCTTCCCGTCGATTTCTCCTTCATTTGTAATGGATTTTGAGGGTTTTTTTGAGTTAGGGAGGGAGGGAGATGTTATCCATTTACTTGGATTGTCATGGCCATGGGTAAAGAGGAATTCACTTCCAGGTAAGTGAACTCTTTTTAATAATTTGAATAAAAATCAAGTTGATTCCTAGACCCAATGATTTCACTTCCTCAAAAAAATTTGTATTTTATTAGATGGTTTATATTTAGAAAGAGATAGAAAATAGTGTCTGCAAAATAGAGAATATCATATGTATTGTTTGGTTGATTTTTTAATTTAATATATATAAAAGTAATTTATTTATTTTATTATATTTGAGAATTTTTATTGATTATGATAATATAAATTATAATTTTTTAAAATTTAATAGGTAAATATAATCTCGATCAAACTATAGGGTAATTTTTCCTTTATTAGAATTTGCCAAGAAAAGAAAAAACTCAACAAAAAGGGCCAAAGTATTAAACAAGAGAAATCTCATGGTCAATCTTAAATTCACTAAAAAAAAGTTTTGTTTAGTTTATTTACTTTTTTTTTTACTCTGCAATCCCTTTACTCTTGTAATTTTAATTTTAATTTAAAAGTTTATTCTATTAACATTTGAGTTTCTTAATTTGAGAGAAGAAAGGAAATCAGCGAAGGAGAGAGAAAATTAATGAATGATTTTTCAATGATGAAACTCATTGTTTTTTGTGTCAACGAGTTCTATTTGACAAGAAAGTTTGATAATAGTAGTTTTTTTCTATAAACATGTATGAAAACGTAGATCATTTTCCATTTAGATTTTTAGACAAAATTAATTTTTTTTTTGAGTGATTTTGGGGTGTTTTGGGTTGGAAAGTGATTTATAAAAGTTTTCATGGTGTTTATAAGATATTTCCCGATAAAAGGATTTAAAATTGAATTTTTAAGTCCAAAAACTTGGATCCTACTTTTCTAATCATTAAATGTGATAAAAAACATAACAATAAAAGTAAGGTCGCTTGAAATTGTAGCGAGCTCATCGCCTACTTAAAAAGAATAGGAGCGGATTCTTGAGAGAAAAAAATTGTCTGCCCATCAATGTCTGACCTTTTTTTTTTGTTTTTTTTGTACCCTTTCCATTAATTGTTTCTATTGAATTACCTTTTTTTTTTTACATAATCTTTTTTTTTTAGTTTTATAATATTTCAAAGAGATTAGTTTAATTTTTATTGAATTTTTTTCCTTTTATATTTTATACGAATTAGTTATATTTATAAAAAAAAAATTAATAAAAATTTAAATCATTTGTTATTAGAAACAACAATGAGCTATTAAGATAAAATAAGTGAAAACATTTAAACTAAGAAGGATAGTCGATGCAAAACATTTGCATTTGCATCTATATTTTATTTCTACTATAAAGATTAACTTTGTACTTTTAATATTTAATTAGTGTCAACAATATTTTTTGATTTATTAGTTCATATATTTTTTAATTTATTTTATAATGTACAAATAGCATCCTTTTGTCTCTCAATAAAAAAAAATGTTAAGAATCGAGTCTCCTAATTTATTTTGATTGTTTTCTATAAGGTTATTGCGGCCTTAAATAAACATTTTGACATTGAATTGATGCTCGATTGAGCTTCTATTTTTTTTATTATATAATTAAATAAAAGTAATTTTATTAAACTTAGTAGAGTCCATAACTCAGATCGCGAGTGTAGTGGATTAAACTAAATTGACTCGGGTCGATTTAATATGTCATCGTCTCAATTTTTTTTTTAGAAAAAAAGATGTCAATTGATTTTTCTAAAAGTCAAACTACATTTTTACCGGTCGTCCGAGTTGTCTTTGAATTAGCCAAATTGGTTGAATTATGTCAAAGCAACTCCAACATGGTTTGATTTGAAGTGCGGGCTAGTCAAAAAGTTAGATCAAGAGATTTTAAGATTGACATATTGAGCTGAGTTTAATAATATTATTAAAAAATATTTCATAGCCTGAATATTTTTTTATGTTAAAATAAATTTATGTCCAACCTGCAATAGAATGCTTATCTAGTCAACTTTAATAGAATCATTCAATATTTTCTCTTTAAAGAACAGCCTAAGTTTTAAGAATTTTAGGTAATGTTTGATATTGT
>Ga0307510_10010870_pt1 | contig 10815 bp, 7 predicted proteins | sample 12_EM_MG_FD_207224 | JGI IMG/M metagenome (GOLD analysis project Ga0307510, IMG submission 207224) | Populus trichocarpa ectomycorrhiza microbial communities from riparian zone in the Pacific Northwest, United States - 12_EM | ecosystem: Host-associated > Plants > Roots > Unclassified | place... | reverse complement strand
TTCCAACATTCCCCCCCGCCCCCTCTCTCTCCACATTTTTCACATTCCGTCCTTCCTTCTACTCCTAATACTCTTCTTTCGCTTAATCGCTTCTCTCTCTCTCTTTTACTGTTTTCTTCGATGATTCTTTGCCCCGCATGATCGCCGCCGTCTCTCCACTCTCTCCACCCAAACACACTGCCGTTTTCATTCACACCACCAACCCTTTCTCCTTTCCTCTCCATTCAGGAGCGGATCCGGCCAAAATGGATTGGATACGGAAGAGGATGAATTTCAGGTGTTTTAATAAGAGAACTGACAGTAAAGTACTCAAGGTGGAGGTTGAAAGTGGCGGTGAGGATTTTATGGATGCAGCTGTTGCAGAGGCTAGGGTTTCGCCTCAGCATCTTGTTATCATGGTTAATGGTATTATTGGGAGGTAACAATAATTTAACTTTTTTTTTTAATTTTCGGATTACCATCATTAATTATCGTGTTATTCTTTTTTAAGTGCTCCATGCAAAATCCAAAAGATATGATGAATTTCTTTTGCTATTTTGAGGAACAAATCATGAGGTCCCTCTGCAAATAGAAAATAAATTAGTTTAGTCTATATTATAATCAGTAGAGAAGAAGACTATAGCTAGCTAGCGTCCTTCGGTCACTCTGCAAATAGAAAAATAAGTTATTTTAGTCTATATTGTTATCAGTAGGGAAGAAGACTTTAGCTAGCTAGCGTCCTTCTAAGCTTGTTGACTAGAATTTTTGAATTATCTTGCATTGTGGGTCTCGCCAGTATTGAGCTTTAAATTTGATTCCAATTTAGTGTTTCTGGTTTAATACTGTTCGTAGGTTGGTTATGAAATCTGAGAAAACAAATTTTAGTGTTGGATTTTTGTTTTTCATTTTTGTGGGTACAGTTCTGCAGATTGGAGATATGCGGCAGATCAGTTTGTGAAAAAACTTCCTGACAAAATACTTGTGCATCGTAAGTGCTTGCTTATGACCCCTTCTGTCATTCATTTGAGGGTGGTTCTTCATGTTCTGATAGAAGCCACATATAATAGCTTAATTTTTTGCATTTTAGAAGATACTTGTATTTTGGTATGATGATCTGCTTATGGGCGGTCTGAGTTCAAAGAAATTGCAACGTTCAAATTCATTGATGCTAACCTGGTTTCTGTGCGTGAAAGCCAAAGTTAGTTATTCCCATTTTGATATGTTGTAAAATGCTTGTTTCATCGCTTTCTAAATTGCGATATTTAGGGGTGTTCATGGTCCGGTTCGGGCCCAAAATTCCAACTGAACTGGGAGATGAATTTTTGCTAGAAAATGGACCGAACCGATCAAACTGAACCGGTTCGGTTCGGTTCGGTCAAGTTCAGTTTTTAGGCTTGAAACCAGAAAATCTAATCTCTTCAAAGCAAAGGAAGCTTCTTCACAGTAGATAAATAAAAATGGGTTTCCGTGTCTGCTTTGTTTTGTTGACAGAGAAAATCAAGTAAAATAATTTTATTTTTTCTTTTTTTTGACAAAATAAACGAAGAGAAACAGAAACGGCAGTTCATTGCAGATCTGTCAATGCGAGTCTTAACAAATTGTTGCAAAATCTATCAATAACTTGTGCTTCATCTCATGAAAGAAATTTTCTTAGGAAACAATCAGACTTTAAGTAAAATCAATCCCGCTATAAAAGTGAAAATTAAAACAGAAAGCAAAAACCGTCTTTCTTTCTTTTGGTAAAAAGTCCATATCAAAATCTGTCAATTACTTATGCTTGAGGCATGAAAGTATCCACAGTTTCTTAAATACCTCAGAGAAAAAAGAAGAAGAAATCTTACCCTACGAAGCCAGATTCTGGCGTGTTCAGAGTGGGTCTTTGATGAAAAGAAGGAATGATAGAGAAGGCAGGGGGAGACGACCAATGGAGATGTTGTATCAAGAGGGGGAGAACGAGAAGGGGGAGTTAACATAGAGGGAGGAGATGGAAGAGAAAAAGATGGAATGAGATGGCTGCTGACTGCTGTTTTCAGTGGGAGAGGAGGGGGGGGGGGATTTTTAGGGTTAGGAAGCTTAGGTTAGCTTACTTTTCTATTTATAACCCCTTTTTTTTAAGTGGGTTTAAGCCTTTCTCAAACATTGGGTCCAGTTCGGTTACCTGGTTTCAGTTTCTAAAACCAAAACTGAACCGGACCGAGTCTGTTGATTTTTAAATTGGTTTGATCGGTTTTTTCTCTCAATTCAGTGTTTTTGGTTAGTTTTTCCTGGTTTTTACGGTTTAATTGGTTGGTTGGTTTTTTTAACACCCCTAGCGATATTTACGTAAACTTGTGATGCCTAGAATGATTCCATGTGGTTTTTTTATTTTAACTCCAATTTGTACTCCGTGGTTATTTCTTTGTCAATGTTTTCGGTTTTTGACTTGATATTCTTATAAGCAGGCAGTGAATGCAACCATTCAAAATTGACGTTTGATGGTGTTGATTTGATGGGTGACAGGCTAGCTGAAGAGGTATGTTTGGCAGTCAGATTTTAGTTCAGGGTAATTTTGTTTAAACAATCTGTTATGTCAGAAAATCTCCATAAGCCATTTCATGTGAATCTTGAGTTCTTGGTGAAATATCTAATGCAGGTATTGGCAGTTGTTAGACACAGGCCTGAGGTGCGGAAAATTTCCTTTGTGGCTCACTCACTAGGTGGACTTGTTGCAAGATATGCTATAGCCAGGCTGTATGAAAATTTACCTAAATCAGCCCTTTCAAATCTCACTGAAAATTCCTTGGATGAAGAGCACACAAATTCAATGCACTGTCTTGAGCAGCCATGTGAAGCTAGAATTGCTGGATTGGAACCTGTGAACTTCATAACATTTGCAACACCTCATCTTGGTTCAAGGGGAAATAAACAGGTTAAGAGAACAATACTTCTGCTTGCTTTTGTCATTATGTTCAACCCACATGCATTAATCATCTTCTTGACTCTTGGATTTCTATGTTGAATTCTTCTATTATTTTACTTGAATTTTAATTAATTATCTTTGTTCTTTTTTTCCTTCCTTAATTGTTTAGAATGTTTAGGAGTATTGATTAATAGGTCCTGGAGCTTTGAATGCAGAAAGGGATTTTGGAATGAAATGATCTTATTCAAAACACTTTAGCATGGTTAGGATGCTGTTAGAAATATTAATATGTGATTGGAGGTTGATGTTCTCGTATGACTAATAAATGATGAGAAAAATAGATTCTTAATACTAATAACGTTTGTTTTGAGAACCTTAAGTGATTCGTTACTTCTATTCTAGTTTTCTAGAAACCTTTTGGATAATGTATTTCTGGTACCATGCTTTTTCTGTATTTTTATGCGTTTCTTGTCTTGATTCTACAGCTCCCTATTCTCTGTGGTCTTCCTTTCCTTGAGAGAAGAGCATCTCAGACTGCGCATTTAATAGTTGGAAGGACAGGAAAGCATCTGTTCCTAACAGACAATGATAATGGGATACCTCTTCTCCTTCAAATGGTTAATGATTCTGATGGCTTAAGATTCATGTAAGTATATCTACCACACTATTTTTAATAGGTAACCCATCAGTCTATTCATGGATAAATATCTGGTAACATTGTTTATGATGTGTAGATCAGCTTTACGTGCATTCAAGCGTCGTGTGGTATATGCAAATGCAAATTATGATCGTATCCTTTTTCTCACTCAAATTTGCCTTTGAATTATGGATACCTTCCATATCTGAGGTCTCATCTCTACCTTTATGCCATAGTACATTTGCCTTAACTTGTATTAGATATAGTTGGATGGGGAACATCATCAATTAGGCGTCAAAATGAACTTCCCAAGGTTTTTTTTCCCTTAATTCAGCTTTATTTGCCTGATGTCCATTTAGAGATGCATTTCCTTTTCCGTTTCTTTCTTTCTTTGACGAAACTAATTCAAATGTTTTCTCCATCTTCATCTCCAGTCCAATCTTCTTGTGACAGATAATAAATATCCACATATTGTTTATGTGGAGAGAGAAAGAGTGGACCACAATTCTGATAAAAAAACTCTTGTTGTTGGAGAGCAAACAACTGATTTAGAAGGTTGGTGAAACTTCTTTTTTTTCTCTATTTTTCAAATGTTACTTGGAGCGAGAGAAACATTTTATTGTTTTCTAGGCTTGGAATTTGGTATCCCATGGAGTTCATACAGCTTAAGTTGGATCCTAGAGTTGGTTACTTTGTGCTTGCTCGTTATTTCTCTGATGACTGGGTTTGATTTACATACACCAGCCTCCTCTATTTGCTACCCTTTTTCTTAATTTGTTTATTTATTTATTTTTATTTTTTGTCGTGCTTCTTTTTTTCATGAGTATCCTCTCTTTCAATATGTAGAAGAGATGATCAAAGGACTGACTCAAGTACCTTGGGAACGTGTAGATGTTAGCTTTCATAAAAGCAAACAACGGTATATTGCTCACAATACCATTCAGGCAAGTTCTATAGCTGATTGGTTCTTCCATAACCTCTGCAGTTTTTTCCTCTTCTTCTGCAGATCTTCTTAGACAGTCTTATTGCTTTTCATAATACTTGTGATTAATATAAAATATCTCTATCTCAGATGGGGAAATAAGGAAAACTTGCACAATTAAGGTCAACTTTGCAACTTGTCTGGAAGTGGGTTTCTAAATAAATGTGACTTGTCTTTTTTCAAATGAACTTGCTTGATGGTTGTTAAAACGCCTAGACAAATATAGGCTATGCCGTTATGCAATTAGCTTAGGTATAGCCTGGACAATCTGTTCCAATTACGATAGGATGTGGTAAAATTCATTAAACTGGCAAGAGATAGAAGATGTTATGAGGAATTGTTTTTCAGTTCAATCTCTTTTATTGTTAAACACATAACAAGTCTGATATAGTAGTTCATGCTGTTCTTTCAGGAAAGCCTTATTAAGATGAGTAAAGCTTGGCCATTGCATTTTCTTAAAATAACCTTAAATGGCCAAAAAAAATGACATTAATAGGAAACTTGGATGGAAGGTGTAGTTTATATTTTGTTGTTCCACATTTTAATCCGAATTTTAAAACTTAATTAGTATATTTTGTTACAAGCCCATGGATTTTTAGTGGTTCTGTTGCTGGTAAATTTAACAGTCACCATTAGGTATATATTCATATTCTTTTCTAGAATGATACCACCAGCATGTGATCTGGGCAGAATTTGGAGACAGACCAATCCATCAGTATTTTTGCATGGAGCAGCTGCTTTCAAGGCTTGAGGGCAGCCATGTGTTGGCAAGTTCAGTATATATAATGTTGGCTTAGCCAATGGTCCTCACATCAATTTTTGGGCAGTTACATTATGATTGTTAGTTCTTCTATAGTAATGAAAATGTAGTGGTTTGGATTAAAATTAATTGCCACCCAGTAATACTTGATTTGTTTGTGCTTTTCTCATTTTTGTCATCATCTTGCTCATATATTCAGGTGAAGTCGTATTGGTTGAATTCTGATGGTGCTGATGTGGTTTTCCACATGATAGATAATTTCCTTCTCTAGGCCTCTACTAGTTGGTTTCTTACAGTTGGTGATTCTATGATGGATGGGTTGCTTCTTTTTTATGCAATGGTCTACATTGTGACATATGAAGGCATTGCAGCATATACTTCCATGTCAATGAGGAGATTCCAGGGGTACTGCAGAGTTGTAGCTATCTTAATAGGTTCGTTTGTTTGTTTGCTTTCATCATGTAAATTCACTTTTCTTTAAAGGTTATAATTTCTTTCCATTTTACCAATTGGTAAGTATATGATGATTATTCTCTTTTGATAGATATAGCGTGTTTGTCTGAATTTGAACAAACCCAAATTGCACTGCCTTAATGTTTATCTAGCAGTTGACCAATTATATTATATATAATGCCACCACTCACCGTTATAACATTCAATGATGGAAAAGTATCACTTGAAAGGGTTTAAATCAGGCAGTTTTACTTTATTGTTAATCTTTTTGAAGGAAACATTCATATTGAGCACCCACCCAAGGTGTGGCTTCCCTGAATATTTTCACAGTTATAGTCAAATGATTAGTTCAAGCCTTGAGCAGTTGGGCTCTGACCCTTAAATTATGGAGCTCACTAATAACTGTATATGTTGCTATAAACAAACAGATTTTTCTTAAACTTAGGTAAGTTATATATATCTTAAGGTATTATGGATGGAATAATGATGTCTTAATATCTGACTGGCTAAATTGCGGTCAATATGCCTTTTAAAGCCATATTGAGAAATCCCTTGTGTATTTTATGCAGCAATTCAGTAGCCATGTTTGTGTTATCCTAATTAAATAGTGCAAACATACATGGAACTAAGAAGAATTTTAAGAAAAGAAAACCAATAAAAGATACACCAAGCAATTAAAATAAAAAAAGGAAACGTCAGGCTGTGGAGCTTTTTTATCTTTCTTTCCTGGTCATGTTGTCAGTTGGTGCTCATATGAGTTGTGTTTCTTTTTGTGTGAAATCAATCGGCATAAGCTACCAAGGAACAACTGAAATTTAAGACTATCAAAGTATGCCCAGGTAAGCATGAGAGGTCAAATTCTTAGACTATGCACTTGGGATGGTTGGACATTCTTTTATGAAAATATATGATCACTATACTTTTTAGATGCTCATAGGTGCATGGATTGACTGAAATATGTTTTATAACTTTTGTTGTTCATTTATGATCATTAGCAAGAGATTGGATCCTTATTTTACCGAGTTGTCGCATAGGAGTGTATTATGTAAATTTCGTATCAAAATTTGCAAATATGAAGTTGGCAGATGAATTTTCTAAGGTAATCATAATAGAATCACCGTGTGCTTTTGATGCCAAATTTTTGCTATGATGGATTACTTGGCTTCATGTTGCATGCCTCTGGATTCACAAATTGCATGACCATTGTTGAGCGTGCCTTACTATTTATAGATTTTGTTGCTGGTTTACTCTCAATTGAGGCATATGTTGAGAATTTAGCAGATCCAAAGGAGCAGCAGGTTGTTTTTATAAAATTAGGTTGATGTCTCCTTATTGGCACCATATGACCAGAAAAGGGGAGAATGCGAAATATGGATTTAGAATCTGTTTGAATCTTTATGTGTTCTAGAAATATGTAAAAAATATAAATTTTGTATATATAGATGTTTCGGAGAAATCCCCTTGGTGGAAGCTGCTGGCTTGACTGAAGTAGCTGATTAGGTTTGCTTGAATATTTGCTTTGCTATCAACATTATTTTTTTGCTGTCAACATATAAAAACCAGGCTAAAATTGGTCTAATGAAGTTACAGGAATGTTTTTTCAGTCATTGATCTCTCATTGGAAATATTAAAGAAGAATTCTGGCCTTTAATATACATTATGGAGTGAGTTATTAGTGTCAAAATGAAAGGAAGATGCAAAGTTATATATATTAAAAAAAAAAAGAGAAAAAGAAAAAGACAGAAGAAATGGGAGAGAATTTGGGGCAAGCAAAAGTCCTGTACACAACAGAGCTGACTTGTTTCTGTGGAGAAACAGTGCCCTGCTGCCTTATGGTACTTGTCAATGGTTCTTAGGTTCTGCAGTTGAAAGATTATCATATAATAAAGTGTCCAGTTTCTCTGAGGTTCTTGGAAGTGTGAAATGCCAGGTCAAATGCAGGTTAAGGTAATCATCAAGAAGAGGAATAGCCTTGAAGGCCATTAGTCACTTTTTCATTTTGCTCCTCACAGCTGCATGGTTTTGAAAATTTTCCAGTGAGTTGGTTAGGCAATCTATTTTAGTTTATCTAATCAAATTGTATTTCAGAGCTTTACATTACCTTCTTATCTCTTGAGTGCTTCTATTGTTGCTTGATTTTTCTGATCCTTCCTTTTGCAATGATACATCTGATATCTTTGTCAGCAAACTCGATAAACTTTTGCAGAACTGTTCATCAACAATGATGATATGAAGTCATTATGCTGCAGATATAATCAATACTAATTGTTTATTCATGAAAATGACATAAAACAGAAGGTTTTCATACCTCTTTGTACAATCTTGTCTCCCCGACTGATTTTGATATTTCTACAACGCAATTCATAGGAGCAACCTCGATTACCTGACATTTGACATGGAATGATTAGACTGTCATTGATGTTAGACTACAGAATTCTGATATCTTGAAGGCATTTGCAGAACATTTTACCTCTGCTGATAGGTCATAATATGATCTGGTATATCTTTTCATGTTTGGTTTCTGATGCATTTTCATCTGATATGGTGTAGTATAGTCATTAGTTACTCTGTAATGGAGAAAATCTCTCTAGATGAAGACTAGGCAAATCCAACGAGTTTTTACCTTGAAATTGTTCATTCTTTCAACTGACAAACTCATATCCATTGCAGCAGCTTCTATTTTCCTTATGGTTTCGTTAACTGTATGTTTGGATCCTAGCCTGGTTTTCTGCTTCCTGTCTTCCTAGACAAGAGAGAGATTGATTGAAATTCACAAATGAACAAAGGAAGTTTGCAGAAAGTAAAGCCAAATTCTGATTTGCAGACTTGCCTGTTCTTCGAAGAGACCTGATAAATCAAGATCATGGGACATTGCTATCAGTTGGAAAGCGTTTATGAAACTTGAGGATTTAGGGGTCTCTGTTTCTGAGGCGTTGACCTGCTTAGAATTTCAGTTATCCAGGTGAAAGCACAAAACTTGCAGTAGTTTTACTGTTTATGAACATTTACCTCGTCAGCATCAAAAGCAGCATTAACATCATCCAAGAAGTTTTTTTCATCACATTCATATCCACAAGAAGGCACGTAATCTATCTGAAACCATTCATCTTCAAGGATCTCTGGTAATGTTATTCTCTGCGATGATGGATGATTGCATTACTTTCTCGTTTGTTATGATCTTAGAATTTGTTAAAGCATAAAAACTCATCTTGGTGATATACCTTTCTGGGATTTGGATCTAATATTCTTGATATTAGCTTCTTTTGACTTTCTGTAAACCACTGTGGACATGTGTAATCAGCTGCAGATATCTTTACACAAGCAGAGTCATCAATGGAGTGATTACTTTCGCACATGGGAGAGATAATTAACCCTTATATAGATAATACCTTCTTATACAACATTATGAGGTTGCGTTCGTCAAATGGTAGATATCCCGACAGTAGCTCAAAAAGGATTACCCCACAGGACCAAAGATCTGCTGCTGCCCCCTCATAACCCTTATTTGCAATAAGCTGTGTAGCAGAAGATCACCCATTAGCTACAGTTGTGAACTGTGAAGAGAATTTAGGAATAAGTTCTAAACTGTTTAAGCCGTTACAAGCTGGGAATGACTTTTAGGAATTTGGTAAAACAGGAAAACTGCTTCTTACCTCAGGTGCTATATAGAAAGGTGACCCGCATGTTGTAGTTAGCAAGCTTGCGGTCTGTAAATCAGACATGGAACCAAGGTTGGAATTGCTCAAACTAACTTGCAAATAAATAAACAGGAAGTGAAGAAAAATTGCTTGGCGTCCGGTACCTTTTGTAATGCACTTAGTCCGAAGTCAGAGACTTTCAGATTTCCTTTGCCGTCCAGAAGTAAGTTCTCTGGCTGCGCGCAAGATGTTCATCAGATTGTGTAAATCCTTTACAGAAAATTGGCAAAAAAAAAAAAAAAAAGCGAAGAGCGTTGTGTCTTGTACCTTTAGATCTCTGTGATAAACTCCTCTGTCATGGCAATAGTCCACGGCATCTATCAATTGATGGAATATTCTTCTCGCCTCCGATTCACGAAGTTTCTTGGCATAGGACTGAGTAAACAGAGTTGAACAGGATTAGAAATGTCAACATAAAAACATCACCTTTGAATAGCTTATGCTGTTAGATAATCCTCACCAGCTTATCTGCTAGTTGTCCTCCTGATACATATTCCATTACCATATAAATCTTTGTCTTTGTGCCAATCACCTGTAATTGTAATTCAACACCAAGAAGTAATAAGGAAGAGTTCTCCGACTTGCCGATTTAGGACTTTGGTTGAGCCCACCCGACACAACATAAGAAACTAGCCATCAAACCTCATGTATCCTTACGATACCGGGGTGGTGCAAGAGCTTCATAGCTCTTATCTCCCTCTGTACCTAGAATTAGCATTTCCATATATCAGAAAGAAGCATATTTGGTGTTGTCGCCATCAAGACTTCTCTCAAGGAAAGAAGAGGAAATGTTAGATGGAATATCACCTGATCCTTGAGATGGCTTTGCATGACCTTTTTCTTATCCATGATCTTGATTGCAAGAGGACGACCATCAGTGCTGTCTACAGCCAGCTTAACCTTGGCAAATGTTCCCTCTCCGATTGTTCGACCTAACTGGTACTTACCTATGTTATTTCCATGTCCCATATTTTGTTTGTGACAAAATATGAACTCCTTTCTACTAACAACAGCTGTTCCTCCTCAAACTTCTCCCGAAAATATTCCCCCCTCGTTTTTTCTTACTAATAACGAGTACAGGCAGCTACCCCTCCCGCAAATGTTTTTTTATATATATATATATCCTCTTTGCTCCAAACCGGTGTCAAGAATGGAAGCGATGGATTGGAGGATAACTCGTGCTTCTTCTTCGCAGCTATCATATAAACACGGTTTTCATGTGGAGATCTTGTCTCGTTTTTTTTATAATCAAACACATGCGTGTATTTATTAGAGGGCTAGGAGAATTCATGTTTGAGTGTCCATCATGGAAGGGATGGAGACCGGTTGTTAGTTGGCTGGTCGGTTGACTGTGTTTTGAATGGTAAGTCCGGTGTTGCTGTAACATGTACAGTCTTAAATACGTTG
>Ga0307510_10010869_pt1 | contig 10815 bp, 7 predicted proteins | sample 12_EM_MG_FD_207224 | JGI IMG/M metagenome (GOLD analysis project Ga0307510, IMG submission 207224) | Populus trichocarpa ectomycorrhiza microbial communities from riparian zone in the Pacific Northwest, United States - 12_EM | ecosystem: Host-associated > Plants > Roots > Unclassified | place... | reverse complement strand
TTAATTTGCCTAATGCTCACGATAATTAAGTAGTGGATATGCTCTCAACAAGATATTGCATTCAAAAACTAAAAATATACATCATTTAGGTCATGTAATTAACTTGAATTACACTAAAATGATGTAGTTTTAAAAATTAAATTAAATTTTGATTGAATAAACCAATTCATGAGATAACCTTCTAAATCAATCAAATCTGATATGATTAAATCACATCCAGTTTAATTTAAAATCTAACTCAAGTTAGATTTTAATTAATAAATCACAACTAATCTAAATTAAATTTAATAACATTACTATCAAAATCATATAATGCCCAAGGCATGCAAATGAAATGAAATCATATCAATTGGGTGAGAAAACAACAAAACCACAATCCCAATTTGGCGTAGGGAATGTGCCTCACTGTTTTTACAAGTTCCCAGATAATGAGTGGTTTTCTTGAACAATTTAGCCAAAAGATGCCCCTTAAAGTCATCATCAAGTGCATGTGACAGCACAGCTTAGTTGAAACAATTTGGTCCCATGGAAACCGACGGTTGGAGAAGGGCCGGACGTTTGCTTTAAAGGCTGTTTGCTTGTATGAATGCAATTGCATCTTTCCTTCTATTTTCTGCCTACATTTTGAAACCATAAGCTAACATCATGTTCTTGCTCGGGCCTCAGGGACCACGCCACCTTGTACAGCATTTATATTCTTTTTGAGGCTGGTGGGCAATATTTTAGCCTGCAGATTTACCACGTTTCAAGCTTAATTTACTGATTGAACTCTCTGTACTCTCTTGGCAGCTGCTGGCCATGGAAGAATTTGAAGCTAAAATTCTCCCTGAGAAAAAGAAGCCAAGAATTAGTAAAAATCCCTCCAACCAATGTTAAATTAAAGTACAGATAATTTTAAAACTTCAAGGCGTTGGTCTGATGGTACGCTTCATTTATTAATCTTCTTGTTCAAGACTTAGAGCAACATTCAGATGAATTTATTTAATTTTTTTTTGTGTCCTTGAAGAAAGAATATAATTTTGATTTGAGGTATAAGTTGGTCTAGAGATAGAATTAATTTGAGGAATCTTTTCCATGTGTGAAGAACATAATCCTCGGCACTGGCCACGTCGGCTTCCTACTGCTCTTGTGGGCTATATAGCTGTCCAGGCTCAGGCCTGATCTTTTAAGCTGGTTGAAGCCCATGGCTTACAATTATGTCTGTGATTGGTGTATCAAACAAAAAAACAACACTCGGAAAAAATGGTGTAGGCAGACTTGCATGACATGCTTAGTTGCTCTGAAGCAGTAGATCTCAATCTCTGTATAACCTAATTACACAAGCACTTGACCATATCTTGAAGCCAAAATGAAGAGAAGAAGCTAAAATTATTTTGTGTGTGTATATATATATATATACCAATGAGGCGTTTTTATTGTACATTTTGCACTCTTTCACGAATCGTAATTTTTAAAAAAGTTTCAATTTGATCTTTAACTCTTTTTCTTTTTCTTTTTTTTTGCATAATTGAACTCTTTCGAACTCAAATTAGTATCTAATTGCTTTTTTAAAAAAAAAAAGTTGACTTGAAAAATAAAGAACCAAAGTGAAAAGAACGGGAAAATAGATGGCAACTTCTAATTTCATACCAAAAGTTCATTTAGTCCCTCTTTTTTTCAATTAATAGGTTAATTGGTCCTTTCAGTTGTTAGAAATTCATTTTTGGTAAAAATCCTTTTTTTTTATTTTTCAATCTCTGGTTTATTTAAGGAGAGAGAGAGAGAGCTATTGAAAATTTCAGTGTAAAGAGAGAAAGTCATCATTAATACCTATTCCGACCACCAAAATAATTAAAATTAGTGTTTTTTGGTATGAGGAGTTTTATAGTGGTTGTTTTGAGTTTCGATATTATCCTAAAAAATAGATCTAAGACAAGAATGATAAATTTTATTTGGTTTGGTTTTGTGATTTGAACTATTATTTCAGTTTTATTAGGTTGATAAGTTGATTTTTGAGTGTTCTAAGAGTATTTATAGGGTATTTTAAAGTTAAAATAGGTTGAAAATAAATTTTTTAAGTCGAAACTCATTACCATGTTTTCCAATACCATAGTAGTGGCTAAAATCTAAACATTTACTATTCTACCCTTTAAAAAAATATAACCCAATCACGCGAACTTGGACTTCAACGTCCACTCGTTTAAGCTATTTCTTTCAAAGGCACTAGGGTGTTGGCCATAGGCTTTAAATGTTTGAGCTTATTTTTTTGTTTTTTTATTTTATATTTAGGTTAAATATAGATTTATAAGAAATATATTAATAAACATTGATGAATTTATGACTGAAATCACAGGTTTAGCGAGTTAAGTCACAGCACTCAGGCTATAATTTTATTTATTTTTTATTTCTTTAAAGTATTTTTTGCCCATCAATTTAAAATAATACAGTTTCGTCATTTATTATCATTAGTCTAGTTTTTTTTATTCAACTTGAAAATAAAAAAATATAATTACACCATTTTTTATTAATTATCTGTTTTTTTATCTCAGTCTCACGCGCCTACATGTTTTTCTCCTAAAAAAATATTTAATATAAAAATTTTTCCATATGCTTTATTATTGTATAAATCTATTAAATAAAAAATAATCTTTAAAAATAAAAATAGGAATTAAATAAATTATCAGTTGTTGATCACCAAACCAAACCAAACCTGCGATTTGTTTAACATGACCTGTATTTTATTGCCATGGTCCAAACCTTGAGGGGCCCCACCAAGCTGGTCTAATGAAAAAACGCCACGTTAAATAAATTGGTTAGTACTACGTATACGACTATAGTACATTAATTCAAGATATTAAATAAATCACCAAGTTGATTCCGACACGCACCATGGCTTCTGGGATCCACGTCGTTGGAACCAACTACAAGGCCTTGTACAGAGACAGAGTAATATATTAATTATGGACTGGTTTTTCCTTGGTGTTGTTCCCTCAAATATCCCATGCCGATCAACACCAGAATGTATCCAATCGGAGACTCCCCTTGATCGGAGCCATTGATGGTGTTCCGAGGTAACTCCAAGAACTGTCGCATTTGTGCTCACTTTATAAAACCGTCAACATGCTTGTTGCTATTTTAATTCGATAATATACATAAGTTAATTCAGCTGAAAAACCATGTAAACATTTTTGACATAAGAGTCACGCTATATGGGTTTAAATCAAAACAAATTGAATCTCAACATGATCCTGGCTAGACATTTCTTCCTACACCTCCAATCAGATGCGATAACAAGAAAGTCGATGCACTTGATCCAAAAAATAGTGTGTAACAGTTCTACAATTATGTATTGGCTATGTCATCGATGTCTTGCATTCGAGGTGCGCATTGTCACGCCATGTAAGAACTTGGTATATCCAATAAAACTCAACTTCCCATCAGAGCTTCTAATCCAATCCTTGACTGCAGAATAGGCCGTAGGGCCCAAATTCATTTCCTGCAGAAATTATTTGATTGTCAGGAGGTGTTTGATCGATTGAACATAAACTGGTAGCTAGCTAGTAAAATAGTAGATGCAGATACCTGTGCCAATTCCTCCACCGAGATGACCTGGTTTCCTTCTTGTTCAAAAAAACCAAAGGCTTCAGTTGCAATGTTCTCCCATCCTTCCAGGGCTTCGAGCTGATGTGTGCTGATTGCAGCAGCACAGAATTCCTCGAACCCCATTCTCTTGTGAGCGAGCGGTTCCATCTGAAATTGGAAGCTAAGATATTAGTCTTAGCCATTGGGGTTCACAGCATGACAAGCTCCTCGTGCAAGAGTCACATGAAATCATATCATTTAGTGATTTCCAAATGATATAGAAGTAGAGAGGAAAACCAATAGAGAGTGATCAAAGCCATCCATTTAGAGAACATAGCTGTGAGAGAAAGGTGATTTATGATCAAGGCTCTTTTTCATGTTTCACTACATCCTACTTTCGAGCACAAGCACAAAGTTATTAAAGGAACCATGTGAACAAAACTGGAAAATGTGAGGACTATTGCAGGTGTTCCCTCTCAAGAACAGATGATGAGTTGATTTTTCAATAGTCACTATCAAGGAAATAAGTTGGTCAAATATTTCACCTCAAGCTCCAAAATGTTAAACAACTCACGTAACACTAACCTAAACGAGATAAAGTCAGAAAGATTAAGGTAAGGAAACTGTCAAGTGTACTAAATATATAGCCAAATGAACTTTGGAATCAACATTATTATTTTCTTTTCTTTCTGGAAAATCTCCACAAACAATGCTGTGGAAGAAGCCAGCGGAATAAGTAAATAAACCTTACCACATTTAAAATGTCAAGAACCCGTGATTCCTTCATGGCATCAGTAACATGTCTCGTCAAAGCCTGCACTTCACCACAAGTTTATATGTTGTGAGAAGAACATACTGAAAAACAAATAACTAATACAATATAAAATTGGATCCATTAATCAATCACGTTATACTTATAAAAAATAAACTAACAACCTCTGTTTGAAAATGTCAAAACTTCACGTAGAGAGATAGAGAAAGAAAAGAAAGCTTTGACTAACCACTCTGAAATTATTAAGGGATACGGATCCATTTTTCGGTTCCAAGAGACTAAATTGAGTCTTGAGATAGACGAGCTCATCTTCAGGAATGGCTTTTGAAAGAGCCTGCAAAAGTCAAACAAGTAAAAAACCAGTCCCAAATCGCAATTCTACATGATAATGAGAGTATTATATTGAAAGCTACTATGCCCGAAATGGTGGACAACTAGATTCAAATCACTCAAGAAAGAAAACCAACCTACACATTACTCAATGACATAATCATAAAATCCCATTATTATCCTCTCTTTTTTTTCGTTCTTTATGAGGGAAACGGTTCCAATCAGAATGCAAGTGTCCATGCATAATTATTGTCACCGTTGTGTTTGAAAGCTGTGGTGCGAAGTAATACAAATAAAAACCAGTCTCAATCTTACTTAAAGAGTATTCAGTGGAAAGCTACTATGCTCCAAATGGTGGCAACGAGTGCCACATCACTCAATAAAGCAAGGCAACATACACATTACTCAATGACAGTGATAAAATCCCGTTATTTTCCTGTTCTTTCCTTCTTTTCGAGGGAAAAGATACCTTTAAAAATACAAGTGTCTATGCATAAATACCTTCAATGCTGCACGTTTGAAAGGTGTGGCACGAACATATGACTTGACCAACTTGAAGATCAAAATATCCAAAGGCACAGCTGGATTTAAATCTCGTAACCATGGGTGGGCTGCAAATGTAGGAGATTTTATTAGTTTCCACAAAGATGAACGCACAGCGTAAACTGTTAGTAAAAAGGATGCACAAAACCATACATATCCAGAACAGAGAGGGAGAGAGAGAGACAGAGATTATCTATATATTCAGTGTTCACTGATTAAAGTAATGGAGGTTCTGAAATATTTGCAAATAACTTACTTAGAGCCTGAGCAGCAGTCATTCTTTTTCTGTGGTCCTTGTTCAGAAGCCTTTTGACAAAATCTTTAGCTTCTGGTGACACAGAAGGCCAAGGTGAATCATCAAAGTTAGGATCAGCTCTTAGCACAGAGCGGAAAATTCCCGATTCAGTTCTTGCCCAGAAAGGTCTACTCCCGCATAATAATATGTATGTTATCACACCGGTACTCCACATATCAGCTTCGAGATTGTACGATCTGTGGAGCACTTCAGGTGCAACATAATATGCACTGCCAACAACATCGTTGAGACGATCATCTGTGGATGTATAAGAACTGAATGTTTTGCACTCAAACAACAGTTGGAAATAACTAGCCTGTATTAAAGGGAACTGGTTGTAGCAATAACCAGGAAAAAAAAAATTTGCACGGGTGGCTGGAAGATCTAATAATTTTGTATGATTCAAATCCATGGAAAGTATCCGTGTTTTACTTCAAGCAGTTAAATGCAATTGAAAGCACAGTCATAAACAAATAAATTCATATGGAATTGCCAATGATGTAAGTTTCTGGCAGTCAGCCAACCCAAGCTTGTATGAGGACAAAGGAACCAATGCAGGTTGGCTGGGAAACACCATGAATCAGATATAGTTCGATTTCATTTTCCTTTGATCCACAATTTCCTATTTGTTCTTTTGTGAAAAAAATTCCTAATTGTTGATTTTTCTTCTGTTAGCATAAACTTGAAAGAAAATGAAAATCAGAAATTAGAAGAGTACGTAAAAATATTTCTTTTTATAAATATCATATTATGCCCTGACAGAAACTGAAAAGGAAAATGAACGCAAGTGAAATCTGCATTTCACACGGAATTTCCTGAGGCGCGACATAGGAGAAGTTTGATTTTGAGCCTTTGAATCCACCAATAAAAATGCTTTATATGTGACATTATTTTGTGGAGCAAATCAACCTCCCAATGAATATGAAATTGTAACTGGGACAATTTCACAGAGAAAATAGAAAACCCTTTGACAAGTTTATCGGTAAGCAAATGTTACCTGGCCTTACAAAATCAGATAGACCAAAATCGATAATCCTCATTGGAGCATCCTCATCTCTTGAGGTGAAAAGAAAATTCTGCCAAGTGGTCACAGAATACATGGTTAAGAGCTGGAAAGGAAATTGGTGGCACAGTGTCCTCCGACATGAGTTTGTTACTTTAAAACATAGAATCCAAACAAAACAACAACATACTTTAGTGCCCATGCTTATCAAAGTACCTCTGGCTTTAGATCACGGTGAGAAACCCCTTGAAGATGACAATAGGCAACTACACTTAGAATTTGCACAACAATAGTTTTAGCATCTTGCTCGGTGTACCTTCCCCCTCTGCAAAATGGAAGCCACAAGGAATAGAGTCAAACAAAAAATCTGAAGTCCAAACTATAAAGCAACTAAAAAACTGAAGCATCACAGCGAGTAGAAGTATTCCCTTCTCCTTTACTACCTTGATAAAATTCTGTCCAGCAGTTCTCCACCTTCACATAATCTGACAATAACAAAGAGATTTTAAAACACATGAGAACAAATTTAGAAATTTTGTGACGGCATAGTAAATAAACCTCACTTAACTTAATAGCAAACAAATTAAATTTATAATGGAGGGTTAGGTTCATCATAAGCATCAGCTCAATTCATGAAGGTGTAAATAAAACATCAAAGAAATCATCCAAAACGAGAGGTTGAACTCCGATAAGATGAATAATCTTTTCGAAGAAGAAGTACAGAATATACATACTCCATGGCTATGTAGACATTATTTTCATCCTCAAAAGCATCATAGAATTTGATTATATTCTTATGCCCCGACAATGCTTTCAATATCTTGACCTCCCGTCGAACATCTTCAATTGATATTGCTGTTGTCATCTGCCAATCAATACCCATTTAGTTAGTAAAACACCCCAACATCGATTCAGTCATACAATACATCAGCTAGCTAAAACAATCGATTTCATCTCTAGTGGCAATTGCAGCTCTTACAATGCTTGCTCAGGTCAGCAATACTAGACACTAAACAACATCATGATTTCGTTTTTTGTTCGACGGCAAGGGATATTCTCGATCCAGCTAATGCATCAACAGAAACTAAATACGATCTTAAGGGCACCCATACTCATTGTATAGCATGTTTAAGGGATAATGTTTGCTCAGGTCAGCAACATTGTGACATTAAACAATATCAAGACATGGAAACATGAACTGAACAAGACAACCGGCACAATCATATAGCATGTTTCAAAGACATGATAGTTATCACAGGAGAAAATTATGGCATTTGGACAGATGAAAGAGGAAGTAGACAAATGCTGACAACAACCGACAGAAAACACACGTATGTAACAGCAAACGAACGGTCAGGATTCATCAATCAAGACTAACACTGAAAACAATGCACCTTAGCTTTGGAAATGATCTTGACAGCAACAGGTTGTCCTTTAAGCTCTCCTTTCTTTCCTTTAGCCCAGCAAGTATGCCCAAAATGCCCTCTCCCCACCTCCTTTCCCAACTCAAACTTCGCCGCCAAGTTCTTTGGATACCCAAAATTCTTATCCAAACCCCCCGTCCCAGTCCCCGCCGCTACCCTCTCTCCCCCTCCTCCCTCTCCGCCACCATCCACCGTTATCGGTTGCCCCTCCTGAGGCTGCTGCTTCCCCTGCACCCGCCTCCTCATCATAGCCATGATCGGCTTAGCCGGAGAAGGAGGCGGCAACGGCCACCGGAACTTCCTCCCCGGCGTCCTCGCCGGGGAAGGCGATGGCATGACTCCCGCGGGAAGTGGGCTCTGAAATGGGCTGGCTGCGAATGAATTGGCGTAGCCATTGGTGGCAGGCGGTGCCACCTCAACTGTCGCCGCGTTCGGCGGAGTAGCTGGATGCTTGATCGAGTTGATCACTTCATTGTTAACAGCAGACACGTCTTTGCTGCAGCAGTGTCCCATGGGTGGATACGGAGGTGAAGTTGTTGATCAGAGAGAGTCAGATCATCAAACGGTGGGCTGTGATATTAAGTCAGGTGCTGAGGCAGTAACCGTGGGAAGGAAATTTAGAGGGAAATACAAAGAAGGAAAGGTAAAGAAAGAAGGAGTTGAGAAATGGAGGAGGGGGGTGGGCTATAAATATTTTTGAAAGTTGACAGAGAGAAGATAGAGTGACATTGAATTGTATGCCTTAATTGGTCAAAGCCAAATTTCTGTCCGTCTGATTATTGTTATCACATAAGGTGCCTGCGGGTCCCTTGTGTTACCCTTGATGAATGCCACTCATTGAAGAGTTAAAATATTATTTTTTTTTTTATTTTTAACCCTATAATTTAGTGTTTGTTTTTTTTCTATACTTTTGGATTTTGGTTACATTTGTTTTCACGGCTTCTATTTTTTATCATATTTTTTTCCATAATTTTAATTTTAATTTAATTATTATATGATCTTTGATTTAGATCATATTTTTTTCCATGATTTTGATTTTGAAATTGAGACTATACGATTATAAGTCAAAACTATAGGGTTAAACTTAAAAAATGAATTTCGCTGGTTTTATACTGCTTAATATTACCATAGTATAAATGTTTACCACAGTATAAATGTGTTATTTTTATTTTTAAGGTCTGTAAATATTTTTCATGTTTTAAAACTCAGAATTTATTTACTATTTAATTAAAGATAAGTCAACATGTGTAAAAAAAACTCATTTTTGCGAAGGCCCGATTCAAAGTTTCCATTATGTGAATGCAATGAATGCGACCCTATTCTTCATTTCAATGTTCTTATTAAAAGAAAAAAAGCCTTAGATCCACAATAAAGCATATTTTTAAACAATTTGTTGTTTTATATATATATATATTCGAGTTCTAAATTATTTATGTACTCATGAGAGATTTATTTTTCTGTTTAAGATTAAATCCGGATGATAATGTGAAAAATAAATTCATTAATCGAAACTAATAGCCAAAATATAATGAAAATGTCTTCCATTTTCATATTACAGGAGATTGGACGTGTTTGGAAGTGTGGTTATAATTGTTTTTTAAAGTATTTTTTAAAAATAAAAAATACATTAAAATAATATATTTTTTATTTTTAAAAAATTACTTTTAACATCGGGGCATCAAAATGATTTGAAAAAATCAAAAGAATATTAATTTGAAGTAAAGAAAAAAATAAAATAAATTTAAATTTTTTAAAAAATACTTTTAAAACATAAAAATAAAGAGTTCTAAGCCAAGAAATTAACTCCTTCGTTTTATTTTATGGCCAGGTTTCACGAAACAGTTTTATTTTTTTTTTGTAATAATTTTGTTTTTGAAAAGAAATAGCATTATATTTCTTTGACTTACGTTAAGGAAATCCCTTGACTTATTTTAGTTTATAAGTTATGATATTATATTTATTGATATAATTATTGATCCTGGTCTGTGAGAAAACGCGTTTTCTTGAGGAAAATTTGTGTGAATCTGCAGGTGGATACTTTTGAGGAAAGAAAAGGACAGGCAGTAGAAGACTAGGACAGGCCATTGATCCTCCCTTGGAAAAATCGTTAATTGTTTTCTCAAGGTTCTTCTTTTGATCCAAAAGTGAAAGATTTTGTTATTGTTTTCCATGTTTAGAAAGCTGAAAAGTATGGCTGATGTCACGGCTTTTCCGTCCTAAACCTAACGCGCAATGAATTTGATTTTAAATTAAATCAATAAAAAAATAACTTAATTAACGTATGATTCAATTAAAACATAATTTGATTTGTAAAAATAATATTATTTTATTTAAAAAAACAAATTAAAATTATAGTGTTTTGAATTCACCAAAATCAGCTCGGATTAATCCTTTTATAGTAGTCGATTTAATAACTTTAATTATGAAATTTTAAAACTAGAAAATGGATTTGTCGCTTGCGATTCAAATCTATAATGTAATTAATGATGAAAATCCCTTATAAATGCACCAAATTAGAGATAGATGGGTGGTCTAAAATCTTATTGTATATAAAAAATTTAATTCGAAGCATGAAATTCGTAAATATCTTGATTATTGAATAAAAAATAAACAAGAATAAAGTCTAGAACCCTATACTACATGGTGGGTACATTAGGGAGTTTAATGTTGTCACCATCTCCAATTAAATGTTTTTACTCTTTGAGCAACATAACAAAATATAAAGTAATGGGTCATAAATTAAATTTATTGTTGTACGGGTTAGTGTATGAACATAAATCAAATTTCTTTTTTTTTCAAGTAATTTAATCTGTTTTTTTTAATTGAATTCGGTTTATATAATTTGGTAAATTTAAAGAACGAGGCAAATTTTTTTTCCTAATTAAAA
>Ga0307510_10010867_pt1 | contig 10815 bp, 11 predicted proteins | sample 12_EM_MG_FD_207224 | JGI IMG/M metagenome (GOLD analysis project Ga0307510, IMG submission 207224) | Populus trichocarpa ectomycorrhiza microbial communities from riparian zone in the Pacific Northwest, United States - 12_EM | ecosystem: Host-associated > Plants > Roots > Unclassified | place... | reverse complement strand
AGGACAAATTAACCGATGATGAATACCAATGGTCTGAAAAAATTTATTTAATTTATGATATTCACCGCCCCAATCAGTTTGAACAGATTTAATTTTAAGTGAAAGTTGACGCTCAACAAGTGTTTGAAAACCTTGAAAAGTGGAAAAGACATCAGATTTCGCAACAAGCGGATAATACCATATATGTTTGGTATGCGCATCGACAAAAATAACAAAATAGCAGAAGCCATCAGAAGAAAACATAGGAGCAAGACCCCAAACATCACTAAAAATTAAATCAAGTGGGGCAGAAGTTTTGTGACTTGTAGGTCGCAATGACAAACGGGACGACTTGCCTAAATGACAAGCTTGACATTGGGTAAGAGAACGTCTAGAAGTACATACGATTTTATTGCTGGAAACTAACAAATTTAAAATGCGAGGGGTTGGATGACCCAAACGACAATGCCACAGGTCGGCAGTCACGGAGATGCAAGGAGACCAAAAAGCTTGAGGAATTGACGTGGCAGAAGACTCGGAGAGGACATAAAGACCATCATGACTCTGACCGAAAAGGAGAACTTCCTTGGTGGCGAGATCCTTCACATACAACATAGAAGCGTGAAATTCAAAATAAACATGATTATCACAACGGAATTTTTTAATAGATAACAACGGTTTAGTAATGTGAGGCACATGGAGAACATTAGATAATGTAAATATGCGTTTTGGGGAATGTAATGTAGTATGTCCAATATGGGATATGTCAAGGCCCTTATCGTCACCAACATGCAAATAATCATTACCAAGATAGGGTGCAGAATCGGTCAGAGTTCAAGATCAGGTGTGACGTGTTGATTTGTGCCGGTGTCGGGGAACCAAGTCGCAGCAGAAACATTCCCAACAACAAGGTGAGTAGAGGGCTGCTGAGTGCTGCTGTGAAACTGGGAACAATAGGGAGCTGTGTGATCGAAACTGGAGCACAAATGGCAGCGTACATGCTGCTGTCCAGACCACTGCCCAGCACTGGAGTTGCGCCTGGTCTGCTGCTAGTGGTTTGGCCGCCAATCTGCAGCAAATTAGCCCCTGTTCTAGGGAGTGTAATGGTTGCTATTGGGATGCCAATTACCTCTAGAATGACCCCTGTTGCGGCTAAAGTTGGGGCTGTGATGAGACATAGCATGATGAGCAGAAAACTATGGTGTTGGCAGCAGTGGTGGCTGCTGCGGTAGAGAAGAAGAACACAGTAGAGAGGGAGTGGCAGCCATAGAATGGAAAGAGTTCTTGTGCAGAAATTCATGGGTAAGAAGGTGGCTGTGAAGATCAACATATGACAGCGGTTCTGCCTTGGTTATGAGACTCGTTACCAAGTCTTTGAACTCGCCACGAAGGCCACGAAACACATAGAGATTGAAGTCTTTAAGAGACATTGGGCAACCAGCAGCAGCCAATTTGTCAAATAACAATTTGGCTTGCTGCATGTATATACTAACCAATGAGTCACCTTGTCGAAGGTCTTGAAAGGAGCCATGGAGTTGCATGATACGAGAACTAGACGGAGAGGCAAGCGATTTCTCAAGAGTGCGCCAAACACAATGCGAGGTAGAACAATCTACCACGAGATGCAACACATCCACGGAGAGAGAGGAGAGTAAAGCACTCAAAATAAGTTGATCATGTTGCTTCCAACAAAGAAAAGAAGGGCTGATGGTAAAGGAAGAACCAACAGAATTGTCAAAAATATGAGATGGAGGACACGACACTAAGCCGTTAACGAAGTGAAAAACACCTTGACCAATGAGATATGGCTTCATCTGCATTCGCCAAAAGAGATAATTTGTGTTCGTAAGTTTCAACGAAACAACTTGGTGGGTGTTTGATAAAGGAACGATAGCTAGAGTATGTGTTCCCATGAAAGGCAAAGGAACGACAGAGACTTGTGAGGAAGAATCAGAGACATGCTCTGCAAGTGTAAGCTGCTGTTGGGGAGAAAAGACACCACCGGCAGCAGCTTGGGGATGGTTGGCCGGTTGTGCTGCACCACCGGTGGAGAGAGAGAAGTCGGCGGCAGCAGTAGAATCCATGTAGGAAAAATAGAGAGAAAGCCGGCTGCAAAGGGAGGGAGGGAAAAAAGAGTTCTGAAGACAGAAAGCTCTGATACCAAGTTGAGAATAATTAGGAGACTTAATCTAATGGTTAGCCAACCCTTTCTATATATATGTGTAGGGTAATATACAATAGCAATGGTGGAGGTTACCACACAAGAGTATGTCTATAATATTTCTTGTATACAATATTTCCTATATAAGTACATTCTATAATACTGAGCAACCAAATTCACAACATCTTCCTCTCGCAAAGGGCATTAATTTATATGATTAGGTGCAGCGCAATGAGGAATATAAGAACAAAGAATTATGACATTTATAGGATGCAAAACTTGTCTGCTAGCTTTACAATCATGTATGCTAATTATATATCACTGATGATTGATGAGGAGCTGATAATTTAACAACACTCCTGACCCTGCCATTTTCACCGTTTTCTACTTGTACATTAAATGCCTGGATCTTGAGACTGTAAACCGTGGTAGTGGACTACGACATGTGCTCCCAAAAGTTGAGCCTTCGACGACAAGTTTAACTTTTCTGCTTGAACTATAATCCAAAGGCCCAGAGTGGTGAACATTTCGATGTTTATTATCCGTGCTGCGAAGGCTTCCTCTATCCATATCGTACAAATGGTTATGGCTATGGGATGATGCCTCCTTAAAATAACCTTAATCATTAACACCATGTTGTGGTGTTGAATCTCCACGAGGCTGCTTCACTGCAAGAGATGTGTGAGATAGTGATACAACAGGTGAATGGCGGTGTGAGACACTTAGTAGTGCTAGAGGCATGGATGGAGAATTTGAGTAGTACTGGCTATAAATTGAGTGGATGGTCATGTCGTTCAGGCTATCTAATGCCCCAAACACATTTATGCGGGTGATGAATCAAGCCCTGCAGCCCTATATCGGTAAGAGCGTGGTGGTATATTTTGATGACATTTTAATTTACAGCATTGATCCTATAGTGCACCTACAACATCTTCGGGAAGTTTTGACCGTGTTACGTAGGGAGTAGTTCTTCGCAGAAAAACAAAGTGTGTTCTTAACTGACCATTTTTTCTGATAGGCTTTCAGTAGACGATTCGAAAATTAAAGCGATCAAACAGTGGCCACAGCTGCAAACTATGACTAATGTTTGAAGCTTCCACGGGTTGACCTCGTTCTATCACTGCTTCATTCCCCACTTTAGTGGCATAATGACCCCAGTGACTGGTTGTATGAGAAGCAATGGCAAGTTTGCGTGGGCACCTGAGGTCCAGATAGCCTTCTAAGAAATCAAGAAACGATTGACCACCGCCCCAGTACTTGTCCTACCATACTTTTCAAATCCATTTGAGCTACAATATGACGCCTCAAAGCTAGGAATTGGGGTGGTTCTGAGCCAAAATGGCAGGCCTGTCGCCTTCTTCAGTGAGAAACTTTCAGGGGCAAAATTACGGTACAACACTTATGACGTTGAATTTTATGTAGTGGTTCAAGTGGTAAGGCATTGGCAACATTATCTGTTTCTTCAAGAGTTCGTCTTATTCACTAATCTTGATGCCCTCAAACATATGAGGAGTCAAGATAAGATTTCATCTTGACGTGCATCTTAGACTGCATACTTGCAACAATTCACTTTAATTTGTCATTAAACACAAGGCGGGTACACTGAATCGAGTGGCTGATGCCCTCAGTCGTCGAAAAAATTTGTTGGTTGACATGCGTGTCAAGGTATTGGGTTTCGACTCATTTCAAAAGTTGTATGCATCTGACCTTTTCTTTGCTGCTGTGATAGAGAAAATTCAGAACAACCAACAAAGTGACTTTGTTCTCCAAGACGGGTTTATTTTCAAGGGCACCCAACTGTGCATACCTGAGTGTAGTCTCCGAACCAAGATCATACAAGAACTACACGGAGAAGCACATGTGGGAAGAGACCAGACTTGCTTGCTGGTGGTTGTGTCCTACTTCTGGCCATCAATATGGAAGGAGGTTGGTCGTTTTGTTGCGCAATGTCGGGTCTGTCAAGTTGCCAAATGAGGAGCTACCAATGTTGGTTTGTACATGCCACTTTCTGTTCCAATATGACTGTGGTCCGACATCAACATGGATTTTGTTCTAGGCCTCCCGCGTACACAACGGGGATTCGACTCCATTTTCGTGATGGTAGACATGTTTTCAAAAATGGCTCATTTTATCTCGTGCAAGAAAACGACAGATGTTGTTAATGTGGCTGAGTTGTTCTTTCGAGAAGTTTATCAGTTGCATGGGCTGCCAGAGTCAATTGTGTCGGATAGGGACACTCGTTTCCTGAGCCATTTCTAGCGGAGTCTTTGGAAGATGGTCAATACTCATCTGAATTTCAGTAGTGCTTATCACCCTCAGTCAGATGGGCAAACCGAGGTAGTGAACAAGTCGTTCAATAATCTCCTTTGTAGTTTGGTGGGTGATCACTTAAAAACTTGGGACAAGAAACTTGGCCAGGCAGAGTTTGCTCATAACCATGCAGTCAATCGTTGCACCAAGCTTAGCCCCTTTGAAATCATGTACGAGTTTCTCCCACGGTGTCCACTTGACCTGGCTAATCTCCCGAGCAACACCAAAGTTAATCACAAGGCAGAGGATTTTGTCACTCAGCTGCAGGACATTCACCACCTTACTCGACAGAACTTGCTGGAATCTATTGCCAAATTCAAATGAGATGCGGACCTAAAGCAACGTCTTATCGATTTTGAGGTGGCTGACTTTGTCTAGGTTGTGCTAACCAAGGATCGTTTTCCTATAGGTGAGTACAATAAATTGTCCGCACGAAAGATTCGTCTAGTGGAGATTATTGAGAAAATTAATTCAAATGCTTACCGCCTCAAATTTCCTAGTCATATTCGCACAACAGATGTATTTAATGTCAAGCACCTGGTTCCTTTCCACGGGGACTCGTCATCAGAGGATGAAGATCTACCAAATTTGTGGTCGAATTCTTCTCAGCATAGGGAGGATGATGCAAACCGGGTAGCAAGCTCATATTTGGGGCGCTTAGAGCACCCAAAACAACAAAAGGGCTTGACTTTGTTCGGTCATAACTTTCACAACCGAGCACTTTAAGTTTCTTACATGACAATTGGAGTTTTCTTCCTGTTTCCTCATTTAGCTTTTATTGTCCCAATTAATTAGGGGTTGTTTGCTTTAGGATATTGTCCCAATTAATTCGGGGTTGTTTGCTTTAGGAGTCTAAAAGTTTAGTTTTCTTTCCGATTCTTCATTTAGCTTTTATTTCCCAATTAATGCAGGACTGTTTCCTGATTTAATGGAGTTGTTTTAGGAGTCTAAGAGTTTAGTTTCTCTATTTATTTGATTGTAATCGCTTTGTGATGAGATAGATGGAATAAAACAAAAACTTCTTTGAGTAGTTAACTCAAAATATCTCTCTTTCTTCTGTTTTCTGCGGAATTATAGATAGAAGAAACCCTTGGGTGTTGGAACGCGTGTGAGTTCCATTCTGGTCTACATCACCAGGCCAAGCCTTTCGAGATTAGATAGCTATGCGACATCGAAAGGAATATCACCTGAAAGTTTGTTATCATTGAGTGCAAGTTCAATCAACTTTAAATTTCCCAATTCTTTGGGAATTCTCCAACTAGTTGATTTGATGAGAGATCAAGAGATTGTAGATGAGTTGTCTTTCTTAGAGCAGCTGGTATTTCTCCAGATATTTTATTTCCAGAAATTCTGAACGTTGTCAGATTGTTAAACTGCTCCCATTTCCATACAAGTTCACCATGCAATTCATTATTACTCAAATTCATGTAGTACAAATGGGGATATGTGCCAAAGCCTTCAGATATGTTTCCACTAAGTTGGTTTCTCTCAAGTCTGAGTCTCACCAAACTGCTGCAATTTTTCAAGCTTTATGGGAAAACTCTGTTTCTTGTTTCTGCATTTAATATACACAAGCAGCAGGCGAAGAAATAGAGGAAATGTAAGACTTTGGACTGAATCTCCAAGACAGATAATAACACCTCTTGAAAAGCGTGGGACTCTATTACCAGCTGAGCTACTGGCTCCTTGACAAGAAAGTATACTGTAAAAATTCAACCATTAACATTTCTGTGAACCAGTTCATCTTCCAATTCTATCGTGGAGAATAGCTTTGGAAATGGTGGCCAACGAGTTGAAAGCTCTGTAGAAACTTGTCGCATTGTTGGCCGATAATGGGGATCGGTCTGCAAGCAAGCAAACGCTAGTTTTGCAACAAGTGCCACACCGTCCGCAAGCTCGTTTTCAGGAGGTGGCAGGCGCTGGTCTAAAACATCCTTCAAGAGTGTATTGTGACCGCTTGGTGATGATGAGGAGGTGGAAGCAGAAAACATCAGAGATGAGATGAAATCGCCAGGATGCTTTCCCATCATTACTTCCAATGTTAATACTCCAAAGCTATACACATCACAATTTTCATCCACTTTCATTGTGTATGCCAACTCTGCAAAAGAGGCTGGTCATGCTATATTTTGCAAAAATAATTTACTGCACCTATTCTGTTTTCAAGTGATTTTGTAAACTAACCTACTGTAGAAGGTGATATTGAAACTTAACTACATACCTGGAGCTGTGTACCCAAAGGTGCCAGCAAATGATGTCCAATTGGATGAGTCAGGCATTAAGAGCCTAGCTGTGCCGAAGTCAGAGACATGAGTCTCATATTCTGAATCCAAAAGAACATTGTTGCTGGAAATGTCTCTATGAATAATCGGAGGAGAGCACTCATGGTGCATGTAGGATAAAGCATTGGCTACGCCTTTGATAAGATTCATCCTTTTATCCCAATCCATCTTTACTGCTTGTTCCTCGTCGTTCAGTACCTTTCTTAAACTTCCCCTTTCCACAAATTCATATACCAAAAATGAGTGTTTGGCATGCGAGCAGAAGCCATACAGCTTCACAATGTTTCGATGCCGTATACCCATTAAGACATCAATCTCGTTTCTAAAAGCTTTCAAGCTGGTCATCTCGACTTCTGGTGTTTGGTGAAACTTCTTCACGGCTAGGACTTGTCCTGATGGAAGTACAGCTTTGTAAACAGCTCCATACCCTCCTGTACCAATGCAATATCTGGAGTTGAATTCCTCAGTAGCCTCAATGATGTCCTCGTAGCGCAGTTCCCCATCAGGGCACCATCTCGCGGGAACATCTCTTTGTGGTGTTTCCATTAACCTTTTCTTTCTTCTGCTTTGGAAAAAGATAAGGAAACCTACAATCAGGCCCAACAAACTACCCAGCAGAGAAAATACAGTCATAAAGACAACTTCGGGGCCCTTCTTGTGCACAGTTTTGTTTTTCATGAGAGCTGCACAAGCCTCCAAACCAGTTGCATTGCCACACAGGTTGGTGTTGTTGCGAATTGCTTCAAATGGTGCCTCGCGAAAGGCTTTGATGTCAGGAATGGGGCCCTCTAGCTTGTTATAGGATACATCCACTTTAGTGAGGGCTTGCAGTCTACTAAAACTGGTTGGAATGAGACCAGACAGCATATTATGGGAGAGGTTTAATACCTCTAGCCGCTGCAGCTGTCCAAGCTCTGGCGCTATATCTCCCATGAGGGAATTCCAACTGAGATCAAGACTTTCAAGAGACTGTAAAGACCCCATCTCAGCAGGAATATTCCCTGTCATTCTGTTCTTGCTGATATTCAAGAATATCAGTTTTGAACAGTTGCCAAGCTGTTTAAGAATTGTTGCACTAAAATTGTTCGCGGCCAGGCCAAGCCTTTCCAGATCAGATAGCGCTGCGACATCGAAAGGAATATCACCTGAAAGTTTGTTATCGTTGAGTGCAAGTTTAATCAACTTTAAATTTCCCAATTCTTTTGGAATTCTCCCAACTAGTTGATTTGACGAGAGGTCAAGAGCTTGTAGATGAGTTGCCTTTCCAAAAGCAGCTGGTATTTCTCCAGATATTTTGTTTCCAAAAATTCTGAAGGTTGTCAGATTGTTAAACTGCTCCCATTTCCATGAAAGTTCACCATGCAATTCATTATCACTCAAATCCATGTAGGACAAATGAGGATGTGTGCCAAAAGCTTCAGATATGTTTCCACTAAGTTGGTTTCTCTCAAGTCTGAGTCTCAACAAGCTGCTGCAGTTTCTCAAGCTTTTTGGGATAGGTCCCGTGAAATAATTTTGATGTGCAGAAAAAAATCTAAGCAATCCACCAAGGCACACATCTCGTGGTAGATTTCCATAAAATCTATTAGAATATATTTGTAACATAGACAAATGTGTAAGGTTGTTCATTTCTGGAGGAATGGGACCAAAAAGATTGTTATTGGCAAGGTTAAGTATAGATAAGTTTCTTAAATTATCTAAAGATGTTGGTATTGTACCTGTTAGTTTATTGGATGACAAATCTAAAATGGTGAGAGATCTCGTCAGGTTTCCAATAAAAATAATGGGACCAGAAAGACTGTTATTCCAAAGGTTAAGTACAGATAAGTTTCTTAAATTATCTAAAGATGTCGGTATTGTACCAGTTAGTTTATTAGATGACAAACCTAAAATGGTGAGAGATCTCGTCAGGTTTCCAATAAAAGTAATGGGACCAGAAAGACTGTTATTCCAAAGGTTAAGTTTAGATAAGCTTCTTAAATTTTCTAAAGATGTTGGTATTGTACCGGTTAGTTTGTTAGATGACAAAGCTAAAATAGTAAGAGATCTCGACAGATTTCCGATAAAAGTAATGGGACCAAAAAGATTGTTAATGTGAAGCTTAAGTTCAGATAAACTTCTTAAATTTTCTAAAGATGCTGGTATTGTACCGGTTAGTTTATTAGATGATAAATCTAAAATGGTAAGAGATCTCGTCAAGTTTTCGATAAAAGTAATGGGACCAAAAAGATTGTTGTCTGCAAGGTAAAGTTTAGATAAACTTCTTAAATTTTCTAAAGATGTTGGTATTGTACCGGTTAGTTTATTAGATGACAAAACTAAAATAGTGAGAGGTAATATATTTCCAATTTCTGGTGGAATGTTGCCAGAAAGGTTATTGAAAGACAAGTTAAGGGTGGAGAGGTTGGAAAGGATACCTATATGTGAAGGTACATAACCATAAAGGGAGTTGTAGCTAAGGGTAAGCTCAATCAAGTTAGGAAAGGAAGAGAATCTGAGACTAATAAGCGTACCTCTCAAACTAGAATTGGACAGACTTATGTTGGTAACACTACCAGACTTGTCGCAACTGATTCCGAACCAGTTGCAAGGGCTGTCTCCAGCCCATGAAGACAGGAGAGACTGGCTTTGGTTGTCAAGACTGACTTTCCATTCTAGAAGAGCTTCCGCTTCCTTCCTTCCATTTGCTACTTCAGCAGCTCCAGTACTAGCCGAGTAAGCAAAAGAAGCAAAGAAGGAAGCACAAGCAAGTAAGGAAAAAACCAAAAAAGGTGTGGAGAAGAGAAAGATGTGGGAAGCCATGGCCTTGGTGGTTTAATTTCTTAAAAAGGATGTATAAAATGATTTGCCCCGCATACGTATATATAAGGGAAAGAAATGATAGATTATAAATTCAATCTTGACCGGAAATGAAGTCTTCATTAAAAATTTCCAATGTTAAAAACTTGGTGTTGGGTAGATTTTAAAGTTTGATGATATTTAAGGTTTAGTTTTTAATGTTTTGATTTTTAATTTTGATTTATTTATTAAATTTTAATTTGTTTTTAATTTTATCTTTGGATCTTAATTTTAATTTTTATTTTTTTTTTAAATTTGATTATCAATTTCTTTTTTTTTTATTTTTTTGTTAATTTTATTTTTTCTTTTTAATTTTGCCTGTAATTAAAATTTTAGGTTGCCGTTTTATTTTTTTTTTTAAATTATATTTTTATTCTCTTAATTGTTATTTTTTTATTTCTTTGTATAGTTTATTTTTTATTATTTTATCATTTGACATTTCACTTATTGTGTTTCCCAGAGCTTTTAGACCTGAGAAAAATAAGAATTTGGAATTGTTGTAAGATCGTAAAATCGTGACTATAGAATAGGGAAGTTCGTATCGAGTGGTAAGTTCCTTTTGGACAGGTCAAAGTAAGAAGATTGAATAAAAGGAATTTAGCTAAATAAGCTTTCTATAACTGAGGATCAAAGAGTGCACATATGGATGGCCGTAGATCAGGGCAGAGGATCTTTAACACAAACCAAGGAAAACCTTCTATACATTCTGAGTTCAGTACTAAGGCTGAGCATTTCCGGTTCGGTCCGGTTTTAAACCAAAATAAATAACCAAACTGAATTTTTTTTTTAATTTTTTGAACCGAACCGAACCGAACCGAACCGAAAACCGGTTCAAACCGATTAATTTCGGTTCGGTTCAGTTCGGTTTTTTTCCCTTCCAAACCGGTTCAAACCCGATGGTCCTCTCTACTTCTCCTACAACCTTGACCGCAACAACGTCCAACTGCACATAGCGTTGATTGTTCGAGGGAAAGTTCATCCATTTCATTGTAATTAATCAAATGGCAGGGGGTTGTAGAAATCCACGGATATGAAAAACAAAAGAAAAGGAATGGATCTACTATTTCAATTCCATTTGTGGCACAGACTCAACAAGAAAATTAAAACCCAAAGGAACCAACTTTATTGTCTGTATCCACATACTTGAAGCACTGATGAAGAGTAGATGGGACCACATGATTGTCATGAATCCGTGGTCCGCCTAGAAGAAGGTTGTAGCATGCTCGTCCTCGGATAGCGTAGAAT
>Ga0307510_10010866_pt1 | contig 10815 bp, 8 predicted proteins | sample 12_EM_MG_FD_207224 | JGI IMG/M metagenome (GOLD analysis project Ga0307510, IMG submission 207224) | Populus trichocarpa ectomycorrhiza microbial communities from riparian zone in the Pacific Northwest, United States - 12_EM | ecosystem: Host-associated > Plants > Roots > Unclassified | place... | reverse complement strand
GCTGGGGTTCGCGATCGCGTAGGCGCGCTGGCCGTAGACGGCGCGGCGCGTGTTCTCGAAATAGTCGATGCCGCGCTGGCGCATGGTCGCGTCCTGCAGGCCGCGGAAGTCGATCCACACGTGCGAATACTGGTGGCCGAACAGCGGCGCGAAGCTCAGGTGCTCGTAGCCCATGAAGCGGCCCCACGCCCCGCGGTAGCTCTCGGACCACGCGCTCCACGCGCCTTCGTCCACCGGGTGCGTGGGCGAGCCCAGCGCCAGCAGCACCACCAGCATCGCCTCGTTGTAGCCCTGCCAGTCGTGCGGGATCGGGCCCTTCTCGGGGCTCCAGCCCATGCTGATGAACTGGCCGCGCACCTGCGCCCACTTCCAGTCGATGCGCCAGTAGATCACGTCGACCGCGTTGCGGATCTCGACCTCGTCCGGATGCGCCGAGTCGAAGTACGACTGGGCGTGCAGCATGCCGGCGACGAGCAGCGCGGTGTCGACCGTGGACAGCTCGCTGCGGCCCGACCGCGTGCCGGTCTTCATGTCGAGGAAGTGGTAGAAAAACCCCTTGTAACCCGTCATGCCGCGCGGCTGCGGCCCCTGTGGCGCGTCACGGAAGAAGCGGACGGTGTTGAGCACGCGCGTGCGCGCCTGCTCGCGTATCGCGTAACCACGGTCGGCACCGATCACGTAGGCCGTCAGCGCGAAGCCTATCGCAGCGATGCTGGCGGGTGCGGGCGTCGGGTAACGGTCGGGCACCATGCCGTTGGCCGGGTTCGCGTTGGCCCAGAAGAAATCGAAGGTGCGGTATTCGATATCGTCGAACAGCGGCGGCAATTCCGGCTTCGAAGCCCCCGGCGGCTCGGCGGCCGCGGCGGAATTCGACGCCGCATCGGCGATGCGCGGATCGAACGCCGGGCTGCGCAGAAACGCCGACTCGTTGATCGCCTGGTTGAGCGCCTGGCAGCCCGACAGCGGCCCGAGCGCACTGGCGCTCCCCCAGATCAGCAGACGGCGTCGAGTGATGTCGGACATGGGCGGATCATGGGCCCTGCGGGTGTCGGGCGGGTGTCGAGCGGGTAACGCATCGTCACCTTCAGCCCGCACGCCGTCAGTGCAAGGGTTCAGGGTTGGGCATCGAGCGCAGCGCCGTGGGTCTTGATCACCTCGGCGTAGAAGAGCGCGCTGTCTTTCAGCGTGCGTTGCTGGGTGTCGAAGTTGACATGGACCAGGCCGAAGCGCTTCGAGTAGCCCAGCGACCACTCGAGGTTGTCCATCAGCGACCAGGCACAGTAGCCGCGCAGGTCCACGCCCTGCTCGATCGCGTCATGAATCGCGCGCAGATGGCTGCGATAGTAGGCGAGGCGCAACGGGTCGTGGACGCAGCCGTCGGCGGCCGCCGGCGGGTCATAGAACGCGGCGCCGTTCTCGGTCACGTACTGGGGGATGTCGCCGTAGCGCTGCTTCACCCAGTTCAGGATCTCCGTCAGGCCCTTCGGGTGAACCTCCCAGCCCGTGTCGGTGTAGGTGGACTGCGACTGCGGCGCGACCGCGGTCTTGACCGGCCACGCGCTTTCTTCATGGCGGATCATGTCGCGCATGTAGTAGTTGATGCCGACGAAGTCGATCTTCTCGCCGATCAGCTTGTAGTCTTCCGCAGGCCACTCGGGCCAGGCCTCACCGAAGATCTCGGTCATCTCGTCCGGGTACTTGCCGAAGAACACCGGGTCCAGGTACTGGCGGTTCATGTAGGCGTCGGCCCGCCGCGTCGCGGCGATGTCTTCGGGCTTGTCGGTGGCGGGGTGCTTGGGCGCGAGGTTCACGACCAGGCCGACCTCGTGCTTGCCCGTTGCCCGGTAGGCCTGCACCGCCTTGCCGTGCGCGCGCATCAGCTGATGCGACGCGATCGGCGCCTCGAAGCGGTTCTTGTGGCCCGGTGCGAGCGCGCCGTGCAGGTAGCCGCCGTCGGTCACGACCCAGGGCTCGTTGAGCGTGGCCCACAGCTTCACCCGGTCGTCGAGGCGCTTGTACATGACGCTCGCGTAGTCGGCGAACCAGTCGGCCACGTCGGGATTGAGCCAGCCGCCGCGGTCGTCGAGCGCGACTGGCAGGTCCCAGTGGTAGAGCGTCGCCATGGGCTGGATGCCGTTCTCGAGCAGCGTGTCGACCAGGCGCTCGTAGAAGCCCAGCCCGCCCTCGTTCACCGCGCCGCGGCCCTGCGGCAGGATGCGCGCCCAGGCGATGCTGAAGCGGTAGGCGGTCAGGCCCAGGCGCTTCATCATCGCCACGTCGTCTTTCATGCGGTTGTAGTGGTCGCAGGCCACGTCGCCGGTGTCGCCGTTCTTCACGAGGCCGGGCGTGCGCACGAAGCGGTGCCAGATGCTGGGGCCGGCACCGTCGGCCAGCGGTGAGCCTTCGACCTGGTAGGCCGAGGTGGCGGCGCCCCACAAAAATTGGGGTGGAAACTGAGTCGTCTTCAATGCAAAGGCTCCGTGCAGTGGGGCGAACGGCGCCCACCTTAGCACTCGGAGCCGCTGCTCAGCGCGCGACGGTCGCCATCTGCATCAGGCGCGCCACACGCTCCTCGGTCGCCGGGTGGGTCGAGAACATGCCACGCAGGCCGCCGCCCGAGAGCGGATTCATGATCATCATCTGCGCCGTCTCGGGGTGGCGTTCGGCCGCGGCCATCGGAATGCCCTGGGCGTAAGAATGGATTTTCTGCAGCGCACTGGCCAGCGCGGCCGGGTCGCCCGAGATCTCGGCACCGCCGCGATCGGCTTCGAACTCGCGCGCGCGGCTGATCGCCATCTGGATCAGGCTGGCCGCGATCGGCGCGAGGATCATCACGAGGATGCCGACGACGGGGTTGGTCGAACGGCCCTCGCTGTCGCGGCCGCCGAAGAACATCGCGAAGTTCGCGAGCATCGAGATCGCGCCGGCCATGGTCGCGCTGACGGTGCTGATCAGGATGTCACGGTGACGCACGTGAGCCAGCTCGTGCGCCATCACGCCGCGCAGCTCGCGTTCGGTCAGCACGCGCAGGATGCCGGTGGTCGCGGCGACCGCAGCGTGCTCGGGGTTGCGGCCGGTGGCGAAGGCGTTCGGCGCGTCTTCTTCGATCAGATAGACCTTGGGCATGGGCAGCTGCGCGTTGCGGGCGAGCTCCTGGATCATGCGGTAGAACTGCGGCGCCGAGGTCTCGTCGACCTGCTTGGCGTTGTACATCTTCAGCACCAGCGCGTCCGAGAACCAGTAGCTGAAGAAGTTCATGCCCAGCGCGACGACCAGCGCCAGCATCATGCCCTGGCGCCCGCCCAGCAGCGAACCGATCGCCATGAACAGCGCGGTGATCGCGGCCATCAGCACCGCGGTCTTCAGCAGGTTGAACATCGAGTGGTCTCCGAGGTTGAGCAGAACCCCTCAGATGCGGCCCGCGGCCAACAGTTCAACCACCGCGCGGTTCGAACACCATGCCCGTCGCGATCGCATGACCCTGCAGAAAGGCCGCGGCGGTGAGTCGCTTGCCGCCGGCGCGCTGCAGCTCGGTCAGGCGCAGCGCGCCGTCGCCGCAGGCCACGGTGATGCCTTCGTCATCGACCGCGATGACGGTGCCGGGTGCGCCGGCGCCGCCCACCACGACGCCGCGCCAGCACTTGATCGTGTCGCCGCCCAGCATGCCGGTGACGCCCGGGAACGGGTCGAACGCGCGCAACCGGCGTTCGATCAGCGCCGCCGGGTCGCGCCAGTCGATCGCAGCCTCGGTCTTGGCGATCTTGTGTGCGTAGGTCACACCCTCGCCCGGCTGCGGCTGGCCCGTCAGACCGCCGCAAGCCGCGAGCTCGAGCGCCTCGACGATCAGGCGACCGCCCAACGGGGCGAGCTTGTCGTGCAGGGTCGCGGTGGTGTCGTCGGGCGCGATGGCCATCGCTTCCACCAGCAGCATGTCGCCGGTGTCCAGGCCGGCGTCCATTTGCATGATGGTGATGCCGGTGTGCGTGTCGCCGGCCTCGATCGCGCGGTGGATGGGCGCGGCACCGCGCCAGCGCGGCAGCAGCGAGGCGTGGATGTTCAAGCAGCCCAGGCGAGGCAGTTCCAGCACCCATGTCGGCAGGATCAGGCCGTAGGCGGCGACGATCAGCACATCAGGCTGTGCCGCGGCCAACGCGTCACGACCCAGCGCCGCCTCGTCGGGATACTTGCCGTCCAGCCGCAGGCTGCGCGGCTGGGCCACCGTGATGCCATGCGCTTGGGCAAACTGCTTCACCGGCGACGACTGCAGCTTCATCCCACGCCCGGCCGGGCGGTCGGGTTGGGTCAGAACGAGGCAGAGGTCGACCCCTGCCGCGCGCAGCCGCGCCAGCGCGACCTGCGCGAACTCCGGCGTGCCGGCGAAGGCGACTCTCATCGGCGGTCAACCACGCTCATCGTCACGTGCCTTCTTCAGCATCTTGGTCTTGATGCGGTCGCGCTTGAGCTGGCTCAGGTACTCGACGAACACCTTGCCGACCAGGTGGTCCATCTCGTGCTGCACGCAGATGGCGAGCAGGCCTTCGGCCTCGAACTCCTGCGGTTGGCCGTCGCGGTCCAGCGCACGCACCGTCACCTTCGCGTGGCGCGGCACCTTGTCGTAGATCGCCGGCACCGACAGGCAGCCCTCGTCGGCCAGCGTCATCTCTTCGCTGCGCTGGGTGATCTCGGGGTTGATCAGCACGCGCGGGTCGTCGCGGCCTTCCGAGGTGTCCATCACGATGACGCGCTCGTGCACGTCGACCTGGGTGGCCGCCAGCCCGACGCCGTCAGCGTCGTACATGCTCTCCAGCATGTCGGCAACGAGCTGACGGATGCGTGCATCGACCTGGGCGACGGGTTTGGCGACCAGGTGCAGGCGCGGGTCGGGATAACGCAGGATTTGAAGCTTGGCCATACGAAAAATGGATAGGAACGTGACGCGGTGTAACCGCCGCGCGGGCTGTGGGACGGGCGCAACGCTCAGCTCCGTGACGGCTCTCACACTGCAGCCGCGTCGGGGTCACTTTCGTTGCGATATCAAGGGTTTAGGGGCAGAATCTGTGAAACTGATTGAGTATTTTCGCCGAACTGCGGCCGAGATGGCGCACGAGACCCAACAACCCCATGGCGCAGGCGTCGAAGGCCACCCATTCCCTCTTTCTCCTGCTGTGAGAGATTCCCACATGACCCCTCGTGATCGATCTGCTACTCACACGCGCCGGGCCATCGGCGCAGTGTCCACGGGCCTGTTGGCGCTCGTCGCGGCCAGCCTGGCCGGCCCGCTGCAGGCGGCCGATCTGCCGGTCAGCGCACAGCAGCGCAACACCGCCCAGAAGGTCGCACAGGGCGGCGTGGCGCTGTCGGAACTGGCACCGAACGCGCCGGACTCCTACACGGTGAAGACGCACGACACGCTCTGGGGCATTTCGAAGATCTTTCTCAAGAGCCCGTGGCGCTGGCCCGAGCTCTGGGGCATGAACCTTGACCAGATCCGCAACCCGCACCTGATCTACCCGGGGCAGGTGTTGTTCCTCGACAAGACCGGAGGCCGGGCGCGCTTGCGGCTGGGTGAGCAGCTGGGCGCGAACGGCACCGGTAAATTGTCGCCGCGCGTGCGCTCGTCGGCGCTTGACGGGAACGCCTTGGCGTCGATCCCGTTCAACCTGATCGAACCCTTCCTGAACGAGGCGGTGATCTTCCAGACCAACGAGCTGGAGCAATCGCCCCGCATCGTCGCGACCCAGGCGGGCCGCGTGCTGTTGTCGCGTGGCGACCTCGCCTACGTGCGCGGCGACCTGACCGGCAACGACTACCGGGTCTTCCGCGAACCCAAGCCGCTGCTCGACCCGACGACGCGCGAGGTGCTGGGCTTCGAAGCGGCCTACCTCGGCTCGGCCGAATACACGCGTCCCGGCGAAACCCGCGTCGACGCGAACGGCAAGACCGAGATCGTCCCGGCCACCTTCACCGTGACCAACATCAAGCAGGAGATCGGCGTGGGCGACCGGCTGTCGTTGGTGCCGACACGCGAGTTCACCAACTACTCGCCGCATGCCCCGCAAGGCCCGGTCGACGGCCAGATCGTCTCGATCTACGGCGACGGGCTGACCGCCGGCCAGAACCAGATCGTGGCACTGAATCGCGGCGCGTTGCAGGGCATGGAGCGCGGCCACGTGTTGGCGCTGCTGAGCAAGGGCGAAAAGGTGCAGGACCGCACCGACCCGTCGCGGCCGACCATCACACTGCCCGACGAACGGCACGGCCTGCTGTTCGTGTTCCGCGTCTTCGACCGCATGTCGTACGCGCTGATCCTGTCGGTGAAAGAGCCCGTCAGCGCGGGCGACCGCTTCACGCAGCCCTGAGCGTCGGGGCCGACGGGTCCACCGCTGCCGCCAGCCCGGATCGATCACCTCGTGATCGACCACGACGAACTCGGCGCGTGGCTGCGCCTGCTTGAAACACCGAACGTCGGGCGCGAATCGGCGCGCAAGCTGCTGGCGGCCTTCGGATCACCGCAGGCGGTGATGGCCGCCACCACGGCCGCGCGCGCCGAGGTCGTCGGCCCGGCGCAGGCGGCCGCGCTGGCTTCTGCCCCTGACAACCTGGGCACCTTGGTCACCACCACGCTCGCATGGCTGACGGCCGGGTCCACCGAGCAACCACGCGACGTCATCACACTGGGCGACCCGCGCTACCCGCCGTCGTTGCTGGAGGCCGCCGACCCACCGGTGCTGCTGTATGCGCAAGGTCGTATCGAACTGCTGCAGGCAAGTGCTGTCGCGATCGTCGGCAGCCGCAGCCCGACGCCCCAAGGCGCCGACAACGCCCGCGCCTTTGCCAGCCAGCTCAGCCACAGCGGCTTCACCGTGATCTCAGGCCTGGCGATGGGCGTCGACGCCGCCGCGCATGCGGGCGGGCTGGAAGGCGCTGCGAGCACCGTCGCGGTGGTCGGCACCGGCCTCGACCGTGTCTACCCCAAACGCAACCTGGGCCTCGCCCACCGTATTGCCAGCAAGGGTTTTATCGTGAGCGAGTACTCGCTTGGAACGCCCCCGCTGCCGAACAACTTCCCCCGGCGCAATCGCATCATCGCGGGCTTGGCGCGGGGTACGCTGGTGGTCGAGGCGGCGGTCCAATCGGGCTCGCTGATCACCGCGCGCCTGGCCAACGAGGCCGGTCGCGACGTGTTCGCAATCCCCGGTTCGATCCATTCGCCGCAGTCGCGCGGCTGCCACGCGCTGATCAAGCAAGGCGCCAAGCTGGTCGAGACCGCGCAGGACATCCTCGAAGAATTGCGGCAGCCGGGTGCCGCGGCAGCGGCCGCGGCGGCTCCCGCTTCGGCGACCGATGCGCCACCCGACCTGCTGCTCGAGGCACTGGGCTTCGATCCGGTGACGCTGGACGCACTGGTGGCACGCACCGGCCACAGCTCGTCTACGCTGAGCGTGGCCCTGCTCGACCTCGAACTCGACGGCCAAGTCGCCCGCCTGCCGGGTCAATTGTTTCAGCGCGTGACGCGCGGCCGGGCATGACCGCATCGCGACAAGTGGCACACGAACCGGAACGTTCGCGCGCCGGTTGCTGCGGTATAGTGGATTCATGTTCGATGTGCTCGTGTACCTGTACGAAAACTACTGGCGGCCCGATGCCTGCCCAGAGCATGGTCAGCTGACCCGCAAGCTGTCGTCGGTGGGCTTCGAGTCGGATGAAATCCAGGAAGCCTTGTCGTGGCTCGATGGTGTCGCCACGGCCGCGCAGTCGTATGTCGGCGAGCAGGGCGATGCCAGTCTGCGGGTCTACTCCGTCGCTGAACAGGACCACCTCGGCGAAGACTCCATCGGCTTCATCAGCTTCCTCGAATCAGCCGGCGTGCTGCCGCCGCCCATGCGCGAAATGGTGATCGACCGTGCCAGCGCGATACCCGGCGGCCCGCTCGACCTCGAAGACCTGAAGATCATCGTGCTGATGGTGTTCTGGAGCCTGGGCGAAGAGCCCGACGCGCTGATCCTCGACGAATTGTTCGTCGACGCGGAAGACCGCTTGATTCACTGACCGCCTGGCGTGCAACTGCGAGGGCCGCCGTGTGCGGCCCTTGTCAATTCAGCAGTCTTGACGGGTCCCCATCGATCTTGGCCATCGCGCTGCGCGTCGCGCGCACCGTCAACGATTCGTCCTGGGCCGGCACCAGCAGGCCGGCCTGCAGAAAGGCCGCAAGCCGGTTCTGCTGGAACAGCACGCCACGGCCTTGCGGCGACACGAACAGCGCCAGCTGGCGACGCATGCCTTGCCAGGCCAGCTGCACCGCCTCGTTGCGGTTGCGGTAGTCCAGCATGTACCAGCTGCCGACCTGCAGTTCGCGCGCCCAGGCCAGCATCGCCGGCGTGGGCATCGAGCCGCCTTCGGCCACGACCTCGAGCTCGGAACTCTCGTGGCCCGACAGGTCGAGCACCATCGATTCGTCGATCTCGATGTCAGCGGCCTCAGGCAGCAACTCTTCCAGCGTCTCGAGCCGCGCCATCAGCTCCTCGAGGCGCTCATGCGGGATCGCCGCCGTCTTCGCGGTGAAGGCTGCCGCGAGCGAGTTGTTGAGGCGCTGGATGTGCTCGTCCTGCTTGTCGGCTGGCACGCCGGCGTGCTCCATGCCGTCGCGCAGCGTCTTCAACAGCGGCGGCAGCCGGCGGATGACTTCCGCACGCTCCTCGCGCGAGACCTTGGCGCTGGCCGACCAGATCAGGTCGGCGGCGGCGCGCTTCATGTCCTTGGTCGCGTCGCTCTGGTTGCCGGCCTTGACGGCCGTCATCGCCAGCACATCGGCCCACACATGGAACAGGAACTCGCGCACGCCCTCCTGCACCGGCACCTCGTTGAGCATCTTGCGCAGCTCGATCGTGTATTGAATGGCCAGCGTCTCGCGCTGCTCGACCTGCTGCGCCAGCGACACGCCCTTGCGCGAGGCCTCGTTCTCGTTCTTGAAATAGTGCTCGAGGAACTTCTCGAACTCGACCAGCACAGTCTGGAACACGCGCCGGCCGGTGTCGGGATAGGCCTCGACGACCTGCACGACGCGCTTGATCTCTTTCTCGAGAATATCGCCGACCGCGCGCGTGGTCGCGTCGAAACCCATCACGCACGAACCCATGCGGTCGATCAGGCGGCGCGCTGGGTGGTCGATGGTGGCGAAGAAATCGGGCTCGCTGACGGCCACGCGCAGCACCGGCATCTGCAGGCGCGCGAACCAGACCCGCACCGCAGTCGGGATGCGCTCTTCGGTCAGGATGGCCTGAAACAGCAGCGCGACGATCTCGATGGTGGCGCGTTCGACCGGCGTCGCCGCCGCGCTCTTCAGCGCCTGCTTGCGCTGGTTCAGCTCTTCGAGCAGCGCCGGCGTGCTGACATGGGCGCCCGGCACGGTGCGTGCACCCGCGCTGCTGGCGAGGCGTCGCGCGATGCCTTGCTGCGCGTCGTTGATCGCGGTTCGCAGCCCGGGCGATGCCGGAACCGCCGGCCGGTCGTGCACGGTCGCGCCGAAGCCCGGCAGTTGTTTGCCGACCAACCGGTTGAGTCGCCCGAGCACGGCCTCGGCATGGTCGACGCCGCGCACCAGACCCGCCGCGCGCGTCATCATGCGCGTCTCTTCGCCGACCTCGTCGCGGCCGACGCCGCTGCGCGAGGTCACGAAGCCGCCAGTCGACGCGCCGCTGTAGCCACCGCTGCCCGACGAGTTGCGCGAGCGGCGGATGAAGGGGCGCAGGTCGACGTCGGGCAGGACCTGGCGCTCCAGCAGATAGCGATTCGTCTCGTGGTAACCCTCTTCCGAGAAGAGCGCGAACTCCTCGTGCACGATGCCCTGCACCTGACGCCAGATGTCCAGGCTGAGACCGGCGGCACGCCACGAAGCCGTGACGATGCGCGCGAGCACGTGCGGGCGCAGCACGTCGTTGGTGTCGAGCTCTTCGCGGCCTTCGAGCACCGTCATGCGCGAGCGCAGGTCGGTGAACTCCCACGAGGCCCGGTCCATCATCGCCAGCGCCAGGCGCGAGCTGATGATCTCGTGCTCGATGGTGTCGTCGTCGACCAAGCTGAGCTTGGCGTGGCGGCTGGCCGGCAGCGGCAGATCGCCCGGCCGGGTGGCGGACAGCATGCCGGTGACGCGCGCGCTGCGCAGCATCGAGGTCATGCCTTGCAACCAGTAGGGCCCGGACTTCTGCAGCTCGGGCACCAGCTCGCGCCGCTTCATCGCGACCGCCGGCTCGGCGACCTTGCTCACCAGGATGCGCGCGCCCTGGTCGATGGCCTGAACCACTGCGGGCAGCCCCGCCAACAGCCCCTCAACATAGGACCTGCGTGCCTGCTGGGCCAATGCCGTCGGGTTCGCGGGGGTCGACATGTGGGGTGGGTGTGTCCTGGACTGCGAAGGCGCTTCGCAGACTCTACACCACCGCCCCGGAATTCGGATCGTTGGGATCGAGCTCCTTGGCAGGCCCGGCCTTGATCAGGTCCTCGCGCTTGACGCCCAGCCACATCGCGATCGCCGCGGCGACGAACACCGACGAGTAGATGCCGAACAGGATGCCGATGGTCAGCGCGATTGCGAAGCCGTGCAGCGTCGGCCCGCCGAAGATCAGCATCGACAACACCATCATCTGCGTGCTGCCGTGGGTGATGATGGTGCGGCTCATCGTGCTGGTGATCGCGTGGTCGATGACCTCGTGCGTGTTCATCTTGCGGTAGCGCCGGAAGGCTTCGCGGATCCGGTCGAAGATCACCACCGACTCGTTCACCGAATAGCCCAGCACCGCCAGCACCGCCGCGAGCACC
>Ga0307510_10010865_pt1 | contig 10816 bp, 10 predicted proteins | sample 12_EM_MG_FD_207224 | JGI IMG/M metagenome (GOLD analysis project Ga0307510, IMG submission 207224) | Populus trichocarpa ectomycorrhiza microbial communities from riparian zone in the Pacific Northwest, United States - 12_EM | ecosystem: Host-associated > Plants > Roots > Unclassified | place... | reverse complement strand
CGTCACCGCTTGCCCTGCTGAACCCGTTGAGGAGAGATAGCTGTCGAGGCCTGCCGGTCCATCGGGCCGACTGCTGGGCGTGTGCGCCGGCTCGCGGGATGCTGGGTGGGTGCCCCGATCCGAACGGGAGGCAACCACCTTGAAAGCCATCGTGCAGGACGTCTACGGTCCGGCGGACGTACTGGAGTTGCGGGACATCGACCGCCCGGTGCCCGGCCCCGACGAGGTACTGATCCGCGTGCGGGCGGCCGGTGCCGGGCCCGACGTGTGGCATCTGATGACCGGCCTGCCCTATCCGGCTCGGCTCGTCTTCGGGCTGCGCAGGCCGAAGAACCCCGTCCCGGGCTGGGACGGCGCGGGGGTGGTCGAAGCGGTCGGTCCCGGCGTGACCGACCTCGAACCCGGAGACGCCGTTCACGGCGAATGCCGCGGCTCCTTCGCCGAGTTCGCCCTCGCCAAGGCCGGCAGGATCGCGCGCAAACCCGACAGCCTCACCTTCGAACAGGCCGCCGCCGTCCCCTGCTCCGGTGTCACCGCCCTCCAGGCGCTGCACACCAAGGCCGGTCTGCGGCCGGGCCAGCAGGTCCTGGTCATCGGCGCCTCGGGTGGAGTGGGCAGTTTCGCCGTCCAACTCGCCACCGCGCACGGCGCCGAGGCGACCGCGGTCTGCGGTCCGGACGCGGCGGACTTCGTCCGTTCCCTGGGCGCCGTCGACGTCATCGACTACACCCGCGAGGAGATCACCGACCGCCCGCGCCGGTACGACGTCGTCCTCGACGCCGCGGGGAATCGCAGTGTCTCGCTCCTGCGCAGCGTGCTCGCTCCGCACGGCACCCTTGTCCGTGTCGGCGGTGAAGGCGGGAGCCAATGGTTCGCCGACGCGGGCATCCGTCTGGAGATGGGGCTCCGCTCGCTGCTCGGGGGCCGGAAGCTCCGGGGCATGCTCGCGGTCGTACGCCGTGCGGACCTCCTGACTCTCGACGCGATCATCGACAAGGGCGAACTCACTCCCGTGGTCGACCGCACCTTTCCACTGGCCGAAGCCGCCGACGCCGTACGCCACTTGGAGCACGGCCACCCGCAGGGCAAGGTCGTCGTCACTGTCGCGGGACCGGGGGACTGACCGTCGACTGCCACAACTCCCGTGCCTCCGCCTGGACTCCGGGTGCGGCCAGCAGCAACGGCTCGTCGTAGGCCGGGAGTTGGGGCACCGCGGCCGCCCCTGCCTCCGTCGCGATCAGCAGCGCCGGGAGACCGTCCACCGGATGGAACTCGCCGATCGCGGCGGCGGCCGCCCGGCCCGCCGCGACCTGCACCAGGGACAGTGCCGTCGAGCCCATCACGCGTACCGTGCAGTGCCGTTCGGCCAGTCGGGCCAGCAGTGCGTCCAGGCCCGGCCAGTGCGCGTGCGCCGCCCACTCCGTCATGAACACGTGGCCGGTCAGTGTCGTGTGGTCCGCCGCGTGGATCGGGACGCCGTTCAGGTGCGCGCCCCTGCCCCGTACAGCCGTGAACACCTCGCCCCGCCACGGGTCCGCGACCAGGCCCAGCAGCGGGGAGCCGTCCGGCCGCGCGAGGCCCAGCGAGAAGGAGCACCAGCCCAGCCCATGGGCGTAGTTGGTGGTTCCGTCCACCGGGTCGATCACCCAGTGCGGCGCGTCCGGTGCGCCCTCCTCGACGCCGTACTCCTCGCCGTCGATCCCCCAGTCGGGGAACTCGCGCCGCAGCACCGTCCGTACGTGCCGCTCCACCGCCTCGTCCGTGTCCGTGACGATGTCGGCCGGGCCCGCCTTCTGCCGGACCGGCCCCGAGGCCCCTCCGTTCCCCCCGCGGATCGTCTCCGCTGCCCACGCGGCCAGCTCCACGGCCACCCGAAGCGCGTCGTCCAGGTCATGCTCGTTCGTCACTGCTCTTCACCACTCCAGTCGTGTGCGGGCGAACCTTCCCCGGTCGGCCTCGATCCAGGAGATCACGTCCCCGTACGGCCTCGTCGGCGGCCTCACCCGTCGAGCCGTACGGCAGGACCACGGACGCCTCGCGGTACGGGGTGCGGGCGTGGTTGGCGGTACATGACGTGCGATGCGGCACGGTTGCGGTTCGTATAGGCGGTATGCGACGACGAATAACAACCTGGGACGGGCTTTCCCGTCTGTGCGTGGCCGTGGTGGTGTCCGGCCTTCTCCTCACCGTGACCGGTATGGCCCCCGCGCCGACCACGGCCGAACCTGGACCCGTGCGGGGCAGCGCCTACATGGGCATCGGCGTCCTGGCCCATGACGGGACGAGCGGCAGGACCGGCTCGCTGTCCCCGGAGGAACGGGCCGGGCAGACCGAGGGTGTCGATGTCTCCAGCTATCAGCGTGCTGTGGCGTGGCCCAGCCTATGGAGCGCCGGTACCAGGTGGGCCTATACGAAGGCCACGGAAGGTACCTCGTACCGGAACCCGTACTTCGAGGACCAGTACGAGGGTGCGTACGACGTCGGCATGGTCCGCGGGGCCTACCACTTCGCCACACCGGACGGGGGCAGTGGGGCCGCGCAGGCCGACTACTTCGTGGACCACGGCGGGGGCTGGTCGGGCGACGGCCGGACGCTGCCGGGGGCACTCGACATCGAGTGGAATCCCTATGGGGACTCCTGCTACGGCAAGTCCACGAACGGCATGGTCACCTGGATCGGTGATTTCCTGAACCGCTACAAGGCCCGTACCGGACGTAATGCCGTGATCTACACGGCCACCAGCTGGTGGAGCAGTTGCACAGGCGGCTACCGGGGATTCGGTGCCACGAACCCCCTGTGGGTGGCCCGGTACGCCTCGTCGGTGGGGGCGCTTCCGGCGGGCTGGTCGGCGTACACGATGTGGCAGTACACGTCGTCCGGGCAGACGGTCGGTGACCACGACCGGTTCAACGGTTCCCAGGACGCGTTGCGCCAGCTCGCCGCCGGCTGACAGCCGGGTGCCGGGGGCTCCGGCCCCCGGTCCCGGCTTCAGTGGTGGGTCGTCATCCGTTCTTGGGGTACGCCGGTCCGGCCAGCAGGACGGGTTCGATGGCTTCGTAGCGGTTGCGTGCGCGGGCGCCGGACCGTCGGCGGGACAGGACGGTGGCGACGAGGCCGCAGAGGAACCCGGCCGGTACGGAGACCAGGGCGGTCGTGGTGAAGGGGAACCAGTTGAAGTCGGCGTCGGGGAAGGCCGATTGGGGGGTCCCGGACACGAGGCCGGTGCCGGGCAGGAGGACGAGGACGCTGACGGTGCCGCCGATGAGCGTGGCCAGCAGACCGGCGCGGGTGTAGCGGCGCCAGAAGAGGCTGTAGAGGAGCGCCGGGGCGATCGCCGAGGCGCCCAGGCAGAAGGAGAGGATGGCGAGGGGCTGGAGACTGCGGTGCTGGGCGAGTACGGCCAGGCCGATCACGGGGATGCCCACGGCCAGGGCAGACAGGCGGGCCAACGCCATTTCGCGCAGCGGCGGTGTGTCGGGGCGGGCCGCGATGTCGTGGGCGAGGGAGTTGGCGCAGGCCAGGGTCATGCTGGCCACGGAGGCCAGCAGGGTCAGGAAGATGGCCGTGGTGACGGTGGTGAACAGCAGGCTCTCCGGACGGGAGAGGTCGGTGCCGAACGCGGCGCGGGCCCCGAGGAGATAGGCGGTGGAGCCGCGCGGATCCGCGGCGGTGATGGTTTTCGCGCCGATGAGAGCGGTGGCGCCGACCGCCACGACGGTCATGACGGCGATGAACAGCGCGACCGCCGACACGGCCCACGACATCGCACGGCGCACCTGCCGGGTACTGCCGGCGGTGTACATGCGCATGGTGACGTGGGGGAGGGACGCACCGCCGAGCACGATGGCGCACTGCGTGCTGACCATGTCGAGGGCGGGGTGCCGTCCGCCGGCGAACTGGAGCCCGTAGCGCAGGTAGTTGTGGCCGGCCCCGCTGTTCCGTGCGGCGGTCCGGAACAGGGTCGGGGGGCTCCAGCCGAAGGTGTGCAGGATGAGCGCGGCGACGACCAGGCCCGAGCCGAGGAGGATCACGGTCTTCAGGATCTGGATCAGCGCGGTGCCGCGCATCCCTCCGAGAGCCGCGTACGTGATCATCAACGCCCCGGCCCCGACGACACAGGCGGTGCGCATGGTGCTGTCGGAGAAGCCGAGGACGTACGCCAACAGCTGCCCCACGCCCGCGAGTTGGACGACCATCATGGGTACGAGCGCGGCGAGGGTGACGGCACACGCGGTAATGCGTACGGCGCGGCCGGGCATACGGCGGGCGAGTACGTCGCCCATGGTGAACCTGCCGGTGTGGTGCAGCGGTTCGGCCAGCAGGAACATCAGGAGCAGCAGGGAGAGCAGGGTGCTCAGGGCCAGGACGACACCGTCGTAGCCGCAGAGCGCGATGATGCCGCCGACGGTCAGGACGGTGGCCGCGGAGATGTAGTCGCCCGCGATGGCCAGGCCGTTGCGCAGCGGGGAGAGGAACCGGTAGCCGGTGTAGAACTCGTCGAGGTCGTCGCGGTCGGGGCCGGTGACCACGCACAGCAGCAGGGTGAGGGTGACGACGCTGAAGAACGCCACGAGTGACCAGGACTGTGCGGCGCCCTTGAAGTCGGTCACGGCCGGACCTGCTCGTCGCGGGGGTGCGGCGTCTGGTGGCGCACCCGGCGGGCGAGGGGGTCCACGTGGCGCCGCGCGGTGTACTCGTAGAAGAGCACGGCCAGCCAGGTGACGGGGAGTTGGACCAGTGCCAGGCAGAGGCCGGCGGGCAGGCCGCCGAGGGCGGGAGCGGTCATCACCGAGGGAAGTGCGACGGTGAGGGTGAGGAAGACGGCGAAGTAGCCGAGCGCGACGAGTGCGGCGACGCGTCGCTGCCGACGGCAGGCCCGGCGCAGAAGTCGTAGATCGCGGTGGGGGCCGGTCCATGAACGGGCCCGTACCGACCGCCAGTTGCTGTTGCCGTGCGGGGCGGATGGAGACGAGGGCGGGATGGGGGAGGCGTGTCGTGCGGGCCGGTGTCGCAGCGGGTGTAACTCGGAGCTGTCGGCGGACATTCCAAGATCTCCTAGTGGGTCGTGGGCCCCAACAGGTGCCGACCGCGAGAACGCGGGGGAGCGGTCCTGGTCACCGCACGCTATGCGGGCGCCGGAGCCCGCGCAGGACTTCCGGCGAACTCGCTGGTGAGGACCGCTGCACCGCGCTGACCTCGGATGTTGTGGGTGTGAGGGGTGGGATGGAACACCACGGGAGTGGTGTGTGAGCCGTCCAGGCGCCGAGTGGATCGACGCGGGGGTGCTCGGTCCTGGGAGGGGTGAACAAGGGTGCCTGGATCACCTCTTGGACCATTCGCGGGCTCCTGCCTGACGCATCAACTCCTCGGCGGTATCGGGATCGGCGTCGGCGAGGAACGGATCGACGAGCTGGGCATAGTCGGCGTGCCCCTGGAGGGACTTCCGTAGTTGCTTCTGGTTCTTGGCGCTGAAGGAGATGCCGCCGCGCTTCTCCACGACTCCGATGGTCATCGCCAGTTGTTCGATGTCCACCGACAGGTAGTACGTGTCCCTGTGCAGTTCGACGCCGCCGTCGATGATCCCCTCCCTGTAGTCGAGAGTGATCCGATACCCGACAACAGGGCCTGTGTAGCGAGCACTTGGCACCACCAGTTCGCTCTCCTCCGGGCCGGTGAGCCCCAGGGCCGCCGCGACGGGGGCATAGACCGTCCGCACTTCGGTTAAGAAGACTTTCGCCAACGGAACCATGTGCGCCTCCAGTCTGGACTGCTCACGCCACCCGGCCCATGAGCACGGAGACCTGGACGCTTTCGGGATACGGGCCGGACGGGAGCGACCGGTGAATCCGCTCGGCGAACGCCGGCCGGTCCTCCTGCCCGGGCAGCTTGTCCGCGGGGATCGCGGAGCAGACGCCGCCGATGATTTCGTCGACGCTCAGCTCGTCGCTGTAGTCGATCACCGTTTCCCGGACGTCCGTGAACCCGGCGGCACGGAGCGCTTCCGCATATCGGCGCCGGTCGTGCGCGGCGGTCCCGCACGTTGCCTCCAGCCTCCTGCCGAAGTGCTCCTCCAGACAGGCCCGCAGCGCGTACGACCAGGCACAGTCCTGTTGCCACAACGGTGTGCCGTTGGCCACCACGGCGACACCGCCGCCCGGACGGAACAGCGGCGCCAAGGTACGGAAGAGCTCCTCGTGCCGCATCCAGTGCAGGGCCTGCCCGATCACGGTCATCGCCAGTGATCCCGGCCCCAGCAGCGCCCCCAGCGCGGGGACGTCACTGTCGGCGCCCAGCACCCATGTCACATTGCGCACGTCCTGCCCCGCGGCCGTCTCCCCGGCGAGCCGCAGCATGTCCGGTTCCGGGTCCATGCCGATGACGGAACGGACCTGCGAAGCGAGGGGGACAGCGAGCTGGCCGGTGCCGCATCCGAGGTCGAGCACGATGTCGTCGGCGGTGAGCGCGAAGCCTGCCCGCAGAGCCTCGATGACCGGAGGCGGATAGCCACGACGGTACTTCGCGTAGTACTCGGCGACCTCACCACTGAAACCCACACCCACAGTCATGCCCTCACCCTGGCAAGAGCGGGCCGATCAGGACAGCTCAGCGGTACGCGGATCGCTACCGGCGGAAAACTCCCGTGATCCCCTCCCGCCTACTGAAGGACTCCGACAGCGGACCAGGCGTCGAGAACCGCGCGATGCTCGTCGCCCTCGCCGTAGAGGCGGAGAGCCGCGGTGGCCGTCAGACGGGCGAAGTCGGCGAACCGTACGTTCTCGTCGAGTTCGGCGCTGGTGAGGGCAGCCCACCAGATCTGTCCGGCCCGCTCCCACGCCTTGCCGCCCAGGCGCTCGGCGACAAGATAGAAGGCGTGGTTGGGGATACCCGAGTTGATGTGCACGCCTCCGTTGTCGCGTTGCGTGTCCTGGTAACCCCCCATCGCCCTGGGCTGCGGGTCGGTGCCCAGAACGGCGTCGTCGTAGGCGCTGCCGGGATCCTTCAGTGAACGCAGCGCGTCGCCGTGGATGCCGGGAGCCAGCAGCCCGGCGCCCAGGAGCCAGTCCGCCTGATCCACGGTCTGGTCCAGCGTGTACTGCTTGAGCAGTACTCCGAAGACATCGCAGATCGAGTTGCGCAGGGCCCCGGTCTGTCCGTAATAGGGGATCGGACCCAGTTCGCCGAGTCCCTTCCAGACCTCGACACCGATGATGTCGACGCACTTGCTGAACCGGGTGAAGATCTCGTCGTCGCCGTCCCCGAGGACCAGGACCTCACCGTTCCAGAAGGCGTTGTTGTAGTTCCGGTCGTAGTGGACGACCGCCGCGATCGGTCCCTCGTCGGGCCTCGCGACGTACTCGCGGCCGAAGACCTCCCGCAGAAACTCCGACGCGGCCACGAGCCCCTCGTACGCCTCGTCGACAGCCGGGTCACCCACCGGACCGTGACCAGTCGAACGGGCCACCGTGGACAGGCGGTTGAGATCCGTGCCCCACCGAGCGTCGAAGACCACGTGCTTCACGTCCTCGGCCGACGCCATGTCCGGATTCCGTACGACGCGCCCCTCCTCCACGTACACCTCGGCACGGCGGAAGACGAACTGCGGCGGGGCCTGATCGGTCAGCCGTTCCAGCAGAAGCAGCGGGACCACGCTGGAGCGCAACAGTGCGGGCTCCAGCGGACTGGCGCTGCTGGGCTCGACCAGTTCCAGTCGGCTCGTCCACGCCCGGATCTGGCCCTTGGAGATCCGGGCCACCTCGCCGATCTCCGTGATCGCCCGCACCAGCCGCTGCACGGCGTCCCGGGCCAGATCCTCGCGAGCCTCCTCGGAGACGGTGTCCCCGGTGATGAACGGCATTGCCTCCAGCGCCTCGTAGCCACGCAGCACGGCTTCGAAGATCCCGCTGTCGCGTTTGCGCGCCAGCAGCGGCCCGTGGTCGTCCCATGCGGTGCGGCTCGGCGCGGGTGCCGCCCAGTGCCCGTACCTGCGGTAGTACGCAACTGCCGTGCTGTTCCTGGTCAGTTCGGCATAGATGAGCCTCGCCGCCGTACGGGCGTTGCTGTGGTTGCGCAGCAGTCCACCGGCGGCCGTGGCGATGCCGCCGCCCGCCGCACCGATGAGTGCGGCTGTCAGCGTGCTGTCCATGCTTCCCCGCTTCCCCCTGGCGTTGACGCACACGGCCAGGGAACCAGCGGGCCCCGGCGACGTCCAGGGTTTCCACCGGCTCGACGAGGACGTTGGCGCCGGTGGTCGTCCGTGACGTATGTTTGGCATAGGACAAACTTTGGCATAGGACGAATCCTGCTGCTCGGACGAATCCCTCTCCTCAGGTGGAGCTGATCACGTGGCTGTCAGGGGCATCACCGCGGCCGAGATCGCGGGGAGCGTGCGGGACCAGGTCGCTTCCGGCGAGCTGGCGCCGCGGACGAGTCTGCCCCCGGTGCGGACGCTCGCGGCCGAGCTGGGCGTCAACCGGAACACGGTCGCCCTCGCTTACCGGCGCCTCGTCGAGGCGGGCGTCGCCGAGACCCGGGGCCGCGGCGGCACGGTCGTCGCGGCGGTACCGCAGCTCGCGCGCGAAGGCGTCGGTGTCGGCGCCGACTGCGTCGACCTCGCCGGCGGCAACCCCGACCCGCGGCTGCTGCCCGACATCCTGGCCGCAACCCGGCGCGGCGACTACAGCCCGCCGCTGTACGGCGCGCCCGCCATCGACGCCGGGCTTGAGGCATGGGCCGAGGCCGACTTCGCCGAGGACATCGACCATCCGTTCCGCACACTGGTGACGCACGGAGCGGTGGACGCCACCGAGCGGCTCCTGAACGCCCACCTCACCCGCGGCGACCTGGTGGCGATCGAGGACCCCTGCTTCCTGGCGAGCATCGGCACCCTGCGCCTCAACGGCTACCGCACCGCACCCGTCGGCGTCGACGGCGCCGGCATGTGCCCCGACGCCCTGCGCGCCGCTCTGGAAGCCGGCGCCCGCGCGGTCGTCTGCACACCCCGGGCCCACAACCCGACCGGCGCGAGCCTCACCGAGGAACGGGCGGCCGACCTGCGCGCGATCCTCGCCGAGCACCCCCAGGTCCTCGTGATCGAGGACGACCACTTCTCGGCGGTCTCCGCGCGGCCGTACCACCGGGTCACACCACCGAGCAGTTCACGCTGGGCGCTGGTGCGGTCCGTGTCCAAGTTCCTCGGACCGGATCTGCGACTCGCCCTCGTCGCCGCCGATGCCGAGACCGCCGCGCGCCTGGAAGCGCGGTTGAGCGCCGGCACCACATGGGTCAGCCGCTTGCTGCAGCACGTCACCCGTGAACTCCTCCTCGATCCCCACGTCCATGAACTCCACGAACGGGCCCGCGAGTTGTACGCACGGCGCAGTGGTCTGCTCGTCGAGCAACTGCACGCGCAGGGCGTCGAGGTCCCGCACCGGCCTGACGGACTGAACGTATGGGTCCAGCTCGACGTCGACGCACGGGCCGCGGTCGCGGCCCTGGCGCAGCGGGGCTGGGCGGTGCGGCCGGGGCACCTCTTCGCGCCGGATCCGGCCGCCCACCGGAGCGCGATCCGGGTCACCTCCTCCACGATCACCGAACCGCAGGCCGAGGCCTTCGCCGCCGAACTCGCCGTGGTCGTAAAGGAATTGCGCTCGACAGCGGCCAACTGACCAGCACGCATGTCCCACCCACGCAAGGAGTCATCATGTTCCGCGGCCTGAGCGCCTTCCCCCTCACGCCCACCGACGAGCAGGGCATCGACGCAACGGCGTACGCGGCGCTCGTCGCACGGCTCGCCGCCGCCGGCGTGGACTCCATCGGCGCGCTCGGCTCCACCGGCGGCTACGCCTACCTCACCCGGGAACAGCGCGCCCACGCCGCGAAGATCGCGGTGGAGGCCGCCGACGGGGTGCCCGTCATCGTCGGCATCGGCGCGCTCCGCACCTCGCACGTACGGGAGTTGGCCGAGGACGCCCAGCAGGCGGGCGCCTCCGGAGTACTGCTCGCCCCGATGACGTATCAGGCGCTCACCGAGGACGAGGTGTTCGGCCTGTACGAGGACGTCACACGTGACCTCTCCGTACCGCTGTGCGTCTACGACAACCCCGGCACCACGCATGTCCACTTCACCGACGAACTGCACGGCCGTATCGCGCAGTTGCCCAACGTCGGCTCGATCAAGATCCCCGGTGTGCCCGACGACCCGCGCGAGGCCGAGCTCCGGGTCGCCGGGCTGCGCGCGCTGATCCCCGACACCGTGACCATCGGGGTGAGCGGGGACTGGACGGCCGCGCGCGGTCTGAACGCCGGGTGCGACGCCTGGTACTCGGTCATCGGCGGCACCTTCCCGCTGACCGCGCTCGCCGTCACCCGCGCCGCCCGGTCCGGCCACGCGGGCCCGGCGGTGGACCTCTCCGAGCAACTCGAGCCGCTGTGGGCCCTGTTCCGCCGCCACGGCAGCCTGCGCGTCATCTCCGCCGCCGCCTCCCACCTCGGCCTGACAGGAGAACCGAACCTGCCGCTTCCGCTGCGGGGGCTGGACGGGACCGCCCGCCAGGAGGTCGTCGCCGCGCTGGACACCCTCGGGCTCACCTCCTGAGCACGAACGGCGTGAACTCGCAGCGCACATCGTGCAGTTCACCGAGGTCGCGGGAGAGCTCGCCTCCGTCCGGACGGGGCGCCGGCGGCCTGGCGCGCTACGTCGTCGCCGCGGCCCTCGCCCGTACCGCCGACGGCGGAGCCGTGGTCGCCGTCGTCCTGCTCGTCACCTCGTCCGGCGGTTCCGGGACGCTCGCCGGGGTACTCGGCGCCTGCATCACCG
>Ga0307510_10010864_pt1 | contig 10818 bp, 4 predicted proteins | sample 12_EM_MG_FD_207224 | JGI IMG/M metagenome (GOLD analysis project Ga0307510, IMG submission 207224) | Populus trichocarpa ectomycorrhiza microbial communities from riparian zone in the Pacific Northwest, United States - 12_EM | ecosystem: Host-associated > Plants > Roots > Unclassified | place... | reverse complement strand
ATTAACACTGATCAAGATGCTCTTCTTGCTTTGAAAGACCACATCGTTAATGACCCTCAAAACCTGCTCACCACCAACTGGACTGCTACTACCTCTGTTTGCGACTGGGTTGGTGTCACTTGTGGAACTCGGCACCGTAGGGTCAGAGCCTTGAAACTCTCTCACATGGGTCTTACAGGTACCATCCCTCCACATTTGGGAAACTTGTCCTTTCTAGTTTTTGCCTCCTTCTATAATAATAGTTTCCGTGGCTCTCTCCCGGACGAGTTGGCTAAGTTACGTAGGCTAAAATACTTAAGCTTACAAAAGAACTACTTCGGCGGGGAGATCCCATCATGGTTTGGGTCCTTTACTAGGCTCCACACGTTGTCTCTAGCTAATAACAGTTTCACTGGTGCGATTCCACCGTCATTGTTCCACCTCTCAGAGCTAGATGGCTTGGACTTGTCCAACAATGATCTTCAAGGGCACATTCCAGGAGAGATTGGCCAGCTTCCCAAGTTGAGGATACTGTATTTGAGTCATACTGGCCTTTCAGGTTCCATCCCCTCTGCAATCTTCAACATTTCTTCATTGCAGGTCATTGATCTTACTGGAAACATGCTCTCAGGTTCCTTGCCCTCAGCTAATGTCACCATGTCCTCACTTCGGATTCTTGACTTTGGTTTCAATAATCTAACTGGTAGCTTGCCATCAAATTTGTTCAACAATCTTCCCAATCTGGAAGGATTGCACTTGAGTTGGAACCTATTTCATGGCCAAATTCCTGCAGCTTTATTTGGATGCAAACAACTGAAAATTCTCTCTTTGTCTTATAACAATTTTGAAGGAAAGATTAACAAAGATATCAGAAATTTGACAGTGCTTGAACTGCTATATCTTGGCTACAACAAATTCAATGGTAAGTCTTCTCTATTGGCCTTGCAATGGAAATGATATGAACAACACTTTAATCAGAATCTATTCTTTGTCCAGGACTTTTGAACAGCTAAACTTTAGTTATTTGTTTGTAAATGTTACCAAATGGAGATATTTTAGCTTTTTCATCGCCAAGTATTTTGGACATTCTATCTATGAGTCTTTAGTCTGCTCTTTAACCTCACCACCAAACTAACCGAGAAGAAAAGCATAAATATTTATATGTTACTTCTGCTTTGTAGATGTAGAGGTCTAAGTAGAAGTTTTATGTTGCAGATGCAGAAATGCTGTCGTCCATCAGCGATGTTCTCAGTTTGGAGTTACTCAGCCTAGAAAATAGTTGCCTAACTGGTCCAATTCCCTCTGCTATTGGAAATCTGACCCTTCTAAGGTATATTGGCCTAACGGATAACAACCTGACAGGTATGGTACCCTTCTTTCTGTTTTGTGTTATCACCACTTTTCACCATTAAAATAGTAAAACTTCAAGTGACTTATGATTACAAGCGTTTTAACTGTGGCAGGAACTATTCCACCGGAGATTGGTAACCTAGTGAATCTAGAGACAATCATGTTGTCAATTAACAGGATTGGTGGCCCTATTCCCGTCAGAATCTTTAACATCTCAAAATTGAGATCTATCCAAATGACGGGAAATTATCTCTCAGGCCATCTTCCATCAAGCATAGGTCTCCAGCTTCCAAATCTTGAGCGACTTATCGTAGGAGGAAACGAACTCAGTGGTCCATTCCCTGTCTCTCTCTCCAATGCTTCTGAACTCGTTTCACTGGAATTGAGTTCAAACTTTTTCTTTGGTCCTATTCCTGATGCATTTGGCGATGATTTAAGGAACCTAAGATATCTCAATCTGGGGAATAATAATTTTACCAGCAACTCTCTATCTTCAGAGTTGAATTTCTTAACGTCTTTGACAAATTCCAAGAATTTGAGACAAGTATTCCTGAGCCATAATCCATTGAAGGGGACTCTTCCGATTTCAGTAGGAAACCTCTCTTCTTCCCTCGAAGACTTTGTTGCTGATAGTTGCCAGATTAAAGGCAGTATACCCGAAGGAATTGGCAACTTGAGTAACTTGGCACTTTTGAGTCTACAAGACAATGATCTAATGGGAACCATTCCAACTACAATTGGAAAATTAAGGAAGCTCCAATCTTTATCATTTTCAGGAAATAATTTAGAAGGGTCCACCCCATCTGATTTGTGTGATGTAGAGAGTTTGGCTTTCTTATATCTTGGGGAGAATAAGCTAGTTGGATCAGTGCCTTCATGTTTAGGCAATGTTAGTTCTCTAAGAGAGTTATCAATGGGCGCCAACAATCTTACATCCACAATACCTTCTACCTTATGGAGACTAAAAGATATCCAGCAACTACAGTTGTCATCAAATTCCTTAAGTGGCTCTCTCCCACTAGATATCAGCAATCTGAAGGTTGTAAGGCTTTTAGATATATCAGGAAATCAATTATCAGGTGAAATCCCATCTAGCATCGGGGACCTCAATGATCTAGCTTATCTCTCTTTGTCCAATAATAGATTGCAGGGGCCTATTTTTCGATCATTTGGTGACATGGTAAGCTTGGAATTCTTAGATTTATCAAGCAATAATCTCTCAAGAGAAATTCCTAAGGACATGGAGAAACTTACATATCTTAAATATTTCAATGTGTCTTTCAATGGACTTCAAGGGGAAATACCTGGTGGAGGACCATTTAAAAAGTTCTCAGCTCGATCATTTTTGGGGAATGAAGCATTGTGTGGTTCTCCTCAGATGCAAGTCCAACCATGTAAGACTAGAGGTCGTCATCAATCGAAGAAAGCAACTGCAAATGTATTTAAGTATATTTTACCAGCGATTGGAGCTGTAGGAATGGCTATGGCCTTTACTGTCCTCTACGTAATGCGTGGCAGAAGGAATGAGAAGAAAAAACAAGGAGATTTTCCAGATTTAGCAACATGGAGAAGAGTTTCATTTCAAGAGCTTGAGAGAGCAACCGATGGATTTGACGAGGTCAACTTGCTAGGTACGGGGAGCTTTGGCTCAGTTTACAAGGGGTTGTTCTCAGATGGAGCGAACGCTGCTGTAAAGGTTTTTCATTCGCAGCTAGAGGGAGCATTCAAGAGTTTTGATGTTGAGTGTGAGGTGTTGCGCAGCATCCGCCATCGAAATCTAGTGAAAATCATCACAAGTTGCTGCAACATTGACTTCAAAGCCTTGGTGCTTGAGTTCATGCCTAATTGGAGCCTTGAAAAGTGGCTGTATTCCCACAACTTTTTCTTGGATCTCCTACAGAGGTTGAACATTATGATCGATGTTGCGTCGGCACTTGAATACCTTCATCATGGCAATGCAACGCTCGTGGTCCACTGTGATTTAAAGCCTAGCAATATCCTGCTTGATGAGAATATGGTCGCTCATGTGAGTGATTTTGGCATTGCTAAACTCCTCGGCGAAGGGCACTCCATCACACAAACAATGACACTAGCTACTGTTGGTTACATGGCACCAGGTAATGCTCCAATTTTGTTGTTTCATTAAAACTTACACAAAAAAGAAGTTAAGAACTAATGACTAAATCACACTTTCCTCTTCTCCCTAAATCCCCCTTTTCATTCATACTAATGACCAAATATAATTTGCATGTAGAGTATGGATCCGAAGGGATTGTTTCTGTCAAGGGTGATGTGTATAGCTACGGTATTCTGCTGATGGAAACTTTTACTAGGAGAAAGCCCACCGATGAAATGTTTACAGGAGAAACGAACTTGAAACTTTGGGTCAAAGATTCATTGCCTGGTGCAGTAACTCAAATTGCAGATGCTAACTTGAAAGATCATGGACAATATCCTGCTGCTAAAAAAGATTGTCTATCATCCATTCTGGAATTGGCCCTGCAATGTTCTGCAGAACAGCCTGAGGAGAGGATAGATATCGAAGATGCTCTCACTACTCTCAAAAAGATCAAAGCAAAGTTTCTAAAGGATTCGCGAGGGATTGAAACTTCATATATTTAGTTAAAAATTTTGTCCCTGTCTGTCTCTTTTCAGAAGTCTGCACCAAGTGTCCTGTAAATCTCCATTCTTTTAGTAAATCTTAATAGCAGAACCTTGGTAATGTGATCACCAAACAACTGTAATGAATAAGAAACTTCATCAGATATGCTAGCGAGAAAGAATGTGTAACAATCATTTCCAGTCGTTTTTCGTTCTACCATTCAATCTCTACAGTTCCTCATCATAGTTACTATTGCAAATATTATTCATCTTCAATTTTGTGCCTTTTCTACCATTTATTTGCATTAAGAAGTTGTTCAATCCATCCACTGCATCGCTTAGTTCTCCAAAACAACATGTAACCAGTGACGACTCCCACAAGCATTCGGCAACCATATCAACCAAAGCAAATCTCCAACTAGATGGAGCACTTGATAAAGGTTATGTATCAAGTATAATATATTTTTTTTAATGATAATACATCTTGTTGGCTCTATTGCTCAATATATTGAGCTTTATTATGATATTGGATTTAGTCTTAGGTTTTAGATTTATTGTAACTCAAGTTTTTTTAAGGAATAATTTAACTTTAGAAACTAAATTTGTATACCCAAGAAGCACTTTTGAATAGTACATGCTCGTTTAGGAATGTGGGTGCGGTTGTTTTTTAAAGTGTTTTTTTCTTGGAAATGTATTAAAATAATATTTTTTTTATTTTAAAAAAATTATTTTTGATATCAGTGCATCAAAATGATCTGAAAACACTAAAAAAAATTAATTTATAAAAAAAAATTAAAATACTTTTAAAATACAAAAACAAAAACACTTTTTTTCCGCACCTAAAAAAAGCCCAGGACCACCGGTAAACTGGATAATCATACACAAGTGGGTGAGAGATGCTCCTAACGTGTTCTTGCACTAAAATCTTAATTTAAAATGATCTTATCATCTCTTTTCCATGTAAGACAAACTTGCTAAACAATCGATGCCACCACCCTTGGCTTGAACGCATCCAGCGCACCAGACCTCCCACAATTCCAAGGTTTTTCTATGAATAGGATTTTCCGATCACCTTCACAACTTGCTGCAATCATTTTAAATGAAAAAATAAAAATCACTCTTACTAAATCTTTTTAAATGAAAAGTTACTTTCATAATGCCTTTTTCCTAAATTTATTTTTATGTATATTGTTGAAATTATTTTTTGAACTTATTTACAAGTTATTTATTATTAATTAATATTTATTAAGTTTGTGTTATACCTTGAATCAGGAGTCTCGCAACTCAATGAACTTTTTTTTTATTTTTTTATTAAGATCATCATGTTATGCCTACGTTCTAGGAGACTCGTTGACCTAGCCATTGAAAACCAAGATTAATCCAAGCATGATATTAACTTGTCAAAAACTCGTCAACTCATTTTTGAATACATTTTGATGAAGTTAAAAATGTTTTGCTAGGCCTACATCGGTCTCTAAACATCAACCTAATTATTGAAACCCAAACTTCGATAAAATAAAATGTTAAACTTGATGAAAACTCAACAACATATTTTTATTCTTTATTTAAAAAATAAATACTTACATGCACATAAGTAAAAAGGATGACAACAAAGTTTTACAAAAGGAAATGAACACCATTACGAAACCAGTAAAAATAAAATAAAATAATAATGCATGAATAAAAAGTGCAATTTTCAAAAATAAATTTTTAATCACACATGCATAACACAATTTTATAAAATGAATTTAACGCTACTATGAAGCAAGTAAAAATTAAAAAAAAATTTGCTTGAGTAAAAAGTTTTTTAAAATAAATTTGTACACACACATGCATACTTAAGAATATCACAGCATAGTTTTATAAAATGAATCTAACGCTATTGCAAAGCCAATAAAACTAAAATAAAATCAAAATAAATGCATGATTGAAAAGTTGTTGAATTTCAAAAATTATTTTTTTCACACACGTGTACTTGAAATGTGATAATACAATTTTATGAAATGAATGTAACACTAATTAAAAGCCATTAAAAATAAAATAAAATAAATGCATGAGTGAAAAGTTGCCAATTTTCAAGAAATAATTTTTACACACACGTGTACTCAAAAAGGAACCAAAACAATTTCATAAAATAAATCTAATGCTATTGCAAATTAATCCAATAAAAAAGAAGAAGCATGTATAGTAACTATCATGCAAATTCCTAGGGTAAAAAGAAAAAAAAAAGAGAAAAGAGCTAGGGTCTTACCTTGGGGCTGGTTTAAGACGAGGGAGAAGCTCCTATGGTCAGTGGCGAACAATGGATCAAAAGGGGGCAATTGCCCCCTTAATTTTTTTTTTATATTAAAATATTACCTTGACTCATATATATATATATATATTACAGCTCCCCAATTTTTCCCCTTTTCCCTTTTGTTTTTTTATCTTTCCCTGTATAACAAAATAAAAAAGGTTTTTTTTAGCTGCCATTCAGTCTTTTCTATACACAAATTTCTCATCAATTAATCTTTTGTGCCTTTTACTTTATGATTTAGGTAATTTTTTTTTATTTTTTTTATTTTTTTTATTTTCTAATTTTAATTTTAATTTTTTATAATTAGTTATTAAAAATATTAGGGTTTATGATAATTTAGGAGTTTTGTTATGAATATGTTCAAAATAAATGTTTAAATCTGCTAATTTAATCAATTAAGTATTTTTTTTCTTATTATAAAGAAATAAATTAATATTCATGCAAAACCACTATTATTCTTGACAGCTCTTGCATTCACAGAGTAGTTTATTGAAATTCTAAGAGAATAATTATAATGTAAGTTTTTTCATTTTAAAAGTATTTTTAAATTAATTTTACTTGAATTAATATATATGTTTTGAATTGATTTCTAATACATGTCTATATAATATAATATTTGTTATTAATTTGCCTCCTCATTTAAAAAACTCTAGCTTCGCCACTGCCTATAGTAGCTACTTGTGGTAGAGATGATAGTTGAGTCGTGATTGGTTTGGTTTTAATCACTTTTCTTCAGGTTTTCTTTTTCTTTTTCTTTTCTTCATTATGCTATTTTTTAACTTAAATAACTCTCAATATTACTGATCAAGACTCTTATTTCTTTTCTCTTTCTCTCTCTAGCTTGGATTTTTTATTTATTATCTATTTATAAGCAATGATGATGGTTTTGAAACCCTTCTTCATGTCATGATTATGGCCATTGATCCTTTGATTTTGATCTCTGCCCTTCACTATAATTGATGTTTGGGACAAAGCATGCTTGATTAGCCCTTTTCTTAATAATTTTTGCAGCATTTGAAAGGATTAGAACTTTGTTTTTTAGGCTGAACATGTAATATACATGCATGTAAGCGGAGTGGTGTAATTCTTGGCATTGTGGGAGAAGTGGGAGAGAGAAACATGCAGTCAAAGGTCAACCCAAAACTATGAACAAAAGAGAGAGAACAAACCTTCACAAGCGTCCATGGGAAAAAGAAGATAAAAAAAAAACACCAAAACGACATCATTTTATCTAAATCGAGCCATTTCATTTATAGTTTTTGTTATTTCCTTAAAAACAGTGCCATTTTAGTGAAGGAGAGAGTTTCTATTATTTTAAACGAGTTCACCAAGTTTGATGCGTTTTTCATTTTAAGAAAATACACAAACCATGAACAAACGTATAATTTACTCAAATTTGATAGATTTGTCAGACTAAGTTCTATGTTATTTTAGTGAAACATTATGAACACAGTGAGAACATTTGGAATTATACATTTTCCTTTGTACAGTGTTCATCTTCTTTTTCGATTCCGTTCATTGCTCTGCCGATTCTTTGCCTTGATTAATGATTGTTCAATCAATTTACTGCATCTCTTGTTCCTCCAAAACAACATGTGACCAATGGCAACTCCCACAGGCACCGCACATCCGTATCCAAGCAAAGCAGATTTCCAACTGAACAGACTACCTGACTCCGAAAGGATGCTTTCTTCTTGTGCTCCTGGTGGTTGTTGATCTTCAACGTCATCACATTTATTGGACAATGGAAACCCACACAACCCTAAGTTTTCCTGATAGGAATCACTAGTGAAGGTAGAAAATTGATTCCCTACAGGTATCTTCCCCTCTAATCTATTATAAGAAAGGTTAAGAACCGATAGGAATGTCAAGCTTATTAGTTGCATCGGGATCGCGCCTGTGAGCTTGTTTTTTGAGAGGTCTAAGGACTCAAGAAATGTCAACTTCGAAAGAGATGTTGGGATCTCACCTTTCAGGTTATTTCTAGACATGTTGAGTACTTCTAGTAATTTGAGGTCGCCAATCTCTTCAGGAATCTCTCCTTCAAAAAGATTGTTTGAGAGGTCTAGGATAGTGAAAATTGTCAAGATGTTGATATTATCCATTCTATGGCCCTTGCTTGTAATTGACATCCAATCCCTATAATAGTAAGAACCCATGTACAATAGTGACCCATTGAACTTTACCCTCATTGACTTCCATATTGCAAAGTAATCCAGAGGCAGATTTCCGGTGATATGATTCGAGGAGAGATCAAAGATTTGAAGCATTGGGAAGTCATTTGATGTCAATGGCTGGCCAATGGGACCGTGCAATCTATTTGATTGTAGGATGAGAACTTGCAAGTTGGGAAGCATACCTAACCAGAAAGGAAATGTGTCATTAATCTGGTTATCTCCAAGGTCTATAACTTCAAGGCATCTGCAATGCTTCAGAGACCTGGGAATTTTCCCTGTCAACTGATTCCCGTATAAGTTGAGTGTCTTTAGGCTGCAGTCTTCGGTGAAATTCCAGAGCATCAACCCAAAGAATTTATTCTCCCGTAGATTTAGTACGGTGAGAGTAGCAGCAAGAGCCTCGAGACATTTTGGAATTTGACCTGTCATAGAATTGTAGCATAGATCCAAGATTGTTAGATTTCTTATCCTGCATAATGATTCTGGAATCTCTCCAGTGAGCTTGTTCTTAGCAAGCGAGAGGAAGCTGATAGAGGGTGGTGGAATTGGGATTGATCCTTCTAACAAATTGGAGCTAAGATCAAGAAAGGTCAAGGAGCTAAAAAACGGATCAGAAGATGGTGCTTCAAATCCATTCAAGAAATTGTTAGACAAATTCAAGTAAACTAGCCTTTCAAACTGCCAAATCCATTTAGGCACTTGGCCATGGATTTTGTTGTTAGAAAGGTCGAGCTCAACCAACCTACTTACTTTTCGAAGGAAACTTGGGATTTCTCCAATATTGCAGTTGACAAGATTCAGCCTTTCAAGGTAGGGGAGGTTAAGAAGCTCGGTTGAGTTAACAAGACCAGAAAGGTTGTGACCACTGACTTTAATGCCAATCACATGATCAGTTGTGACTCCATGACAAGTAACACCTTCCCAGGAGCAACAATCAGTGTTAGGCTTCCATGAAGTAAGCAAAGAACCCGAGGCGGGCTGGAGAGGAAGAGTGGATTCTGGTTTGGCCGCAGACAAATCCCTTTTGAGTCGGAGCAAGGCTGTTTTTTCACTGCCAACGCAACGATGGCCAGAGAAAGGGTGAGAAGACGTTTGTGGCAAAGATGTGAAAGTAGAATTTGCTGAAGATAAGAAGGGTAGGAATAAAAAGCAACAAGCTATAATTCTACAATAATCTCTCATTTCAAGAGATAAATTTATTGTCTCGGATGTTATTGTGATGGGTCGGTGGATTTATAGAGAAAACTCCTGCACTAGCTTGATGTAGAACACTACGAATTATTAGTTTCTTGTAGTAGATTGGATAACAAGGTTCCAAGAAAATAATAGGTCATTTTATCCGGAGTATATTTGTGAATTCCATGCAAATCGTGTTTTTTTTAAAAAATATTTATTAATTTTTTTTAATTTTTAAATTGTTTTGATATATTAATTTTAATATTATTTTAACGTTTTTCTAAATAAAAAATAATTTAAATCACAAATATCAATTTCAAATAGATACTAAATAAGAGAAATGTGATATTATGGCATCAACTCCTTTTTATTTTTTTATAGTCAAGATTTAAGGAAAGGTTGCGCAATTTGAGGTGCTTTTCCTCACTTCGTGGAGTTGATTGAACGTGCAAGAACTTTCTTGAAATCGAATCTCAAGGCATGCAATGCTTGAAAAATGTTTATTTAATTTACGTACAGGTAGGTTAATTTGGAGGAATAATTAAGTTATATTGTCAAAGCTCAGAAGAAACTTAGAATAGAAGATAATTATATTGTTTGATAATTTAATTGTATAGCAAGATATCTAAAAACAATATAATAAAATAAATTATATAAAATGCTTCATCATTTTCTTTAATTGTTAATTTTTTTTTATTTTTTGTCTTTACTGATTAGAAAATAATCATGGATATTCACCTTTATTATTTTCTTATTAGCAATCTTCTTGTGAGAGAATGATAATTAATTAATTGGCGTATGTTAAGAGTTTGCTTCCAAATTAAAAAGGTGGGAAAGAATAAAGATGGACCCGAAATTGTAAAGCAAGTCTTACATTGGCAAATCTCAAATTATCTCTCAACTATGAAATGATTTTCAAGATATATAATCCTCGAACTAAAATTTTTCAAAATTGGATGTAAAACGTAAAAAATATAAAAAAACATTAAACCATTTGAGATATGACAAGGTGTTGTTTCACTATTTATATAAAGAATGAATTACTTGATATCTTTTTTTTTAGTCCTTCTTGTTTATTTTTGCGTTTCAAAAATGTTTTTGAAAAGAATTAAATTTTTTTATTTTTTCTTTTCTTCAAATTAATATGTTTTTGGTGTTTTTAAATCATTTTAATGCGCTGATATCAAAAATAATTTTTAAAAAATAAAAAATATATTATTTTGATACATTTCTAAGTGA
>Ga0307510_10010863_pt1 | contig 10818 bp, 7 predicted proteins | sample 12_EM_MG_FD_207224 | JGI IMG/M metagenome (GOLD analysis project Ga0307510, IMG submission 207224) | Populus trichocarpa ectomycorrhiza microbial communities from riparian zone in the Pacific Northwest, United States - 12_EM | ecosystem: Host-associated > Plants > Roots > Unclassified | place... | reverse complement strand
CCCTCTTTTAGCTGATTTTCTTTGCCAGTGACAGAATATGTTCATCTTGAGGTAGTTATATTGTACTTACTGACTGAAAACATATGATGTCAATGTTGCAACTGCCAGCACATGGTCTCATGTAATGAAAAACAGACAGTGTATCAAAGATGAACAATGACCTTGTATTTTGTCACCGGGGTTGCAAATGATGTATCATTGCTTGATAAATCTAAACATAGAAATAGGTTGTACAAAAACTTGGAATATGAGAGTGAGGTTTTACCTTTCAACTCCTAGATGGTCTGTGTTCTCTTTAGGTATTAGAAACAAGTGCCATCATTATGCATTAACAAAGAAAATTTCATTAAGATCTTGTTCCAATTGATCCTGGAGCAATTTTGTGACTTGGGACACTATTGAATCCCTAAATAGCTTCTAAGGTACCATTTAAGACTCAGCTTCCTGTTTTTCTCCTTGCCACCATAAGTCCGTTTTAGAAAACCTTGTTCTTTGTTTTCGGTCTTATGTCATTCTTTTGTTCTATTTTTGAATTTTTCGATTCCACACCATCTGTTTTTTCTTTTCTTTCTATTATATTGCAAATGAGATTATGTAGCTGTCTTTTTTTTGTTTCTGGTTTACTTCCCTATCAAGCTATTCCTGCATGAAAATGATGAATTTTAAGCCACTAGGGTTTCGGACTCCTCCCTGAAAATATGGTTTAATCTGAAAATATGGTTTAATCAAGCACGCATGATGCTTCTGAAAATTTTCATTCTGTTCAACGGTGAAGTGATTTGATGTCCAGTTCATTTCATTGAAATTTTGTGTTAATGGAATATTTAACGACAGGAGGAAGGACCAAATGACCGGAAGATTGGAAAACTATGTGAATATGCTGCTAAAAATCCTCTCCGTATCCCAAAGGTATAGTTTGTTTCATATAAAACCTCAAATTAACGCAATAGTTGTGTGATACAGGTCTGATATTTTGGAAAGTTCCAATATGTCATGTATATATTTATTTCTTGAATGAAATAGGGTGAAATTTGCCTGATATTAGCCTTTATTCTCTCTGTATGGTTGAAAAAACCTTTTGGAAATAATATCTGCTAAAATTGCTGTCCAAGTGTTATTTCTTTGGGAAATCAAGAAGTCAGAAAACATATATCAGCCAGGTTTCTTTTGTTTGTTTATTATGGAACTAATATTTGTGAGAGTTTGTGTGTCTTCTTGCTCCCTTTTTGTTAGTTGTTTGATTAAATTATTATTTGTCAAGAGATATAAAACATGCTATACACACATAAATGATTGTATTTCCTATCAGCACACATGAAGTACGCCCAGATTAATTAGATAGGAAAATTTTTGGCCTTATTTAACCTCTTTCACCTCCATTCCCTTTTTCTTTTGCTGGAACGAGATTGGGTTTTTGATGCTGTTCAAGTTAGACTATTTTACTGGTTGAAAAATCATATAGATTCTCTTCACCCCCCCACGGGCGTTATGATTGTTATGTGATTAGCTGCAAATTTGGTAATCAGATCACATGTTCTCTTGAGCAAAGGTGTTACAAGGAACTGAGAATTGAGAACTTTCAATCTGCAAAAATTGTGATGTGCATTTACAGGAAATTGCTGGTCACCTGCAAGGAGCAAATGTGAGTTTATTCTTCCGTGATGATTTCTTGTGGGTTGTGCAATATTTGCATTTTTAAAATCTCATTGTTTTCCCATTGTTTATAGTGTTAGATTATGGTCTCTTTCATACTTTCTTTTGTACTATATACACCACCAATAATACCCATTTAAGTTTTCTTAAATCACACTTGTAGAAACAAGGGACATCATTCCCTATTGAGAATCCAAGTATTTTTAACCATACTTGTATGCTCAAGAACTAGGCCAGTTTTCATTTCTCTCCACTTGCTATTTCATCCCCTCCACCTTGAGTAAATAGTGTAGCATCTGTATTTGCTTTCTTTGCTCTCATCTCCTGTATGTGGTGTATTTATGATTGGGGATCATTTCACAGGACTTTGTTTGCAAGTAGCTTACTGGGCATCATTAATACTCTATTGGATCAAACACGGCAGGATGACATCCAAGTTATAGGATGCGAGACTCTGTTTGACTTTGTAAATAATCAGGTATGTGCTATTGGTTGTTACTTAGTAACTCAACATCATCATCGGGGGTAATTTGTTGTTGAGCTTCCAGGTTTCTGCACAGAGGAACCTTCAAACTCTCTCTCATAGCTGAATTTTGCAGAAGGATGGAACTTACATGTTTAACTTAGAAGGATTTATTCCAAAACTCTGTCAGTTTGCTCAAGAAGAGGGAGAGGATGAAAGGGCAAAAAGTCTACGGGCAGCTGGGCTGCAAGCCCTTTCTTCAATGGTACCCATTTCCTCCATTTTTCCTATATTTCTTCAAAATCTGGAACTATGGTTCTTCTGAAATTGGTGGTTAACAATGGGCATAAAACAAATAGACCTACCTTGAATCTTACTGTAGCCAGCAAATGTGATTACTTCTAAATGCATCTTGCCTGACTGCTTTGTAAGTCTTTCTTGCTCCAAATTGTTCTGCAAACAAGTGCCAATGATCCGAGGGAAATGATTTTTTTTTGTTTTCCATATAAATAGAAACTCTCTAGTATTAGTACTTTTCATTTCAATCATTCTTATTCCAAGTGGTTCTTTTTTTTCCCTTCTGTATTTGTAGGTTTGGTTTATGGGTCAACATTCTCATATTTCAGTGGAGTTTGACAATGTAAGCAGATTTTCGGACCATCTTGGATCACATTGCAAGTTTACCTGTGCATGACAGATTTTGATACTTCTTATCATCCTCTCCATATTTCTACCTGAGAATTGAAAAATAATCAATCATATCCAAATGTATTTTGCAACCTGCCCATAATTTGACCAAGTCGTTTAGTCTGCCAGCCGTTGCTTTGCTTATTTGAGCAATATTTTGCTCATTAGATAAGTCTTATATTGGACATATATGCACAAAAGAAATTAAAAAATAAAAAAGAAATGTGCTAACTGAGGCAGTTCAAATCCATGCATGAACTTTCCTATTTCACCAGACAGATCTGCACTCAACATCTTTGCTTCAAGTGACTGCCCTCAAGAAGACATGAACATGCATGCTTGCTCTTAGAAGAACAAGATTTTTACCATTTATGCAATGTAACAACACCTATAGGTACATTCATGTGGACACAGTTTACCATGGAAGCTATTCAAGGCAGTCTCTGCAGTAGAGCATCTTAACAAAATCTCATTAATCTGCATGCTTTATCTTTCCTTTTTTCTTACCACTATTTAAAGAATATGACCTGCATTTCAGCTCATTCAATCAATCATTCATTTTTTTAGTACAAAGATAAATAGTTGTTTACCTTTTTTTTTCTAAAATACTTTCCATATAATTAAACAGGTAGTTTCAGTAGTCTTGGAAAATTATGGCGGTCCTATGAGGAGTTCAGAGAACCTAGATACTGACAAGCAAGGTCCTCAGAGTCGGTGGGTGCAAGAAGTGCTGAAAAATGAGGGGCATGTCACTCCTTTGCCAGAGGTCATTACAAGGGTTCCTTCTTGGAGGACAATTGTAAATGAGAGAGGCGAAGTAAATATGACAGAGTAATCTCTTGGCACAAGATTTTATTGGTGAAGACATAGTTTATTGTATTTCAATCATCAACTATTAGATATTTATCATTCTTCTGGTTTGGCAGAGAAGACTCCCAGAACCCCTGCTTTTGGTCCAGGGTTTGCTTGCATAACATGGCCAAGTTAGGGAAGGAGGCTACAACAATTCGGCGTGTTCTGGAATCGTTGTTCCGATACTTCGATAATGGAAATTTATGGTCCCTTGAAAATGGTCTTGCCTTCCCAGTTTTAAAGGATATGCAGTTTTTAATGGATAATTCTGGTATATAAGCAATTCTTTTACCTGTTCAATTGGTATTCCTAAGGCATTATTTTATTCCCTGTCTTTTAATTTCATGAAGCGTGCTATTTTTGTGCTCTTCCAATTTTAATTGTGGTTTGATGGGAGACTGATTGTGCTCTTTAATTTTAACATGTTATAGGGCAAAATACACATGTTTTGCTTTCCATATTGATTAAGCATCTCGATCACAAAAATGTCCTTAAAGAACCCAGCATGCAGCTCGATATTGTTGAGGTTACCACTGCCCTTGCTCAGCATGTGAAGGCCGACCCTTCTGTGGCAATAATTGGTGCTGTAAGTGATGTCATGCGTCATTTGCGGAAAAGCATACACTGCTCACTTGATGATGCAAATCTGGGTGCTGAAATAAAAAATTGGAACAAAAACTTGAGAGAAGTGGTGGATAAATGCCTTACTGAGTTAGCATATAAGGTGGCACTCATCTCCATTAACTCTTACATAAAGCGATGCTTCTTTGGGTTTTAAAATAGTGTTCCTATTTTAAGTAATTCAATTTCATTTTATGTGTGCTGTAAATGTTTTATATATTATGATCAATTACTCCAGGATTTTCAAAGAGATAAAAACTGGTTGCTATTGGTGAACAGGTCGGAGATGCTGGCCCTATCCTTGACATTATGGCTGTGATGCTGGAGAACATCTCAAATATTACTGTTATAGCCAGAACTACTATTTCTGCTGTTTATCGTACTGCTCAAATTGTTGCCTCATTACCAAATTTGTCATATCAAAACAAGGCAAAGCCAAACTTGTGGTCTTTTTTAATGTTATGATTGTTGACTACCTTCATTCCTTTATTTATCTACTCTACATTTCTTATTTCTTGCAGGCATTCCCTGAAGCTCTATTTCATCAGTTACTTCCAGCAATGGTCCATCCTGACCATGAAACAAGAGTTGGAGCTCACCGCATCTTTTCTGTTGTTCTTGTGCCATCTTCAGTTTCACCTTGTCCATCCTCGAATAATAAAGGCTCTGATCTTTCACGGACTCTGTCAAGAACTGTCTCTGTCTTTTCTTCTTCAGCTGCCCTTTTTGACAAGCTACGGAGGGATAAAACTTCCACCAGGGAAAATGTCTTTCAAGACAGCAAAAATAATGCTCATGAAGGTGAACAAATCAGTAATGGGATGCTTGCTAGATTGAAGTCATCTACCAGTCGAGTATACAGCTTGAAAAATCCTCTTGTACCTTCAACATCAGATGAGAATCCTGTAAACAACTTAAATAACGAAACCGTAAGTTCTGGCAATGTCAACTTCTTATCATCTAAATTTTTGCTGTCCATCTGGGTTAAATTTTTTTAGTACTCGCTTAACTTCAGTGGGATTGCATCTGTTATAATTCTCTTCCTTAGGTAACCACTATAGTCTGATCCTCTAATTGAGATCCTAACTATGCACAAAGAATTCTGCGTGATCCTTACTGCTCGTGCAGAAGAGTTTCCAGTTATGCATTTTTCTTCTAAAATATGCTAATATATTCATCTGAGACATCAATACAGTATCAAGAAAGGAGTGTAAGAGTCTGGTGGAGATGCTTAAAATGTTACCCTAAGGAATATGGGTCAATTCAACATAATACTGTATTCTGGACATGCATGGACATAATCTTTAGATACATCTTTCACAAAAAGTGGGCCTTAGCTTTATACATGTATATTATGACTGATACAAAAAGTGGCTTTCCGAAGCAGGAAATTGCAGCGTGTAGTTTATATATAATCAATAGCTTGAATACCAAAAGTAATGAACTCTTCAATTGGTTATAAAAAATTGTCTTAATTTAGTCTATCATTGTATCTGAATCTTCTGCATTCGTTGAACCTCAGGAGGCTGGTTCTCTAAGGCTGAGTAGCCGCCAGATCACTCTTTTGCTTTCATCAATTTGGACACAGTCCATTTCTCCTGCAAATACACCTCAAAACTATGAAGCAATTTCTCATACATATAACCTGGTGTTGTTGTTCTCTCGAGCCAAGGTAATTTCTCAGTTAATGTAATTGACGGTAGCTCTTTAACAGGCACTGGTGGTAATAACAGTTTCGACCTATGGCTAATCTATTTTGCTATCTCTTTTTGTGTCTGTCATCAATGTTTAAGCTTGTCATTTCTCTAACTGCATCTGAAAAAATTCCTAGAGTATTTTATCCGCCTTGCAATGAAACTCTAATCACAACTGCACCACAATTTCTTCTTGAACTTTAGTTTAGAAGATACAACATCCACAAACTTTAATCATTTATAGGCTCTGTGAGAAGTTAAGTGATGCAAATCTATTCACCATTATGTCTCATTGATCCTGAATGGCTGCGCAGAATATTTCTGTTGGCTATCTCTACAAATGCTCTATCTTGTCCTTTTCCCCCTCCTATTTTTTCTGGTTAGTTTATGAGTTCTATTACATTTTATCTTCTTTCACAGAATTCCAGTGACGAGGCTTTGATTAGAAGTTTTCAGCTTGCATTTTCTTTGAGAAACATTGCTCTTAAGCAAGAAGGTAAGATCTCAAAGTTATTACTGCATGGAAAGTTGTTTCTTGTGAATGAACCAGGGCTGAGTTTTCTATCAAAACTAGAAGATGGCTTGCTTTGCGTATTATGTATATTCATGATTGACAAAGTTGCATAAATGAAGTGAAAATAAGTAGAGGAAACTTAGATTAAACTTTTGAATTTAAAACTGAATTTGTCCTAGATAATATGAGGCTTGTGGTTGAGATGTATGACTTGGTAAAGGATTTCTAGTTTTTGTAGTATTAGCTCATTCACAAATTGGGGTATATATACTATTTTCAATTTTTCATAAAGAACCAATACCAATTAGAGTCATTCATTACAATAGTTGAATATTTTTAATGATGAAGGGTATTAGTGACAATAATTATGGCTAACTAAGCACAAGAAAGGTTGATGGGTTCTTAGGAGCTCGAATGAAACTTTCACGATATGTGGCTGCTTGATCTGAATTACTTTACCAAAAATTTAATAAATCCGTTTGGTAGGTCATCCAAGAAAATCTTTAACCTCTTTATTACTTCCATATAATGGAAAGCTAAATTGAGTTGTGCCCTAACTTTCAAATTTGATTACTGAATACAATAGGGTGGAAGGTTAGGCGGTGCATGAATTTTTCTAGCGCATACAGGTTGAATATTGAGTCCTATTATGTATTGCTGATAAGTATGTGCTGCATCTTGAGTTGTAAAGTATTTAGATCACAGCTCCTTTGAATAAGTGGTTGGGGTACAATTAAATTCAACCTCATTTAGTTTATCTTGCTATTTTCCAACTACTTTCATGCTAATAAGCATGTCAAGCAGGGAACGAACATGTTAAAATTTTGCATTTGGATATCATCTCTTTAATTGAAGCCATAATCTCGCTGTTATTGCAGAGCTGTGCTGCATCTTTAGTTGTCAATTATTTATATCACAGCTCCTTTGAATAAGTGGTTGAGATGCAATTAAATTCAACCTCATTTAGTTTATCTTGCTATTTTCCAACTACTTTCATGCTAATAAGCATGTCAAGCAGAGAACGAACATGTTAAAATTTTGCATTTGGATATCACCTCTTTAATTGAAGCCATAATCTTGCTGTTATTGCAGAGCCACTCCCACCATCACGTCGCAGATCCCTCTTTGCCTTGGCAACTTCAATGATTCTTTTTACATCGAAAGCGTACAATATTATTCCGCTTATTTATTGTACGAAGGTGGTGCTGACAGAAAAAATGGTAAGTGTATCATTGCTAATTAAGTTGTACTTGCATTGGTTTACAATTGTAAACATCTGTTCACTAGCTTGTTGAAGGTTCTATATTATGTGGGGATTATGCTTTCTACTGTTACATGCAAATGATTGTTTCTGGTTACTTTCATGTTATTTGTGATATATAACCATAAACTTCATATTTTTTTATGGGGTTTGATGCTTGTGATATATAGCTATATATCAAGCAAATGACCTTTTCTGGTTACTTTCACGTGCTTTGTGATATATAACCATTAACCTTATGTTTTTTTATGGGGTTTGATGCTTGTATCAGATCGATCCATTTTTGCACTTAGTTGAAGATCGCAAGTTACAGGCTGTGAGCACTGAATCTGGCCACCCTGCAATTGTTTATGGATCTAAGGAGGATGATTGCTCAGCTTTAAAATCCCTTTCAGAGATAGATGTTACTGGGAACCAAAGCAGGGAATTCTTTGCTGCTGAGATTGCTAAGAGCTTGGGAAATTTGGCAAAGGTAAAACATTTATCAGAATTGTTTCAGTATTTTGGTCCTGTCATTTGATGATTATACAGTGCGTATTAAACAGTGACTTGTTCTCTACAGTTTGAAGCATCCACTATACAGGAGAAACTCCTCAACGAATTCTTACCCAATGATGTGTGTCCTTTGGGAGCCCAGCTGTTTATGGATACTCCAATGCAAATAGATCAGGTTGATTCCGAAGATAACTCTCTAATGGAGGTAAATGCCTTTCACTATTTTCTCTTTTATTAATACTTGGGACTCGCATTCTGAGAGAGAGAGAGAGAGTTCTTGGTACTCTCATCATCTTATTTTTGTTTTTGCAGGGCACTCCACTTTTTACATTAGATGATGTTTTTCTAGATTCATTGGAAGATCAAACCACTCAGACCACAGAAATTGTCTTCCAAGACACTGACCTATTGAGCGTCAATCAACTTCTAGAATCAGTATGTTGCCTATACCATGCTCTCTTGTTAAGTGCTACTTGCTTTTAGAAGTTTGACGAAGGCTTTTTGTTGGTGCTGTAACTTAAATTTTTAATGCGGACTGGTTTCTCATTCCAAGTTATTTATAGTATCCAGTCTACTCTTCTCTTGAGGCCTTGCTTGCATGGCCCTAATGGTTTGGGTTTGGGACTTGTCTTCAATCTAACACATCGAAATCTTCCAATTATGCGGTAAAGGAAAAAATAATACAAAAAACATGATTACAGAGAGGTGCTTTATGTGTGCAGGTCTTGGAGACGACACAACAAGTTGGACGATTGTCTGTAACTGCACCTGATGTGTCTTATAAGGAAATGGCTCATCATTGCGAAACCCTTCTGATGGGAAAGCAACAGAAGATGTCTCATGTGATGAGTGTCCAGTTGAAACAGGAGAGTTTGATGAATGTCTCCCTCCAGAACCATGATGATGAAATAAGGAAGGTAATATCTTAATTGTATGCTGATTTGGGTTCGGATGGTCGTGTTTTCTTACTGCATGAAATTTTAACCTGGACATACTCGCTATGCATTTCTTTGCACGTATCATCCATGTGTGCATGGTATGATTATTCTAAATGTAATATCATTACTTTCTCCGAAGCATAGCCTTAAAAGTTTTCATTGTGTTTGCATGCTGAACTAATCAGCTTGAGATTCCCTCACCTCTTCTAAATGAAAATTATGCAGGTTACCAATCCTTTCCTTGAACAAAATATCATTGCAAGCCCACAATTACCACTAGTTGGCACTGTTCAAATGCAGTGTGGGGCAGAGTATCAACATCATCCTAACTTCTTCAGGCTACCGGCATCAAGCCCCTTTGATAACTTTCTAAAAGCTGCTGGTTGTTGATCGTAAAGAAGTAAGAGAAGCATGTTTTCTGTCTACAGTCAAGAATCAATTGTTAAATCTGCTCGGAGCTCGAAGGCCATGCATCTGCAAGAATATCTTGTCAGCGTATATATATCGCATTTTCTATTAATTTTTACAAGTCCGAGATGCCAACAAGATTGGTTGATGTTGGTTATTTTTAGTCACCTTCAATTCTTTCATTCTTTACCTTTCTCGTTTCTTTTACCTCCATATATTTGGCAGTGACTGTAAGAGGAAGGTGCCTGCCATTTGCTTCTTGTCCAGTGGTCCTGCAAGAGTGTTCGGATACTGCTTGGATTTTTTAAGGAACTGGTTTATCTTAAATGTCCATCGCTGAATGATGATAGATGTGCAAGTAAATTCTATACTTGATCATGTATGCTTTTTTGAGATGTGAAGCCTATTGAACGAAGTCACCCACACTTGTTCTTCTATGTATTCATAGTAAGAGATACCAAAAACTCTGTTCCTGGATTGCAGTGTCTCCTAGCCCGACTTGAACCGGAGACAATCAGCTCTCTCTCTCTCTCTTTCTCTTTATGTTTTTTGAAGGAATGTTTTCTACTAGTTTCATTTATTGTGTATGAATGCTCTTTAGCATCATTTTTTATTTTTTATCTTATAAATTTAATAGCATGATTAGCCATGCATGGTTGGCTTCAACTCGAGTACTTGTTGCAGCACAAGTGATACCCCTTTAATTTAAAAAAAATAAAAAATTATTGGTTAATCACCTTTGTGGCGGCATTGTAGTTGTGATGTTAAGTGATAACAATCCATCAATAATAATGAATATAATAATATCAAATTAATATCTATTTTTTAATAATAAATAATAATAATTACAATAAAAGATAATAATATGATAGAGGTGTGACTATAATAGAATAGTAATTATAAAATTTTTAATAAGATGTTGGAAGTCGAGATGATAGTGTAGTAAAATGATAATATTAAAATATATGACGGTGGTGATAAAAATAATGATTATGATAATAGTGGTGGTATTGTGGTGACGATAATTATAATTATTCTGATAGTATTATTGGTAAAATAGTATTTATAGCAGTATGTTGATGATAATGTTTGTAACATAATGTCCTATATATTAAAAAAAAAAAAAAGGAAATCACTTTTTATTGTTTTAAAAAAACTGTTTTAAGTTTTTTAAATTGTTTAGAATAAAAAATATATACACAGTAGTTCTAAGATGGGCTAAAATAATTTCG
>Ga0307510_10010862_pt1 | contig 10818 bp, 13 predicted proteins | sample 12_EM_MG_FD_207224 | JGI IMG/M metagenome (GOLD analysis project Ga0307510, IMG submission 207224) | Populus trichocarpa ectomycorrhiza microbial communities from riparian zone in the Pacific Northwest, United States - 12_EM | ecosystem: Host-associated > Plants > Roots > Unclassified | place... | reverse complement strand
GGGAGTCCACAGCGGCGCCACTCTGGAGAAGTAAACGCACGATGTCCAAATGTCCGTATTGCGATGCCAACTTCATTGGTGTCGAGCCATCATTGGTATTGGGATCCACAGCTGCGCCACTCTGGAGTAGTAAACGCACGATATCTGAATATCCATATCGTGATGCGGACCCCAACGGTGTCCAGTCATTGTTGTCGCAGGAGTCCACAGCGGCGCCACTCTGTAGAAGTAAACGCACGATGTCCAAATGTCCGTATTGCGATGCCAACTTCATTGGTGTCGAGCCATCATTGGTATTGGGATCCACAGCTGCGCCACTCTGGAGCAGTAAACGCACGATATCTGAATATCCATATCGTGATGCGGACCCCAACGGTGTCCAGTCATTGTTGTCGCGGGAGTCCACAGCGGCGCCACTCTCGAGAAGTAAACGCACGATGTCCCAATGTCCGTATTGCAATGCCAACTTCAATGGTGTCGAGCCATCGGCGCCACGAGAGTCCACAGCCGCGCCACTTTGAAGTAACAAGCATGCTATATCTGGATATCCGTACCGCGAGGCTGACATCAACGGAGTCATGCCGAAGTTGTTAGGGATGTCAACGGCTGCGCCATTCTGTAGTAACAGATGCACAACACCCGATTGTCCGTAACGTGATGCCGTCTTCAGTGGGGTCTCCCCACTCTCGTCCTGAAGATTGGTGTCTGCTTTGTACTTGAGTAACAACCCCACAGCGTCACAGTGTCCTCTTCTCGATGCCAAGTGTAAGGAAGCCCTTCCATTATTGTTGAAAGCAGATACGTCCGCACGGTGCTCAAGTAGTATCTGTGTTGTGTCTAGATTGCCCTTTGCAATGGCAGCATGCAACGGCGTTGAGTAGTACCCGCCTTTGGCACGAACAGCTTCGGGACAAGTATCGACAAGCCATCCCACAACGTCACGGAATCCACAAAGAGTGGCATAGTATAAAGGGGCGGCGTCCGGCGGTGTGGAGTGGTCAGCGGACAAGATTTCCCGAAATGGGTAGTCAATGTCGTAAATCCAGACCCATGTTGCAAAGTGTGACTTGGTGGGGTCAAAAAGAAGCCTCATTGCGTCCTCGATGCTTGATAATACGTTCTCGACCTGGGCATGATCGACCCAGTGTCGAGCGGCATAGAGAGCCAGGGGAAATTCCTTCACGCGATGCTTGTCGACCTCGTCATCTAAGGCGAGAAGAACGCCGAGGGAGGCTTGTGCGAGGACGGTGTGTGCAGATCCGGGAAGAATGTGATAGCGGGAGAGGGCTTTTCTGGCGTTGGCGAGCCGCTCCGACGTCAAATACTCCTTTACCGAGAAGTGCGAAAATTGCACCACCGGTGAGCCATTGACGTTGACGATCATAACTAAGCTTGAACATGTAGACAGGATCGCTTCTTCCGAGTCTTCCGGACGCAGCGTCCCATCATAGTCGGGAAGCGTTCCAGCGTCAAATTGAATCGCGAGGACCTCCGCAAGCTCGTCAACACAAAGCGGTCGGAAGGATACCACCAAGCACTGGAAGAGCCGTTGCGCGTACTCCCACCTCTCCTCTCCGATGCTGAACAATATACGCTCATAGGTCTCATCCAAACTCTTCGGCAGGTCATTCAAAGCGCGTCGAATCGTTCCCGGAAGACAGCGACGTAGCATTGCTAGTTGACAGACGATCCACCGAAACCTGCGCTATCCTATCAGAGCCGTCCATAACCGACGTCGACGTGATGGCTTACATTCCGTCGGCCTTCTGTGAGAGCGTCTCAATGACTAGTTTCTTATCCTCTGCCCTCCATTTCCGCATATTCCGATCCGAGTAAACGACAAAACTGACGTAGTCAGCAATATCGTTCTTTTGTCCACTTTCATCGTGAAGAGAGATGATATGGGACGCCAAGGACTTAAGGGAGGCCCGGATGTCGGCCTCAGGTCGACTGGTGAGACATATGCGTAAATTTGGAAGGTGAAGGGCCGTAAGGTTCTCCAAGAGGGAGAGAACCCGATCGCGGGGGGATACTATATCATCAGAGGTATTGGGGCATTCGTCGACGGCGTCGACAATGAGGTAGATTGGTGGCTGCCCTCCGATTCTAAGCATGTTCTCCAAACACTCAATGAGGGCACCCTGATTGGGTTGTCGTGATCCAGCATCGTATTTCGAATACAGTGCAGCGACAATATCGTAACAAGGATCAGATTTGGCAGAAAGCTGAGCCAGGAAGGAAGCGAGTAAGCCTGTGACATCCTGTTTCTTCGTGTCTTTAAAGTCGCAATAGAAATAAGTCATTGATGCCAATCCAGTATCATGCAAGGCCTCGATTTCTTGGATGATGCTGGAACTGGTAGAAACTTGAATAGACTGGAGAGGATGTCTGGCAACTCGCTCACCAAATGACGCTCTTTCCCGAACCCGCTGAAAACCATGCGGTGGACAATTACCAGGGTTTGCCACGTGCGAGAAAGAGTAAGTGGAGAAGTGCGTACGTTTGCCATGTATCCAAAGGAGAGAGCCCATCTTCCTCCATTCCTTAAAGGTGCTACCTTGGGTAAACCACGCTGCGGTCCCATTATGGCGTTGCCTGAGCGCGATGTTGTGATTTGTCGAGGCGTCCGGCTGGTGCAACCAGCTTCGGATTTTCTCTTGTAGCTGGTCACCTGTTAGACAGAATCAGCCTTAAGTGGATACAAACTATACAGGCAGGGGATGACGAACGTTTTATCTTGTTTATATCATCCGCCATCTTTTGCATCTCAGCTGAAACTTGTAGTCAGACAGAGAACCTTCGCAATCCCCCGCAGGTCGAACATACTCAATGCCCGTCGTATGTCTTCCGATGACGCCTTGCCATCTACTCGAACGAGTCAAAACAATCGTTTGAGAGTCATCAGAGCGCAATCTGCACACCATCTATAACAACCTTCAGATTGTTGACTAGACCATGTACTACTTCGAAAGTATGGGCGGCGGTCATTCGGGCTTCTTCATCGGTTAGTCGGTCCAACCTCTGTAGGATGGCCTCGATCTCGCTCTCTCCTAATAGTTTCTTTGCGAATTTCGCTGTTTCATGTTAGTTATATTGGGACTTGCAGACAGCAAGCCACTCACTGAATCGACCCTGTCTGATTTGCTTCGTTGCCACGGCAAGCACCCCAAGTACCTCTGTCATTATCTTAACGAGAGTGTCCGCCATTGTAGGGACCAGTGGAATCTTCTCTGTATAAATATGAAGACGTCCGAGGAAATTCCCGACACATTCGAGGAGATCGAAGAGGGCGTCATAACTTGCACTGACTCCAACGGCGGCCTAGTAGTAATAATACCGTGACAGCAAAAAAATTATCACAATGATTTAGATGAAAAATAAGGAAAAGATACGCACTGCAAGAAGGACATCGACGCTAACAAAAATTGCCTTTGTCGGTTGGAATGATACCTGATGGGAGAAGTATGAGAACAAAATCAGATTAAGTCCAATCCCGAGGGCTTACGAGGCCAGCGACTTCTCCAAGGACGCCAGAAAATGCCTGGACGACTTGGACCACTGGACGAAGGCAGTTGATCAACTTGCGATGTTTGTCCCGATAGTCTTTGAATGCTATTTCTCTGTCTTGAAGTAAGCGGAGGACGTCCTCAGAAGTAGCACAGCTCTGGAGTTTGTCGGCTGACGGATGCTTCCTGAGGTCTATCCCTGTCTGTTTGGCGTAGCTGTCCAATGCGGCATCGAGGATTGGCTGGAAGTCAGCCGAGGAAACTGTCGTCGAGGACATCAGAGTAGGTGAATGCGTTTGGGCGGTCTTGGAGGTGAGGAGGGATGATAAGGATCGTGCCAGGATGTCCAGCCTCGTGGTCCGAGTCCTGACTGGTCCATATAACTGGATATGGCGTAGATTGGACACGGCACGGGGTTTGCACAGGCCCATTAGACGCCCATCATCAACAAGGGTTGACGGAAGCGCTGACGCCTTTCAGCCGTCACAACTCACACCAGCCGTCTGTGGACACTTCACAAATCACACTTGGCAACACCATGTATACTCCCCACCGTCAAGAGGTGGAGTGACCAATCATGATGACAGCGAAGCCCATTGGTGCAGATATAAAGATGAAAATCACAGGGAGAAAGTAAAAGGATTTGATTGCATGCTTGTGCTAACATGAGCTATTTTTATACTACGTACTCACACATGGCGAAGTATCTACTGGACAGGAGTCTCTCAGTTGGGTGACATGCGTGTGTTGGAAGGCATCCAGGACAACCATCAACTTGTATACTGTATTGGCGGGGTACTCATCACTACAATAGACCACCGTAATAGAAGACAAAAGAGAGGGCTCTGAGTGGCGTGAGATTTATCGCCCGGGACATCCGGAGAAACCAGCCAACCAAAGCAAGGGAACTCATGGTCCCACCCGTGTTGTACTACAGTATCATCAAGATGCTGTCCCTTATTCATCGTGCTCTGCCAACGTCGGATCGGCTGATGGTGAGAAAACAATCGTGCCGTCAGGAGGGATGACGAAGATGAAACGCCACTCCATCACTTTCAACATCGTACGCGGCGTTGTTTGTAAAAAGAAAGCCAAAAGAAAACCATCAGGCCTCCCTTGATTCCACGTCGAGACGCGATCGGGACTTGAAAATGTAGGGCTTGGTCTGCAATGACGAAACAATCGAACGTCATTTGATCCATCGGGCACCTACGGTCGAAGATGCCAGCGTAGAACGCCTTCACTGTGAACTTCTTGGACTCAATCGCGCGGCTTGGCCTAGAATTGATCGAAATGGATGTGTGCGCTGCGTCTGCAGTACTAAGCCTGGCCCACTGAGTCCACCAAGTTTGCGTTTATTGAATTTGGCGCTCATTCGTCGCCAGGTTGAGATTCCCAGTGGGGATATGTCTTCCCTTGGGCCGGTGGCCGTTTCACCATCGGAACCGGTTTGAGCGTGACCCCTTGCTGGAGTTTGGAATTGGATAGTGTCGATGGCGCAAAATCGGGGCCGGTCGTCCTACGATTCCGCTGCTCCGCCATTCTGAGCCATAAAGTATTCTCATTCGTCGCTGGAGAGAAGGCCTGACGATAGTCGTGAGACTGTCATCCACCTCCTCGCGATGGACAAGAAAATTTCGAGTATCATCACTCAAGTCGAAAAGATAACCGATCGATCCAGGGCCTCTCGGCGGATCATTTTCTGAAAGCGTGGCAGTTACAATTCCGGGTTTCAACGTCTCGTCGATACCAAACAAGTTGATCCGGACACATGACGAAGTTGATGCAACTACGAGAAGTCGGGGTGGGCCCATATTCGTCGTACGTTTCATCAGCAAGTGTGAGCTGGGCGCCTGTGAATCCGTTGAGCGATAGCACTACGCGCACACAAAACTAGATGGTAAGCGTGGGCGTATAACAAGGAAGCTAGAGGGCTCACGAATTGTATACAGTAGCTCTTCCTTTGTCCAAGGATTCTTCATTAAAGGAATGCGAGCTGTGGTCTCGCAATAGCGCGCATCGTCCTCGGGAGGAGACGAGATAAACACGGGAAAAAAACGGGTACCCAAACCAGCCAAATGAGGCGGAGTGCCAGTCGAAGAATTGTCCCAGTCGACAGATGCCCAGAGGGATGGGACAAAGGGAGAGGAGATTGAAAGATCTCACGCTCTGGGGACGACAGAAAACGCCTCCTAGGGACAAATAGCACCTGCGGCAAATGGCCTCCATTCGCCCATCGTCGACAAATGACATAACCGACCAGTAGCTTTCCTTTTTGATGAAAGTGTGTTCAATAATGAAGGGTTTTAGGAAGAGAAATACTTGCCGACTCGAGGTTGCCTTATTATAACGATATAGAAATATTGATCGCATTTCGTTTTACATGGTTGTTTTTGGCAATGGTCGTAGTCTAAGATCCGTATATGATCATGGCCTGCCCAAAGTTCTGAGAGCCCCGATCAAATCGACATTAAGAATTCAGCCAGTTACCCTAGCCGGGGTCGATGGGCTTTCTTTCAAGACTTGGAAAGAAGCTAGGGGTAGGATAGGAGGGCGAGCTCCTAGAACCATGGTCTACACAGCTATCTTGGAGTAAAGACATGGGCATATGAGCGTTCGCTAGTAGAGCCAACAATTGATGAGGTTTCCACCGTGACGGCACGAAGCTTGAACATTGAAGGGTTGAAAAGAGGTTGTGTGGCTGACCATTTATGGCCCGCCATTATCCAACCACCACGAGGTCTAGATAGACCTTGAAATATGAGGGCATCAGTGGGTATTGTCACATCACCGTGGCTTGTCATGTGAGTCGTGGCATACCTCGACAACCGCGCTGCCATGAGCTGAAAAGAGGGTCAGTGGACGTAGCCACGGTCCCAAAAGTAGTAACGTAGGATCATTCGGCAAAGCGCGCACTCTTGCAACAACGAAAGCATATGATAGCTATATTATAGTCAATCATAATACGGAAGCCTCGAAAGAGCGGTAAACCTAGAGACTCCGCTAGGTTTCGTGAAAGGGGGTTAATTAAAGGAGCCCAGCTAATACCAGCGGAGCGAGTCTTTTTGGTACCTATATTGACTTTGAATTTCTCAAGGCGTATCCCCGTGATATTGGACAGACCATAGTACACCGCTTCTTCCACATGACACATGACTTGAGTAAGACGCCAGGGCAAACGGGTGGATGATACCACCCGCATTTCGAAGTCGACAGGGAAATGGTCGTTTGATAAATTCAGAGAATGACATTCGCAAATCGTGGGCCTGTAATTGAATAACGGGGAGGGGGTACTAAGCACTTAGCACCCGACGCAGTTAGCGCGAATCAAGGTAAAGGGAAGGCAAAACGCTATATGATACAACTCATACAAGAGCCATATTACGCGGTGGTCGCTCACCTGATCGGACGTGTCAGTCGCGGCAGCCCCATAGCCCTTCAGAGGCACGTCCAGTGGGCGAGTAGGCTTCGTCGTAGAATGCGCGGTTTGCCCTGCCAGTGGTAGATCATTGGAGTTGGTCAGAAACCCCCAACACTGAGGTACTGCCATGTCGCTGGTGGTTACACATAGCTATGCTATGGGAACCTAAATACGGATGAAAGTGCAGTGCGGGTTCATTTCATGATTCGGGTACCCGACAGAGTAGCAGACAAGTTGAGCGTGGACGAGAAAGGATTGCCTTGTTGAACGCCTTCAAGTTTCCTGATTTGGAACTTGGTCAGACGTCGAGCGCTGAGCAAGACAACACGAGCCGCGTATTCATGAACGTCCATTGACCAACGCATCGCATATGAGTACAACAGAATCTTCGTAAACGTCCTGTAACTGTCCTAATCAATGTGTAACTAAGGTCGAAATGTTGTCCGCGACAGAGTGCTAAGCAACGAGGTTGGGACGCATCCGTTCTCGAATAAAGGATGAGGGAAAAAAAAAAAAAACAAGAGAGTGCGGCGATATAAAACAGCGTCTGTCCGTGCCGCCAATGATGGAGTCAATTCCTCCAAAACTTCTGTTGCCTACAACTTCTGCTTGCCCTAGTCGGACCCCGCGGCGGTGGCGAGCTACAGCGTATGTCTTTTACACGACCGCTGATGGAGTCTCATCTGGTCCTTCCGGGTGACGCCTGTCCCACAACTACACTTCAAGACGAACGGTGCACCGTGCGCCTTGGTCGTCGTCTGATGGCGCCTGAGGTCCTTCTTGCAATTGAAACTCACCGTCCACCCTCGCGCCGACGTGCATTCCTCGCAGACAAACTCGGTATCCGATTTTTTCCGTTTGGGTTTGGCCTTGGGTTTGACTACCCATCGTCCTCTGCCGCGTCTTCTTTCCTGAGCATTGAATGTCACATTGGCTGTCGGTATCAGGTTCGTCCCCGAGCTTACCTCAGCTGAATCTTTCTGCACCGCGGGAAATCCAAGCGCAGTGGCGCTGGGGATCGCGGAAGGGAGTTTCACTTGGGGGAGGCGTGGGGCCACACCGTTCTCGGCAACTTGCGGAGCACGACATCCAGGCTCCGCAACGGGGACCCCGTGCTCTACAATTGGTTCAATTTGGTTCGGATCTCCATATTGGCTCGCGTCTTCGGACGTAGGATCAAGACGGGCATCTGTGGCTAGTAATGGCGTACCAGACAGAGCTTGTCCCAGGTATCCCTCGTCGTACGTGTCCAATCGCAGATCGCAGGTAAGTCCTTCCGCACCCTGCCCCCACAGAAGCATTGATCCCGTGAGGGGCGATAAATCCGGAATATGCGTCGCTTTGGGCAGTCTGTCACCCCGCAGGCCTGGAGAAACTTCATATGGCATGAAGCGGTTTTCCTTCCTGACCCTGGTTAACCTCTCCTTCCCAGGCACGTACTCCTGCGAACCGGCGAGTACTGCGTCCGGCGGCCACAACTGGTCGTCCGTACTCGGGGATTCGGGATTATACCAAGCGTATCTCCCATACACCGGATTCTCTGGTGTTCGGGGTAGGGATGCCATCGATATCGTGCTTGACGAGGTCATGCATCCTGGGTCGCTATCCCGACTGTACGGGATCAGGTTTAACCGTGACGGCCGGTGATATATCCTAGCCATCCCACCGCTGAACTGTCATGACCCTTCGTCACCTCTCTCGTGAAGCTGCAACGTGGTACGATTCGGTGCTTACCTTCAATTCGTCGTCGTCGATTGGAGCCACGGGTTCGTAGCCGACTATCGGCGAATCCGGGGATCTATTCATATGCACCCCACTCTGTTGCCATGGACTTGAGTATGGGCCAACAGACTCGGGTTCGGCATCGCCACCAACCCCCCAGCACCCCCACGGCTGCGTCACGTTAGGGGAACTTTCACGAAGGATATCCGCCATGATACGGTTGACGGGGAAGGGTATGCAAGGTGCGCAAGTGTTTCCAACCTGCTGCGCTGCCTGCTTAATACTACGACGATAGTTCCTTTGTCGTAACAGTAACTGTGCTATGACTTTCGTTTTGATTGTAAAGAGATACAAGCTATTTACGGCACATGCGGTCCATTTCGTCCCGGAAACGGGTCAATTGCTCTTGTTCTGCCCATCAGGCATATGGTACCGGCGATCCCGGCGCATGCCCCCAGATATCTAATTGTCCTTTTACATCTAAAGCTGTGCAGCAAACACCCCCGCTTGGACGGATCGAACCTTCAGGCATACATGAGGCGTAGCCTTGGGTACAATTGTTTTTACCGCGTCTGCGATTATGGCGCCGAAGGGCCCCGGCGCCGGTGCTGATGGAGAGATGACCTTAACCTTAGTCTGTGGTTCGGATGCAATAAACCCTTCGACGCTTGATCGCGCTGAGACGCCTCGGCTTTGGACCCTTTCCGAATCCCGAGGAGATAAAACGCTTGAAGATGTCCCCCAAAATAAACGAGCTAAGTGGAGTGTCGAGCGTCCAACTTACCCGTCTTTCAACAACCGGTGCAAGGGCATCACCACCTTCAGCGTCTAGGACCGTCACCTAATGGAAGCCGTACTGAGAGCCCACATGTAGAGAGTCCTTGTCTGGCTCCATCTAATCACGTATCAATGTATGTATGAACTTCTGATATAATAGCCGTGATCCGCCGAAGGGACGACCAGCCCCAGCTACGCTTGGACCACCTGATCATTTCACCAGATTTTGCATAACACGAACCCGTGACCATACGTGAGAGCCACAAGTTCGATTTCGCTGTGCAACTAGATAGCCTCAACCCGCGTCACTCCTTGCCCAAAAATACAACACAGAGCGTATCAAAACTGAAACTGATTCTTCGGACGGTACGCTTGTGCTGAGGATTCAATGATTGTAGCACTTGTCGATGCTGCCACTCCGAGGAGCTATGTCGTCCCTGAGTAGGAATCGGGTAAGAGAATGCGACCGAGTTTGGGCCCGGAGAGGTACAGTAGCAAGTGTGTGCTGAGGTCACTGATACTGTACCGTGACTGTACGCACCTTCCGGACGTGCTGGTCATTTTCAGGCACACCAACCAAAATAAGTTCCGTCCGCGGTGCCGCGTCACTTCGGATTTGTGGCTCAATCATCGTCGATGCATCATCCCCTACCAACCTCAAGCTAGAGTGCCATGCATATATCGTGCGCTGTACTATAAACGCCCCCCTTCCAACTTCTAGGTAATGTCTTTGTCGCGTCATAACCTTAGTTCTGACCGTTCTACGATGTACAGCTCAACCATCAGCTCGACACATTCTCAACTGACGAGTCTACACGTCCCACAAATGGCTGAGCTAGACGTCCTATGCCCGCTCGAGATTTCTTCGAAACCTTCCTGCCTGTTGATGAGAGTTCCCAACAAAAGTTTAAATGGATCTGCACTCAAGCATGGCGGCATTGATCCAGAGAGGACTATGACCCCGTTGTGAGTCCGCTCCGCTCAAGACTGCCTTACCTTCGCAGAGGGAAGTTCCCAAGGGAAACTAAAATGGTGTTCGGTCATTGGTCCCTCACCTACAGATCTGCGACACCGCGTCGACGGTGAACGGGGCTAGTCCTCCCCTCTCCCGGACTCAATTTCTCCCCGACCGCACTGTTCAATGTATGCTATAAATGACGGACATATCCCTCGGCCGACCCTTCCGCAGCAGACTACGTTCCTCAGCCTCCTTTAATTCGACTAGGAACTCTGCGTTTTTGGTTGGGTTCAAGAAGGCTGGGAAGCACAACTCCGCGCCATTGGAAAGAAGTACCACGAAGTCCGGCAACGATGGGAGACAGAATGCCTCCGTGAAGAGTTCATACACTATCTGAACCATTAGTACCGTGCCCACGCATTCTCTGTCCTCAC
>Ga0307510_10010861_pt1 | contig 10821 bp, 13 predicted proteins | sample 12_EM_MG_FD_207224 | JGI IMG/M metagenome (GOLD analysis project Ga0307510, IMG submission 207224) | Populus trichocarpa ectomycorrhiza microbial communities from riparian zone in the Pacific Northwest, United States - 12_EM | ecosystem: Host-associated > Plants > Roots > Unclassified | place... | reverse complement strand
AAAGAAGTGAAGACCTCCATTCACTAATATACCGGTCCATGAAAAGTTGTGATGCAATAATTGTTGGGGATCCGACTACTCATGCGCGAACTGGTGATGTTCTGATAGTTGTCCGTTGGAGGCTAAACACATTGAGACACAATATTTAACATGGTTCGGCAAATTGCCTACATCCACGGGAAATAGTTCATATTATTAGAGATAGAGAAAGAATACAATACAAATACATGGAGGAGGAAGATTACTTTACTCAAACTCAACTCCCAGCTCTCATTGCTGCATTTGCAGCTGCTGCAATGACAGCAAGGTAGCTGCCCTTGGCAGCCCCTCTTTCTCTTTTGTTCTCTACTGCTTTGCTCTCATTCTGCTCAATCTTTGCTGCTCTCTCTCGATGCCTATTTATAGACAAGAATGGTGCCACCAGCTCCAGCTTTTCTTCAACAATGGTGGCTGCCAACTCCAGCTCTTCTTCAACAATGGTGGCTGCCAAAGTCAATGGTTGGTGCCGTTGATTTACTGCATATTAATGGCAACCAACCCAACAATAATGCATTACATGAAAAGAGAAAAATGAAAAATTCCGGCAGCATGCAACTTTCAGGAGGTCCGTGATTCTTTTTTCTATACTTGCTTAATCAACAAGGAAATCGAATTACAGAGGAGCATGAAACCTTGAATGATCCAAGAAGGTTGCCTGAACTTACTCCAATTTTATATTCGAGTGATACAGACCTGCTTTTACTCCAGCTATAGTCCGTCAGACATCGATATCTTATCTCTCCTATTGTGTATTTTGGTTTAGGTTTATTTAAGATTTGAACAACCAATAATGGACTTGGCTTAGAATTGAATTCATGACCAAATAAAAAAAATAAACTTCTTTCATGCCATCAAAGTACAATTTAAGTTGGTAAAGTCTACTGCCGGGTGTTCACACAACGTATAATTTGGATAGGATTACTTGATTCCTAAAATTTTACAATTCTAAACAAAAAAAAAATAATAATAAATTTAAACCAAATATCATATCTCGTAACTATACAAAAAACTTTGTTAGTTTCTAAAAGGTCCTTTTTTCATTAATTATCCTTGAAAAAAAATAGTTTAAATACAAAAAATAACATCCTAATTAGTAAAATTTTAATTGAATTGAAGGTCCTAATCTAAATAGAAAAAAAAATTGCCCTTGAGTTAACTATTACAAATTGAACCCTTCCATCTCAAAAAATTATATACTTCAAATATAATAATGTAGCTAGTCTATTCAAGAAATAGTATAACTTTGACATGTGAACTTTAAAATTTAATGTATGATGTGTGCAAGCTAAGAAAAAAAAAACCATATCTAATGTTACACGTTTGTTATTATAAAGTCTTGTTGATGTTCGTTCATGCATTCTCTTACTTCAAACTTGTTCTCATCATTTATGACTCCTAGCACTTTGACCTGTAAAGAAACTCCAAGATAATCTTTCACAATACCTCAGATAACTTGTCAAAGATTACCGTGTCCTTCATGTCATTGTTTACTAGATTTTCATCCTTCCTTGATCATGTTATCATGTTATCCTTAGCATAATGACCTAACTTTGAAATTTCAAAACTAGACACTTTCTAGTCTAATTCTTCTCTTTGTACTCTCTCAAATCCATCACCTTGTAAATTAACTTTAATAGTAATCTTTGGCGAGGAAGAATTTTATGGATTCACCAATATTTCTAATTTTTACATGTATTTTTCAATGTTCTAGATCATGATTTTAGTCCCATCATCTTTTTTCATGTAGAGTAATGCAGCTAGTGGTTTCTGATTATACTCTAAATGTTCCTTTCAGGATTGTTTAACCTAAAAGATCCTCATTTTTTTAGTTCTTCGAGACTCTGAGAATCAACATACGATACTAATTTAGGAGCATCATTTATTTCTCCTTCACTATTCATATATAGATGAAATATCAACAAGCAATGTAATGTTTATATAGCAGTAGTGTTGTTGTCATTGTCGTCACTATTGTGATGTTGAAACTTTCTACATCTAAGAGATGATATCTCCTATAGGTTTCTCCTCCTTGCTCTTAAAGAATGTTGAACACAAGTTAAATAATAATAACATGATTGTTTAAATTTTCAATATAAAATTTCCACATAATCATTTTGTACGAACTTCAAAATTAATAATTTTCTTAATGTTTGCCAATGATAAAATTAAACTATTATCAATATGAGCTTTATATTCTAGAACTTCAAACCATCATTCTTTAGTATCATAAGTAAGTTTGTGTATGAAAAATCCTACTTTCTGATAACAAACAACTTATTCAAATAAAATTAAGCTTCTAGCTTTAATAACTATCTAATAAATTCTTTCTTCAAAAAATTTCCATTTCCATTAAAGAAAGGAATCTCTTTAAATTTAGGAATGCGTTTATGAGAAAGTTGACTGCTAATTGAGTTTTCAATGCATTGTTTATTGTATATACCACCTTTCATAGATTTGATGCCTATATGGGTTAGTAGGAGTAAATCTAGAGTTTGGTTCATCCCAAGGTAAGTCTTTGAGCACATCCCATTTTCATCACGATTTGTGTTTATACCTTCCTCTCATAGTGTCAGATGGTTCAAGCGTTTTGTAATTTTTTCTAACGAATATTCAACTCGATCTAATATCTACAACTGAGTTCTTTATGTTGCCTTCTAGGCCTTCATAATGCCCTATACAGCCTCCACTCTTGTATTGTGGAATGGAAAGTTGTTGACAATATCTTTATTCATCAAACATGTCAAACTTGTTCTGTTACCAATTGACTCAACGTATAGAGTGGATAGTGTTCCTCAATCCTTAAAGTTTTATAGTCTCAAATTATAGAGAAAGAAACTAAGATTTTCAAGCCTAGAGTTACAACCCTTAACCGTAGAGAAAATTCTAAAAGCTTTGATAGTTTTTTAAAGTCTTTTGTCATTAATTCTCCTCTGAAAAAAATATCCTACAATGCTATTTAAAAATATAAAAAATCTTAATTAGTAGATTTCTAATAAAATCAAAAGTTTTAATCTAAATATAAAAAAAAATCTAAAAACAACAAGGAAAATAAAAAGAATTTCAAAACAGTAGTTTCTAATCTAATTTGGGCTTGAAAACAAAAAGAGCTAAGTTAACTCCTATGCAAATAGACTTTTAGGATAATCTGGTAAAATTTCAGTTTGATTTAATAATCTGATAAAAATTATGCTAAATTTTATTAAACTACGCATTAGATTCATTTAGAATTACTCAAAACCTAGAAAAATTAATAATTTTAAAAGTTGTACAATATAAATAATTATGTCAAGAATAATAAAGAAAGTACCCCACGTCATTTTTGCCCCAAACTTTTTCCTCGGTGACGAAGAAACGACTGACAGAAAAATAAGAATACATACCTCTTCTTGATACAATTTATAAAAACGTTTGGTAAAAAAATTCTGTCATCGAGCAGTTAACAATGTGATAGTAATTTCGTTCGCGGAACATGTATCAACCTTGCTAGATGAAGACTCATGATCGAATAGTTTCCTTTCTGTGAAAAATCCAGGCTCTTTAGGGTCAGGCAATGCAATGTTACTACTTAACATTAGCACCACAGTTGACATAGTAGGCCTATCCTCAGGAGCTTGTTGCACACACAGGAGACCCACATGGATCACCCGTAAAACTTCGGATAAGTTGCAGGTGTCTTTTAAAGAATCGTTGATTAGCTCGAATGACCTTTCTTCCTTGTAAAGTTTCCATGCCTGAATTCCAAGACCAAATTCATTTGAGGAACCAGAAGAGGTTTAATATGACAGAAGAAAAAAAAAAGGGTATTCACATTGATACTTACATGACCAAGAAGGTTGTGCTTATGGTCTTGATGAATGAATCCTCTATTTCTCTTCCCATTTACTATCTCTAGCACCAAAACACCGAAACTAAATACATCGGATTTTATAGAAAAGATCCCGTCAGTTGCATATTCTGGAGACATGTAACCACTGCAAGAAATTGTTTAACAAAGTTATTAATGTTGCAAGCAGAGAAAACTTGAAACTATGCAGCCTGTTTGAAATGCTTACTATGTTCCAACTACTCGTTTTGTGTTTCCCTGAATTTCATTTCCACCAAAACTCCTGGCCATGCCAAAATCTGAGATTTTTGGGTTCATATCATAGTCCACAAGTATATTGCTGGCTTTTAGATCTCTATGAATGATTCTTAGCCGGGAATCTTGATGGAGGTAAAGAAGTCCTCGAGCTACCCCATTGATAATGTTGTACCTCATAGACCAGTCCAATAACTTGCTCTGCTTTTGATCTGAAAGTATTTTGATGGATGTTAATAATATTAGAGAATAATATAAATTATATTTTGAAGTATTTTCTAAACGTTAAAGTTTTTGGATTGAGATGGTATTGGTAATCAAATGATCATGAGTCTTATCACAATAAAATTAGTTACAAGGTAAAGTGTAATAGAGTACAACAACAGAATATGTTTCAATAATATCAATATCTCACACTATGTATAACTTAATATTTGGTGGCACTGTTGGCAGTGACTAAGATCATTGCAGTTTTCAATATGCTATTAGTAACAAGTCAACTAATTAGATTGAAGTCTTGAGATGGCCATACCAAAGATGAAGGCATCCAAACTTTTGTTAGGCATATATTCATAGACCAACATTGTTTCTTCGGATTCAATGCAGCAACCAAGAAGCTTGACAAGATTTCGGTGTTGAAGTTTCGCAATGCATATAACTTCGTTCTTGAATTCATCAAGTCCTTGTGTCGAAGTCTTTGAAAGCCTTTTCACAGCTATCTCTTGTCCATCTTCTAGCTTGCCCTGAAAGATTATTTGAACTAGTCACTGTAACCCTGTATCAAAATTGACTAGCACCGTATACATTGGTGTAATGAACTATCAGCAAATCCTCTCATCCAAAGCTTTACCTTGTAGACAGGTCCGAATCCACCCTCTCCAAGCTTATTGGCCCCTGAGAAATTGCTCGTGGCAATAGCTATGGTTGCGAAGTCAAATACTGGAAGCTCTAAATCTTTACCGGTGCTATTAATTGAGTAGTCTCTTTCTTGCATCGAAACCATCCTTGCTGTAAAATGGGAAATGCATTGCATAAATCAAACAGGTTTACGTTTTTCTTTGAATTTCTTTTGCGTACTTCTTGCAGAAATAAACTAGCCATCATGTATGTCAGCAAGTTTATATATCTTAAAATTAAAATGCGAGTTCAGACTCTTCCCCAATCTTAATTAAACAATAGAAGCATAGAAATTCTTGCACCATGGTGATCATCAGGTTTTGTAAACAACCAGAACAGATATGGAAGTCATCAAGTATACCAAAGAGTAATCTGCTTTGCATTAATATCCAATGCAATAATTCCTATCCCTACTCATTGAATCAACAACCAGCAACGTCAATTAGAGGGTTTGATAGAAATTACCTGCTGTCTTCATCTTCCTCCTCCTCATCAGAAACAGCAGGCAAAAGCCTAGGATGGTAATTCCAGCAACCAACAAACAGATGGCTATAATCCACACTCGCGTCGTCCTCTTAGGACTTCTAGTTGGCTCTGCATAGCCAACATGACCGAGTTTTAAAATCAGTAAAGCTTAAATAATATAAATACAGGAAATGTGTTTTGTGCACTGGTATTGGTTTCAGTTTCCAGTACTCCTAAGTTTTCAACTAGAAATCATAAAACATTAAACAACCATAATGTTATTCAATTTCCCACTACCTTAATTAAAAATTGTGATAACCAATTGGAAGTTCACCTGAGACAAAAAAGTCTTTACAATTTTCTTCGTCAAAGCAAATTAAAATACAGCTAGAAATGGTAGCATTTTTCTATATTGATCCACGCCGAAATGGACTCGTTGATATACTATACAAATAAGTCTTGTTCAATATGCATAGGTTTGATCAGTTTGGATTCTTCCCTGTGAAACTTTCCATGTTTACTAAATCGTAGATAATTTTTAAGTAGTTGAGGTGTGAATTATTGAGTTCTTGCTAATAAAATTTGACATGGGTCCTTTCTGTTTTAGCTCAGGACGTTTGTATCTACTACCAAAATCCATGCTCAATAAAAAAAGAAAATGAAAGAAGAATTAGACTTCATGTGGGCTCTAACATTTAACAATCAACAACAAGAAAGAAGAAATAAAAAATAAATCCGGTGTGCATTCAATTATGTTCTTTGGCCTTCTCATATTGGAAATCAAAAGGTATCCATAGGTCTAAAGCATCTGCAGCACTAGTGGAATTTGTGTTAACATGTGACTGAAATGAAAGAAAATAATCTAACAGACCAAGAAAATAATATGAAAGAATTCATACCTAAATCAGAGGCAGATAATCTAATGTAAAAATCTTGTCCAGTTTCAGTGTACTCTCTGATATCAAGAAGATCCTCAAACCAAAGCAAGCATCCAGTTCCATCTGTTATATTCAAAGTCGAATAAGCTGTGCAAGAACAATTCATCAAGCAAACCCTTCGACATTCTTCAAGGTCCATTGTCATATTAAACGAGGATGTCCTTGTATCTGGCAATTTCACACTTGTTACCTTCTGAAAACCCTCTCCTGCCCTGCAAATTGATTCATTCTTCCTAACGCATCCTCCAGACCAATCCCCAGAATCCCAATCTTGACGAGACTTTGGCTGAAATCCGTCCAAGCATGCACAAGCAGGGGAATTGTCGATGTTACAGATTCCATATGCACCACATACTGCATACCTATCACAATTATCCATCTGGGCTGTCAAGTACAGATTCCATGTTCTTGTACTACTAGTCCAGGTGAAACGCTGCAAAATCCCATCATTGGTCAGCAACATACGCGTCACAACTGAACTGTCTGTCAGATCGTACCTGTAATAAATCTCCTTCTCATTGTAAACAAACTCGTATGTGTAAATTGGGTTCGGTTTCAAATTAGGCATCCCACTGAATTTAAGACCATTCCATGGTCCTGATCGGAAAATTATGTTCTCACCAACCCTGATAAATATCTGCGGATATCCACCAGGATCAAGCATAGTTGTAGAATCACCCAATGAAGGATCATTAGTGCTTTTCCATGACACCAAGTACCGATCAAGGCCAGTAATCAAATTTCTGCCAAACTTGAGGCCTGGCAAAAACGTGTTACCAGGATAGTCAAAACTATCCCACAAGTAATCATCCTCGTTTGTATCATTTGCTTCTCTTATAACAAGATTTCCTGAATCCAAAAGCTGAGCTACTGGATTCTGCGGCACTCTTGATGTATTAGTAGACCATAAAACAACATTTGTTGAATTATGAAGGACAAGGATTCCCTTGCTGGTCACTTGCAAAACACCTGATGTGTCATTGAGTGGTGCTTCTCTGTTGGCAACCCAAACCAGAGTCTCACTAGAGAACTTGTACCATATTCCTACATAACGCAAACTTGTACTTCGAGGGCTAAAAAATCCTAGCTCAAAGTTGCTCCCAGCTGAAACTATGGTCTCTCCATCTATGATTGACTGGTTTACAGCTATGGTATCTGCACCATCGGCGGTTGTGAAGATGAAGAAGATGGAACATAAAGAAACTAGTGTAAGACCTTTCATGGATGTTTAATTTGGTTGCCTAACTAATGAGCTGTTTTGTCTCTGGTTTAAAGATGGTCTCATTAGGTAAGAGTGACAAAATTAACTTCTCAAAACAAATTTATATTCTCTTTTATCTTTCTTGCCTATTATTTTGGTCACATTAGTCAGCTAGCTTAACATGTGAAATGAATTGATGAATTTTTAGTGTGAAAGGTGGGCCAGGGGTCTAGAACTCTTTGACTACATGTGATGGAGAACAAGAAATATTTATCTTGGGGCAATGGATAAACACCACTTCCGAGCTTGTTGTACCAATTTGAAGCCTTTCCAAGTAGTCACCTGATTTAAAACCCATGATTCAAATTATTGTCCTATTTGAAACTTAAGATAACGAGGTTAGAGCAACCTTATGAACTAGAGATGTCAGACCCATATATATATATATATATATATATATATATATCTAGGCTTAGCGTTTGGTTGAGCACAAGAGTGTTGGGTTATTACCTTGTCTTTGGTTATTCTTTTAAGAAAAAAAGTCTAGGTAAAAGCAAAAAAATATTAATTTATCAGTAGCTCCCAAGTCTTTGTGTATTATATGCAAAGATTTTAAAAGTCTTTGTCAGCAGTAGATGAAACCCTTTTTACCTTCCCTATAAGATTTTACGTGTCCCACATAGGACTGCTAGGATCTTCAAGTCCAGGTGGTTTGCCTTTACTGGGAGAAAGTGTCCCTTGGCAAATAAAATTGTGGCTAACTTTGAATGTGGTAATTGAATGGATTTTTTTAGATCTATGATGATATGAAAGGTATTTCATCTGGCGGTGGGAACTAGAAGATTTTTTCTTTATAACCATGCCATTCTTGCTTGTTACTTTTCTTTGACTTTTACTTTTAATTTCTATGATTTTTTAAAATCTACTCTCACAACAAGAACCTAAATCATCTTTACTCTAATCCAAGAAGAGAAAAACCTACTTCAAACATTTCTTTTATCATAACTTGTTTCTCTATCTTTCTTTTAAACAGAACAAATAGACTCTAGAAACATTAGGTTTGTTTCCAAAAAGAGAGGTGCTCTTGTCCCCGATGAGGAGTCCAAGTTTTAACTCGAGCCTGAAAGAAACAGAAAGGGACAAGGGTCCATTAGACTAGGTCCTAGGACAAGATGGGGTGCTACATTGGTATCCTCATCTGGTAAGGAGGTGTGAAAACCTTTTCGCGGGAGTCCTTATCTTGCCCATGCTAGATATACTTAGGAAAGAAGGTCTTACAGGAGTTCTTCTCCTACTCTTGTGAGAGATACTCAAGATAAAGGGAGGTTGCTCCAAACTCCTATAGACGACGTCCTTAGCAATGTAAGTGTTGGGGATGTAAAGTTTGTGGCTCGTAACTAACTTGAAGAGTATATGTCTTAGATGCCCGACCTTGCATTGCGTATCAACAAGCAGACCCTAGGCTCCACCCAGGGTTATTTTGAAATCACTGCCCCCATTTGTATATACACAATGTGGTATTCCTTCCCTCTTTAAGGGTTCGTGAGGGAGGTGTCCAGTTACTACCAATTAGGTCCAGGCCAACTATATCCCAATGGATGGATAATTTTTTCCTTCTTTGAAAATTTTTGTAGGATCATTGGGCTCGAACCTATGGTCAATGTTTTCATAAGCTGCTATCAATTGGTTACTAGCACCGATGGTAGCAATGACATGCAGTGGTTCTTCAACTTTGCCAACAAAAATAATGGCATCATGAAGAACATGTTGGCTAAAAAGATGATGCATGTTAAGAAGTTAAGAGGAATATGGTTGGTTATAAGATTCATTGGGATAGTTAATCTTAGAGAAGGATTGCAACTAATTTGGGGTTTTTCCTACGACTAGAGGATCCCCCATAAAGTAAACAGCAAGCCTCATTTGAGCTTGGATGATGAGAAGAATTGTTTTGTGTTGGCCTTGACTTCAACTGAATATGAAGTCAATAGGATGGACAAACAATATTACCAGACCATTTTTCAAAGTATGTTGCTTCCCTACCTTGCTTCTGGCCTTTTTTCTATTGTCTTGATTCTAACCTTTTGTTTTGTTTTTGTCTTTATATGACTGATAGCTAAAAGAGAAGGAGAAGTTTTAATAAGGCTTATTGAAGAGATTTTACCATGGGTGTGTTTGTCTCCAGCAGTTAGCGAAGGCAGAATTGAAAAGGTGATGGGGGAATCCCTCATTATTTTTAGTGAGCTCCCCGCTCCTAAGGGTTCCATCTTTAAGAGGACAATGGTGGGGGTTATAACCCTTGTAGAAGTCAGTGGTAGTGATCTTCCCCCAGCTAGGAAAAAAGTAAACTTGACTCCCTTTATAATGATTGTGAGTGTTGCCACCCGTTTTAAGAGGAGAAGAGTCTCAACCCTAGTGTAAACTTATGCTCTAGCCTCATCGATAAAGGCTCCTACAGTGGTATTTCCTTTACCTTGGCTTCCTGTTTTGTTAGGTGAGGAAACAATAACTAGGACTTCTATTGGGGCAGGCACTAAAGAGTTTAAGGATTTTTTTGTCGATTTGGCTTTTGGTCGTATGCCTTTCAATATTTCAATCATGACAGATGATAAGAGGCAGTTCATTAAATCTATTATTGTTGAGATATCAGGTCTTAGGAAGGTTGGCCTCGAGGTGGTAAGAGCACTAGAGAGGATCCTTATCATCTCGTCTCCACGATGTTTGATGAAAGCTTCCACCATTATTTGGCTTTAACTAGATAAATGGCTTTTAACGTAAGGAATTCTCCTATTTCTTTTTTTGGTTTGTTTTTATGATTACCATTTTTAACATTAACCATTGGCAAACCTTCATGATGTGAACCTACTCTTAGAGACACTAGATGGCCAAAAAGGGGCATGTGAGGGAGACTGTGGTTGTGAATAGGGCAAATCAAGTTGTATATGAATGGTTGCAAAAAAGAAAAACTATTATAGAGGCTGATATGTAGAGCTTTAAGGTGGCTTATTCCACAATGATGGACAAAACACAGGGCATTGCCTTTGAGCTGGACTACAATGAAAAATCACTTCAGGCCGTCTATAACCAAGCGGTCCCTATAAGACAAGAGCTTCTTGAAGCAAGGACCTCCCAAGATAGTCTACGGGCTGAGCTTGTTGCTGCCAAGAAAGAAGCCCAACGTTCCCATGCTAAGTTGAAAGCTTTAA
>Ga0307510_10010860_pt1 | contig 10821 bp, 12 predicted proteins | sample 12_EM_MG_FD_207224 | JGI IMG/M metagenome (GOLD analysis project Ga0307510, IMG submission 207224) | Populus trichocarpa ectomycorrhiza microbial communities from riparian zone in the Pacific Northwest, United States - 12_EM | ecosystem: Host-associated > Plants > Roots > Unclassified | place... | reverse complement strand
TCGAAGCCGCCTGGCACCTGCACGGCATGGATGTAGCGCGACGGCGGGGTACGGAGCCACTGGTTCGCCACCAGGGTGACGCTTATTTTCTCCCGTTCGGCGGCGCGGAACAGGATCTCCTTGATGACACCCGGGCAGGCATCGGCGTCCACCCAGATCGCGGTGCCGGTGCCCAGGTTCATGCGTGCGGCCAGTCCACGGTGCCGTCGATGATGGTGTTGGTGTGTCCGCCCACCCAAATCGATGCACCGTCGATGCGCACGGTGATGCTGGCGTCGTGTCCCACTTCACGCCCCTGGCTTACCCGATATCCGTGGGCCAGTGCGCCGACCGGTTCCGCGTGCGCGATATAGGCTGCGATCAATCCGTTTGCCGCGCCGGAGGCCGGGTCCTCGACGATGTCGACGCCTGAGGGAAACGCGCGTACCGCAAGTTCGACACCCGGTTCGCTGCTGCGCGCGAACACGCACAGCCCCAGGCTATCGGTGTCGCGCGCCAACATGCCGATGGCCGCATGGTCCGGACGCCATTGGCGCAAGTTTGCCTCGTCGGCGAATTCCGCCACCCACCAGCGGCGGCCGCCCTCGACGAAGGCGGGTGGCAGCGGGCCGGTCTGGATGCCGTGCAGCACGTCGCGAAGCGCACTCAGGCCGATCGGCGCGGGTACCACGCGGGCCGGGGGTGACTGCACGAACAGCACGCGCTTGCCGTCGTGGTTTTCCACGCGGATCGGCAAAACGCCGGCGGCGCATTCCTGGTGCAGCAGCCCGTCGGCGGCAGGCCGGCAGAGCCCTGCGTCGAGCGCGGCGTGTGCGCTGCCGATGGTGGGATGCCCGGCGAAGGGAATTTCCTTGCGCGGGGTGAAGATGCGCGCGCGATAACTGGCATCCGGTTGCGTCGGCGGCATCAGGAAGGTGGTTTCGACCAGGTTCGTCCAGCGGGCGAAGGCCTGCATGGCGTCATCGGTCCAGCCTTCGGCATCGATGACGACGCCGAGCTGGTTGCCGCCTCCCGGCCTGGCGGCAAAGACGTCCAGCTGCTGGTAACGGATCTGGGGCATGGGCAAGCGCCGTGGTGGGGACACGAGCCGATCATCATAACCCCTACGCCTGGCGCGGGGCGCGGCGGTACTGCCTTATCGCCCGATACGGCCGAAGCCGAACAGCGCCGCATGCGGATGCGCGCGCCCGTGGATCGCCTCGCGCAGGACGTCGGCGGCGATGACGCTGTAGGTGATGCCGTTGCCCCCATAGGCCATGGCAAAGTGCACACGAGGGTCACCGTCGGAAAGCGCACCGATGTAAGGGAGCCCGTCGGTGGTCTCGGCAAACGTCCCCGCCCAGGCAAAGCCGGGTTCGAAGCTGCGGCCACCAGCGAGCCGGGACAACTTCTCAAGCAACCGGTCGACTTTGCCCGGCAGCGCGGCGTCGCGCTTGCTGGCGATGTCCAGTTTGTCGTCCTCGCCGCCCACCAGCACGCGCCCATCGTCGGTGCTGCGCAGGTAAAGATAGGGGCGGGCCGATTCCCAGGCCACATTGCTTTCCAGGGCAAAGGGGAGGTGGCCGACCGGTTCGGTCACCAGCGCGTAGCTGCTGTGGTTGCGCGCCACGCGGTGTTTGAGCCAGCGCTGGGATTCATAGCCGGCGGCGATCACCAGGTGCCGGCAGCGGACATGCGCACCGGCGCGGGTAGCCAGGTCCAGCCAGGCACCGCCGGCATCGCGCCAGCCCGTCACCTCGGTGCGGTCGTACACGCTGGCGCCACGGTCGACCAGTTGGCGCAGGGCGTGGCGGCAAAAGCGATACGGATCCACGACCGCCGCCTGCGGCGTCCATATCGCCGCAGGTGCCTGAATGCCGAAGCGCTCCGCGACGTCGCCAGGGTCCAGCCATTCCGCGGCCAGTCCCGCTTCGCGACGGGCGGCGAATTCCCCGGGGAAATCACGCGCGTCCTTTGCCGAGGACGCGTAATAAAGGCTTCCGGTACGCCGGAATCCGATGTCGGCATCGACATCCCTGGCATGGCCTTCGAAATCATCGATGGCCCCGCTGCAGGCCCGATACGCCTCGTCGGCGAAGCGCTGGCCGTACATGTTTCGAAGTTCCACCAGGTCGGTATCGATCTCGTACTGCAGCAACGCTGTACTGGCCGACGTGCTGCCCCAGCCGGCCTCGCGCCGGTCCAGCACCGTCACGTCCAGCCCGGACGCGGCAAGTTCGCGCGCGATGAGCGCGCCGGTGATGCCGGCGCCGATCACCGCCACGTCGCAGGACAGGTCGCCTGAGAGAGCGGGGAACGCGCCGATCAGGCCATGCTCGAGTGGCCAGAACGGATGACCGCTTTTGATGTCCATGCCCTGCCCAGTCGACCCAGGATCCCGACCATTACCGGCCTTGTGTCAACGCCGCGTATCGACAACGTGGGGTCCATGACGCCACTATGCCGCGCTCGACAAGGAGATCACCCGTACCATGGCCTCGATGCCCATCACCCTGATCATCATCGCGCTCACCGGCGTCGTATCGTTCATGGCTTTGCGCGATGGCCGGCTGATGGCCCGCCTGATCTTCTGGCCGCCCGCCGTGGCCCGCGGCCGCGAATACCAGCGCCTGGTCACCTACGGCATCGTGCATGCCGACTTCAACCACCTGCTGGTGAACATGCTCACCCTGTTCTTCTTCGGCGGGTTCCTGGAACGGTTCTACACGGCGCAACTGGGCATCCTGGGCTATGTATTGTTCTACGTGGGTGGCTTGATCGCCTCGATCCTGCCCAGCTATTTCAAGCACCGGGAAGACCCCAACTACCGCAGCCTTGGCGCCTCCGGCGCGGTGTCAGCCATCCTTTTCGCTTACATCCTGTTCCGGCCGTGGTCGATGATCGGCGTGATGTTCATCATCCCGATGCCTGCCATCCTTTATGCGGTGCTTTACGTGGTGTATTCGGTGGTGATGGAGCGTCGCGGCGGTGGCAACGTCAACCACAGCGCGCACCTTTGGGGCGGCGCATACGGCGTGGCCGCCACCCTTGTGGTCGAACCGCGCCTGGTTGGTCACTTCGTGCAGACGCTGCTCAATCCATGAGATGCATGTGACTTCCACACGCGCTTGCGAGATGATGTGCTACGTGTACATCACGAACGGGATGTTTTATTCCCGAATGCAAGAGCGCGAAGCCTGCACACGGTGAGCCAGGCGTGTCGCGCGACCCGACCGGAAGGAGGAGCTAACGCATGGCAACCACCCGCAAGTCCACCGCGAAGAAATCCGCGGCAAAAGCAGCCAAGAAGGCCACTGGCAAGAAAGCTGCCGTAAAGAAGACCCCCGCAAAGAAGGCCGCCGCGCGCAAGGCGCCGGCGAAGAAGGCGGCGGCACGGAAAGTTACGGCGAAGAAGGCTGTTGCGAAGAAATCAGCACGCAAGGTCACGGCAAAGAAAGCCGCGGCGAAGAAGCCAGCTTCCCGCAAGGCTCCAGCGAAGAAAGTTGCGAAGAAAACCGCCCGCAAGGCTGCACCCCGCAAGGCGGCAGTGAAGAAAGCGGCCTCGCGCAAGGCGCCGGCGAAGAAATCCTCGGCGAAGAAGGCCCCGGCCAAGAAGTCGCCGACCACCAAGACCGTTATTACCAAGGCTGTGAACAAAGCCGCGCCGCGCAAGGCACCGGCTCGCAAGGTCGCCGCTACCAAGGCGCCTGCGAAGAAAATGCCAGCGAAGAAAGCGCCCGTGAAGCAAGCGGTCGTCGCGCCGGCCAAGCCACCGGTAGCCGTCAAGCCCGTCGCACCGCGGGCGAAGAAGGTCGCTCCCGCTCCGGCGGCGAAACCCGCCCCCGCACCGCGCAAGGCAGCGGCCAAGCCTGCCGCGCCTCGTCCTGCGGCGCCCGCAGCAGTCCCGCCGCGTCCAAGCGAACTGGGTGTGGAGACCGAGCACGTTCCGTTGATCACGCAAGAGGAAGCGGTGGCCAATATCCAGGCCCTGCTCGATGCCAAGCGCGAACGCGTCCGCCAGGGGCCGTCCTGGCCCAGCGAAGGCGGTGCGGGTGGTCCTGCGCCGGCCAGCGAGGCGCACGAAGCGCCGCCCGCACCATCGCCGGAAGCCACCTACGCCAACCATGCACACGAGCGTGGCGACCAGGCCAAGCGCAAGGGCTGAACGGCAGGCATCTACCGGAAGCCGGCACGCGCCAACTTAAGGACTCATTCAACGCCGCCAGCGCAGCTTGGTGGCGTACAGCAGACAGGGTGTCGAGATGAAAACCGTTTGGCGTTGTGCCGCGCTTGCCGTGATGGCAGGCGCGCTGTCGGCGTGTTACTACGAACCGGCCTACGTGCGATCCGGCGGTGGCGCCTACATCGGCGAATCCGCACCGGTGTACTCCGACCCGTACCCGGCCTATCCGGCTTACTATCCCGGCTATGACGACTACTACTACGGTGGCGGCTTTGGCGTTTCGACCATCTGGGTCGACGACGGCTACGGCCACCGCTACCGCCGTCCGTCCAATTGGCGCGATCGCGATCACGACGGCCATGGCCGCCCAGGTGGATGGAACGGGCGTCCGGGCGATCGCCATGATGGTGCGGTCGGCGATCGCCGTCCGCCTCCGGGTGGATGGCGAGGCAGGGACAATGATGGAAACGGGCGCCCGGGTGGCTGGCAGGGACGCCCAAACAACGGCCAGGGCGGTTGGCAAGGTCGTCCGGGGGGTTCCGGCCAGGGTGGCCGACCATCGGGCTCACGTCCGTCGGGCGGTGACCATGGCAACGGTGGAGGCAATCGCGGCGGGTCGCGCGGCGACAACAACCGCGGCGACAACAACCGCAGCGACCACTGACGGCGGCGCATGAGGCGGGGCGTGCAAACGCTCCGCTCATGTCTGCTGGCGGCACTGCTGTTATTGCCCGGAGGTTGCTATTACGCCCATGTGGCGCGGGGGCAGGCGTCGTTGCTGGTGCATCGTCAGCCGATCGATCATGTGCTTGCCGATCCGGCTACCGATGCAGCCGTCGCCGACCGCTTGAAACTTGCCTTGCAGGCGCGACGCTTCGCCTCCGATACGCTGGCACTGCCGCGCAATGGCAGCTACACCCGATACGTGGACCTTCACCGCCCCTACGTGGTGTGGAACGTGTTCGCCACCCCGGCCTATTCCATCAAGGCCATCAATCATTGCTTTCCCATTGCCGGGTGTGTCGCCTACCGCGGGTATTTCTCGCAGGCGGAGGCCGAGCGTGAAGCCGATCGGCTACGCGCCCTGGGCAATGACGTGAGCGTTGGCGGCGTACCTGCGTATTCCACCCTTGGCTGGTTCGACGATCCGGTGCTCAGCAGCATGCTGCGCTGGGACGACGACGAGTTGGCTGGCGAAGTGTTCCACGAACTGGCCCACCAGCGTGTCTACGTGGCCGGCGATACCGCCTTCAACGAGTCCTACGCCACGTTTGTTCAGCGGCAAGGCTCGGATGCCTGGCGCCAGGCGAGGGGACTGGGTCCGGTGGATCCGCGTGGGGACCTCATGGAAGCGTCCTTCACCCAGTTGGTGATCGATTTCCGCCAGTCACTGGCGGGCATCTATGCGGGTAGCGGCGACGCGACGACGCTGGCCGAAAAGAAACGCGCTGCCTTTGCCGACTTCCGCGAACGCTACGCACATTGGCGTGACACGGATTTCGGAGGCGACAAGCGCTACGACGCCTGGGTGGCGGGAGATCTCAACAACGCCAGCCTGCTGCCGTTCGGCCTGTACGAGCAGTGGGTGCCGGCCTTTACCGCCTTGTTCGCCCAGGCGCATGGCAACTGGAGCGCCTTCCATGCGCGCGTGGCCGCGCTGGCCAGGAAGCCGAAGCAGGCGCGCCAGGCCGAACTTGAACAGCTGGCTACTTCGGCCTGCGTGACGCCATGTGGCTGAGGTATGCCACCAGGTCGTCAAGGTCTGCATCGTTGAGCGTGCGCCGGTCGAAGGCCGGCATTTTCGCCTCGGGCCAGTGGCGCAGGTCCTGCGGGTTGCGCACCAGCTTCTTCAGGTAGGCGTTGCCCAGGTACTCGGTGGGGCCGTGGGGGATGTTGAGGTCGGGCCCAAGCCTGGCATCGCCCTGGCCATTGAGCGTGTGGCAGGTCACGCAGTTTTTCTTGAAGACGGCGAAGCCTTTTCGGGCCGGTGCTTCCGGCGGAAGGCCAGCATCCGGCAGCATGGCCGGGAAACGCGTGTCCACGTCGGCAGTGACCCGCACCGTGGCCACCTGGTACGGCCATTGCTCAGGCCCTATGCCGGCGGCTTGAGGCTCGGTCCATACGACATAGAAAGGGCCAGCCGATGGCTTGCCCGATGCCATGGGAGGCCAGGGATGATCGGTGGGCTCGATCGCCAGCCACCCGGTAGCGCGGCCTGCATCGACGATTAGGCGCGCCGGTACTTCGCCGGAAAAACCGTCGACAGCGACGAACTGAACGTGTTCGTCGGCGGTAAGGCCCGGTAGCAATGAACGCAGGGGTACCGCCAAGTAGTGCATGTCACGGTGGTAGGCGACGTCGTTGGGCACGAGGATGGTGCGAACATCCGGTCGCTCGAGCAATTGGGCGATGGTCAATTCGCGTACCTGCGCGGAGTCCTCGATACGCAGGCTCTGGGCGCTGGCGACCCCGGGCAATGCAAGCGCCAGCAAGATCAACCACCGGAACATCATCAAGATCCTTCTCGTGTCAGAACGCAGGCAGCACCGCACCCTTGTAGTGTGACTGGATGAATGCCTTCACCTCGGGACTGGTCAATGCCTTGGCCAGCTTCTGCACCCGAGGATCGTCGCGATTGTCATCCCTCGCCACCAGGAAATTGACGTAGGGTGAATCCTTGCCTTCGATCAGCAGTGCGTCTTTCAACGGATCGAGCTTGGCCGCCAGCGCGTAGTTGGTGTTGATCAGGGCCAGGTCGACTTCGCCCAGGACACGCGGCAGCATGGCCGCTTCCATCTCGCGGAACTTGAGGTTTTTCGGATTGGCCGTGATGTCCTTGAGCGTGGCCAGGCGATCATTCGGATCGGCCAGGGTGATCAACCCATTCTTCGCCAGAAGAAGCAGCGCACGGCTGTTGTTGCTCGGATCGTTCGGGATCACCACGCTGGCGCCGTCGGGGAGTTCCGCAATCGACTTGTACTTGCGCGAATAGGCGCCGAAGGGCTCGATGTGGACGCCGACCACCGTTACCAGGTGGGTGCCGCGTTCGCGGTTGAACTGGTCGAGGTAGGGCTCGGTCTGGAAGTAGTTCACGTCGATCTGCTTTTGCGCCACCTGCTGGTTGGGCTGCACGTAGTCGGCGAACACCTTGATGTCCAGGGTGATGCCCTCGCTGGCCAGCATGGGCTTGACCACGTTGAGGATTTCAGCGTGCGGCACCGCCGTGGCCGCCACCGATAGATGCGTATCGTCGGCGACCTTCTGCCCACAACCGGCCAGGGCCAGCAGGGTGGCGCCGAGGAGGGGCAGGAGGATCTTCATCGATGCATGTCCGTGTTTTTGTTGCGGTGCGGCAGCATAGCCTTCCAGACGTCCGGAAGGCAAAGGCGCCCTAGCGGTGGGACATCCGTTGCACGATGGCGTCGCCCAGCATCTGCAGCAGCTGTACCAGCAGCACCAGCAAGGCGACGGTCACGAGCATGTAGTCGGGCTTGTAGCCCAGGTAGCCGTACTGATAGGCAAGGCTTCCCAGGCCCCCGGCGCCGATGATGCCGCCCATGGCCGTATAGCCCACCAGGGCGATGGCGGTGACGGTGATCGCGGCGACGATGCCGGCGCGGGCCTCCGGAAGCAGCACGCGACGCACGATCTGCCCGGTGGTGGCGCCCATCGCCTGGCTGGCTTCGACCACGCCCGCGCCCACTTCGCGCAGCGAACTTTCCACCAGCCGCGCGAAGAAGGGCGCCGCGCCGATCACCAGCGGCGGGATCGCGCCGCGGATGCCGATCGTTGCGCGCATCAGGAAGAACGTGAGCGGCATCAGCAGGATCATCAGGATGATGAACGGGATGGAGCGAAGCACGTTCACCACCAGCGACAGCGCCGCGTAGCTGCGCGGACTGTCATGCAGTTGGTCGCGGCTGGCCAGGAACAGCCAGACGCCCAGCGGCAGGCCGATCACCACCGTCAACAGCAGCGAGCCGCCGAGCATCAGCAGGGTATCGATGCAGGCCTGGCCGATCTCCGTCCAGTCGGTGATGTTCGGGAACCACTGCTGCAGCAGCGAGGGTGCATTCATCGGGCGATCTCCTGCACCACGACGCCTGCGGCGCGAAGCTGCGCCACGGCGGCATCGATGCGGTCCCCGCGCATGGCCAGGGTGAGCTGGCCGTAGGGGATGTCCTTGATGCGGTCGATCCGTCCGGACAGGAGGTTGTACTCGACGCCGGTGTCGCGCACCACAGCCGACAGGGTCGGGGCGTAGGTGGTCTCGCCGCGGAACGACAGGCGCATCAGGTTGCCCGCCACGCCGCTATAGTCCGGGCCGCCTTCATCGCCATGTTCAGCTTCGCTGACGAAACGCCGCGTGGTGGGATGGTCCGGGTGCAGGAAGACGTCCACCACGTTGCCCAGTTCCACCACGCGTCCGGCATCGAGCACCGCGACCCTGTCGCAGACGCGGCGGATCACGTCCATCTCGTGGGTGATCAGCACGATGGTGAGGCCAAGCTCGCGGTTGATGTCCAGCAGCAGGTCCAGCACCGAGGCGGTGGTCTGTGGATCGAGTGCACTGGTGGCCTCGTCGCAAAGCAACACCCGCGGCTTGTTGGCCAGGGCGCGCGCAATGCCCACGCGCTGCTTCTGGCCGCCCGACAGCTGGGCAGGGTAGTTGTCCGCGTGCCCGGCAAGGCCGACCCGATCGAGCAGTTCCTGCACCCGCCGGGCGATGGCCGCCTCGTCCATGCTCGGCCGCAGGCGCAGCGGAAAGGCGATGTTGTCGCGCACGGTGCGCGAGGACAACAGGTTGAAATGCTGGAAGATCATGCCGATGCCGGCACGCAGGTCGCGAAGCGCCGCGCCGTCGATGCCGGTGACGTCCGCACCTTCTATCATCACCTGGCCGGCGGTGGGCCGCTCCAGCAGGTTGATCAGCCGCAACAGGGTGGACTTGCCCGCACCCGAATGGCCGATGATGCCGAACACCTCGCCCGCTTCGATGGCCAGGTCCGTCGGCTGCAGGGCGGGGATGTCGCGGCCGCGCACGCGGTAGGACTTGGCGACGGCCTTCAGGGTGATCAAAGCGGGGTGGTCGGTCATCCACGGATCTTAACCTGCATGGATGGCCGGCGAGGGTTTAGACTTCCGTATCTTCATGGGCGCGGGGACTTCCGATGGCTTCCATCTACGACTTCAGCGCAAGCGACATCGACGGTCGCGAGCGTTCGCTCGGTGAGTTCGAAGGCAAGGCGCTGCTGGTGGTGAACGTGGCCTCCAAGTGCGGCTTCACGCCGCAATACGCGGGCCTGGAGCAGCTGCAGCGGGACTTCGCCGGGCAGGGGTTCGACGTGCTGGGTTTCCCCTGCGACCAGTTCGGCCACCAGGAACCCGGCGACGAGGCGCAGATCCGCGAATTCTGTTCGCTCACCTACGACGTTTCGTTCCCGATGTTCGCCAAGGTCGAGGTCAACGGCGACCACGCCCATCCGCTGTACCGCTGGCTCAAGCACGAAGGCAAGGGCATCCTGGGCAGCGAGGGGATCAAGTGGAACTTCACCAAGTTCCTGGTGGATCGACAAGGCCAGGTCGTGCGCCGCTACGCGCCCACCGACACCCCGGAGAAAATCGCCCGGGACCTTCCCGGCGTGCTGGGTGGCGAGGCGGGCTAAAGGCGAGGTTTGCAGTCGCGCGCTCGGTCACTTAGCCTATCCGGTCCCCCAAGGCAAAGAGCCGTCCGATGAAGATCGCCAAGAACACCGTTGCATCGTTCCACTACACCCTCACCAACGATGCCGGCGAGGTGATCGACAGCTCCGATGGCCGTGAGCCGCTGGCCTACATCCATGGCGAGGGCCAGATCGTCCCGGGCCTGGAAAACGCGCTGGAAGGTCGTGAGAAGGGCGACAAGCTGAATGTCGACGTCGCGCCCGCCGAAGGTTATGGCGTGAAGCACGACGAGCTCATCCAGGTGGTGCCGCGCGAGGCATTCCAGGGCGTAGCGGACCTCCAGCCCGGCATGCAGTTCCAGGGCCGCAACGACCATGGCGCGATCAACGTCACGATCACCAAGATCGAAGGCGACCAGGTCACGGTTGACGGCAACCATCCGCTGGCTGGCGAAACCCTGCACTTTGCCGTTGAAATCGCCGACGTGCGCGAGCCGACCGCCGAGGAACTGAGCCATGGCCATGTCCACGGCGTGGGCGGCCATCACCACTAGCCAGTGGCTCGGTGGTTGGGTCAGGATAATTATCCTGACCCCAACCACCCGCTTAGTACCAGTCCAGCAACGACACACCCAGGCCCAGGTAGTTGGCGCTGTGGTTGTAGTCGATCAGGCTCTCGCCATAACCGTTGAAGGCTTCCAGGTAACCGCGCAGGTTGCCCACCAGCGGGAAGCTCCAGGTGAAGCGCAGCGAGCCATGCGAGCGGTCTCCGGCGCGGAAGGAATGCCGTGCCGCCAGGCCGAACTCGTTGGAATTCCATTCGCGGATCACCTGCACTTCGCCCCGGCCCATGTAGTCGGAGATATCCGGGTTGTCGTCGGTCTTGCGATCCTCCGGGATACGCCACCAGGGCCTTAGCATCACCACCCAGCCCGGACGCTCGAAGCCGACATCGGCGACCACGCGGTTCCAGCTTCGCGACAGCGGATCGGCGCG
>Ga0307510_10010859_pt1 | contig 10821 bp, 12 predicted proteins | sample 12_EM_MG_FD_207224 | JGI IMG/M metagenome (GOLD analysis project Ga0307510, IMG submission 207224) | Populus trichocarpa ectomycorrhiza microbial communities from riparian zone in the Pacific Northwest, United States - 12_EM | ecosystem: Host-associated > Plants > Roots > Unclassified | place... | reverse complement strand
CGGCCGGGCAGCGCATAGGTCGTTGCGCCGATCGTGATGTTGCCGGGCGCGCAGGCCGTGGTGCGATTGTCGGCACCGCCATGGGGGGCATTGTTCGCCGTCACATAATCGCGGTCGATGCCGAGGATATTGTCGTGCCAGGCATAGGCATAGGACAGATAGACCGACCCTGACCCCCAATCCTTGCCGGCGATCACGCTGCCATCAAAGCTCCTGTAATCACTGCCGAGGCCGTAGCGCGCGTTGACCCCGATGCCGTTATAACGCTTGCGCGTGATGAAGTTGATCACCCCGCCGATCGCGTCCGACCCATAGATCGACGATCCGCCGTCGGGGATGATCTCGACGCGCTCGATCGCATCTGGCGGAATGATCGAGGGATCGACCGAGGTCTGGAGCACGCCCGCACCGACAAGGCGATGGCCGTTCATCAGGACAAGCGTGGTCGATCCGCCCGATGCGCCGAGGTTGCGGATGTTCGGGCGGATGATCGGCAGCGCATAGCTGCTGGTGCCGGTGGGGATCGTCGCGAAATTGCCGACCTGCGGGATCGAGGCGAGCAGATCGTTCGACGAAGCCGCGCCGGTGGCGAGGATATCGCTGCGGTTCACCCCGATGACGTTTGTGCCGACCGGGGCGACGCCGCGCAGCAGCGTGCCGGTGACGACGACCGTGGCGCCCTCGGTTGCATCGTCCGGCGCGGGAACGGGCTTTGCCTGTGCCTGCGGATCAGGCGACGCAGCCTGTGCGTGTGCAAGGCCACTCCATGCCAATCCGCTGGTCAGCGCAACGATCGAAACGCCGATGCGCAACGGACGAAACCCAAGGCCACCACGTGCTGAAAAATCGCTCTTCATGCCATCCCTCCCGGACACGACCGCTGACCGGTCGCCTGATTTGACTGGAGACAGAGGAGGGCGCTGCCCTCGATGCTTTCCAGGTGCATTTCCGCTTCTGCGAGACGGTTCCGCACGTCAGGGCATTAGGGTCGGGATCAGCCCGCGTCAATATTTTTAAAAGAATGTACCGTTAATTGCCATTGGCCTTTGGCCGAATGGTGGAGGCGATCTCGCCATGGAAGGCGCGCCGCGCCAAAGCGAGCTGGGCAAGCGGCGCGCCCGTCGCGAGGACGCGCACCTGTTTGCCGATGAAGACAGCCTGCATCCGCATCGGATCGAACACGCCGACGTCCGGCGACAGCATCTCCAGCCGGCGGCGCCAGGCGCCTGCCTGCTCGGCGATCACGCTCCACACGGCGGAACGCAGATCGAGCCGTCGCGACGATTCGAGGCCGATCGAATAGATCGCGATCGCCGCGCGGCCATGCTGCGTCACTTCGCGGACGAACACGGCGGCGGTGAGATCGGCGAGAATCTCGAGCGGACGCCCCGCGCCGTGGACCGAGGTCACCATGTCGCGGTAGCGATCCTTGGAGCGCGCAAACAGCTCGGCTTCGGCGGCCTTGAGCAATCCGTCGATCGATCCGAAATGATAGGCCGGCGCCGCCGTCGTCAGCCCGCACTCCGCCGCGACGGCATTATAGGTGACCGCGCCCGCGCCCTGACCGATGAGGATGTCGATCGCGCCCTGCAGGATCCGCGCCTTGGTATCGCGGGCCTTTTGGGTTCGCCGCTCGGGCACGGGTTTTACGATGTCGACGACCGGATCGGAGGGCGCCCACAGGATCGCGGGATCGCCGCCACCGGTGAACACGGCGGCCAGTCGCTCTTCGCTCAATTCCAGCGGCAGGGTGATGAACAGCAGCCCGATCGCGGTGTCGATGCCGGACATCACGGCGTCGTCACCGAGCTCGCCATACATTACCCGCGCCAGATCGCTCCACGCGTCGAGCAGCTTCTGGAACCATTTTTCAGCGAGCGCATGCCCTTCCGGACTGCGCGCGGCGTCGAGGATGATCTCGCACCAGGCGAGCGCCGATCGGCGATGCCGCCCGGCCGCGTTGGTCAGCAGCCTGGTGACGAAGCCGGCAAGATCGATCGCGCCCTCGCCGCGCTGCCAATTTTCGGCGGCGCGTTGAAACGAATGGGCATAGCCATCGAGCAGGCGCTGCGACGCATCGGCGATCATCTCGCGCTTGGTGGCATAATGATAGGTCGTGGCGGCGAGCGGCACCCCGGCGGTCGTCGCGACCAGGCGGTGCGTCAGCCGGCTCGACCCTGCTTCGGCGAGAACCGTGATGACCGCATCGGCGATCTTCGCCTTGGTGCGCTCCGCTCGACTTGCCTGTCGACCCTGTTCGCTCCGCGGCCGTGGATCGGTGGCCTTAGTCGATGCCACGATCGCACCCATATTCGCCTTCGCGTCCTCCGGCCCGACATCTTTTCGTCGAAACGCTCACGATCGACGCCGCATATGGACCATTTCATCCGACATCGTCGGCAGGCATATCTGAACCTGGTTCTCGCGCAGCATAGTCTCGTGACTAGGTGTTTTTAATATGTTTGTACAGAATTCGAGAAATGTTCCGTCCGCTGATTGGCCTGGTCGATATCCACAACGATATCGCCCACGCCTGCCACCGAACCCGTGACACGATCGCCCGGCACCAGCGGTCCGACGCCCGCCGGCGTTCCGGTGTAGATCAGGTCGCCCGGCTCCAGCCGATATTGCGCCGAAAGCTGCGCGACGATCTCGGCGCAGTTCCATACCATTTCCGACAGATCGCCGGACTGTCTGGTCTCACCATTCACCGCGAGCGTGATCGCGCCGCTTGTCGGAAGCGCGCCCTGCAAGGGGGCGATCGGGGTGATCGGGGCGGAATGGTCGAAGGCCTTGCCGATCTCCCACGGCTTGCCCGCCTTGCGCGCGATGATCTGCACGTCGCGCCGGGTTAGGTCGATGCCCACCGCGAGGCCATGGACTTGCGCTGCGGCATCTTCGGCGGCGATGTCCGCCCCGCCTTTGCCGATCGCCAGCACCAGTTCGATCTCATATTGGAAATCGCGCGTGAACGGCGGATAGGGCACGCTCGTCCCGCTGATGACGATGGCGTCGGCCGGCTTCTGAAAGAAGAAGGGTGGATCGCGCTCGTCGCCGCCCATCTCACGGACATGGTCGAGATAGTTGCGGCCGACGCAATAGATGCGCCGCACCGGGAACAGCGTGTCGCTGCCGAGGATGGGAACGACGACGACAGGCGGAGGTGCAAAGACATAGGCAGTCATAGGCGGTCTTCCCTATCCAACCTTGCGCGGCGCCGCCAGCAGGCGCGGATTGCACGATCGACGCGCATGTGATCCAATCCCCGCGCGCCATGCCCCAACCCATACCCGTCTCCGACGTCGCCGCCGTCCGCAACGCGCTCATCGCCGCGGCGCGGGCTGGGGAGGCGATCAGCTATGCCGGCCTGCTCGGCGATCTCGGTCACCGCTTCACCCGCCCGTTGATGCGCGCGTTATGCAAGACGCTCGACGTGATCGACGAGGCGGGCGCGGCGGCCGGTGAGCCGGAACTGGCGGTGCTGGTGGTGCGCGAATCGGATGGTCTGCCCGGCCAGGGCTGGTGGGTTGGCACCCGGCCCGAGATGATGGCCTATGACGGTCCCTGGACCGGTCCGCAGGCAATGGCGTTCGTCCGCGGCCTGCAGCAACAAGTCTTCGAATATTGGCGCGCCCGCGAAGATTGACGTTCCGCGCGCTGGCGCATCCGGCGACGATCAGGCAGGCCCCATCAATGACGATCGAAACGCTCATCGCCCATTACGGCTTCGCCGCGATCTTCCTCGGCGCGGGGGTGGAGGGCGAGACCTCGGTGGTCGCCGGCGGCGTGCTGGCGCATCGCGGGCTGCTGCCCTTATGGTCGGCCGGGCTGGCCGCCGCGACGGGGTCGTTCGTCGCCGACCAGTTGTTCTTCGCCGCCGGCCGTTATTTCCGCGACAACCCGCGGGTGAAAAAGATGGAGCAGCGCCCGGGGTTCGCCAAGGCACTGGTGATGCTCGAACATCATCCGGTGCTGTTCATCATGGGTTTTCGTTTCCTTTACGGCCTGCGCACGATCAGCCCGATGGCGGTCGGCACGTCGCAGGTCCGGGCGCGTACCTTCCTGCTGCTCAACGGCCTCGCCGCGATCGTGTGGGGGGCGCTGTTCACCGGCATCGGCTATGGTTTTGGCGGCGGGATCGAGCGGCTGTTGGGCAACAATGTCTCGGTGAGCAGCCTGTTGCCGATCGCGACGGTGGTGGTCGTCATGCTGTTCGGCATCGCCCAGGCGGTGCGCTGGCTGCACCACCGCCACGCCGATCGCTGCGCCGCGCGCACCGCGCGGGCGTAGCGGGTCCTATTCGACGAACGTCACGACGTCGGCCAGCGCCGCGCGAGTCGTGCGGAAGCTGTTGGCCGGATGGTCGGGATCGGCATAACCGAACGAGATTCCGCACACGATCTTGCGCTCCGGCGGGATGGCGAAATGGCCGCGGATGAAGTCCGAGGCCCCGGCGAGGGCCGCCTGGGCGATGGTCGCGATGCCGAGGCTCTGCGCGGCGAGCATGACATTGGCGACATAGGCGCCGCAGTCGATCGCGCCGTACACGCCGAGATCCGCCTCGGTGGTGATGATCATCACGTGCGGCGCGCCGAACAGGCGGAAATTCTCCAGCATCTGCCGGCCCGAGGCCTCGCGGTCGCCATGCGCGATGCCGACGCTGCGATAGAGCGCCCAGCCGGTCTCGCGCTGGCGCTCCTTGTAGATGCCGACATAGCGGGCCGGAAAAGGCAGGTCGGCTTGCTCGGCGCGCGCGGCGCGATCCTCGGCGCCCGTGCCGGCGGCATGGGCGTAGAGTGCCTCGCGGAAACGATCAGTTGCGGCACCCTCGGTGACGATCGCCTGCCAGGGCTGGGAGTTGCACCAGGAGGCGGTGCCCTGCGCGATGCGCAGCACCGTCTCGATCGTGGCGTGCGGCACCTGATCGGGCAAATAGCCGCGACAGCTGTGCCGCGCGGCAACCAGCCGGGCGAGCACGCAGGCATCATCGGTCATTCCGGCGTCGCTGACCGTATCCATCGCATCGCTCATCGTCAGCCTCCTTCGCTTGCTCGCCCGGTGCAGCGTGATCCCCTGACGGTCAAGCGCGGCTTGACCGTTGGTCTGAAGTGTCATACATTTCTGTCATGACAGAAATAACAATCGAGTCGCCCGGTTTGCCACCCGCCATCGAGCAGTTCGTGCTGCGCTGGGGCGACATGGGCGGGCAATGGGGCGTCAACCGTTCAGTCGCGCAGATCCATGCGCTGCTCTACGTATCCGAGCGGCCGCTGACCGCCGAGGACATTGCCGATACGCTCGGCATGGCGCGGTCCAACGTCTCCAACAGCATGCGCGAGCTGCTCGCCTGGAAGCTGATCCGCCGCGTGCCGGTGCTGGGCGACCGGCGCGACCATTATGAGGCCGAGACCGATTTGTGGCAGATGGTCAGCCGTATCGCGCAAGGCCGCAAGGAGCGCGAGATCGATCCCGCCGTCGTCGCGCTGCGCCATGTGCTCGACGCGGCTGAGGGCGATCCGCGCGTCGGCAAGGCGGCGCGCGCGCGGCTCCATGAGTTGCAGGACTTCGTCGCGACGGTCGATGGCTGGTACAACCAGATGCTCACCGTGCCGCCTGCCAAGATCATGGCGCTGATCAAGCTCGGCTCGAAAGTGGTCAGCCTGCTCAGCTTCGGTCGGGGCAAGGGTGCCAAGGCGCCGCCCGGCTGACTTTTTGTCCAATCATTTCTCTCGCAACAGAAATATCTGAAAGCGTATCGAAGGGACGGGCCATGGCAGACATCAGCATCGTTCGCAGCATCGTTGAGGAACATGACGGGATCGGCCCGGCCGGCGAGGTTGCGCGGCTCGATCTGCGCTTCCGCGCGCTGCTCGGCGCGACCGCCTGGGCACGGCTGCCCGCCGCGATCCGCGGTCGTTTCGCCCATCGGCTGGGTGAGAATGCGGTGGTCAGCTATACCGGGACGATCGTGGAGTGCCGGGCCAACGCCGCGGGCTGGTTGCTCAGCCAGGTCTGCCGGCTGATCGGCGCGCCACTGCCCTTGTGCCACGAGCCCGGCATGCCGGCGGCGGTGGTGGTGACCGATGATGGCGCCACCGGCGGCCAGCACTGGACGCGCCTCTACGGCCGCCCACGCGGTTTCCCGCAGGTCATTTGCAGCACCAAACGCTTTGCCGGTGCGACCGGTCTCGAGGAATATCTCGGCGGCGGTTTCGGTATCGCGCTGCGCGTGCGGGGTGACGATGGCGCGCTGCATTTCGACAGCGACTATTATTTCCTCGCGCTCGGCCCGGTACGGATGCGCCTGCCGCGCTGGCTCGCGCCGGGCGACCTGACCGTCAGCCACGTCGCGCAGGACGATGGCGGGTTCGATTTCGTGCTGACGCTGTGCCACCCCTGGCTCGGCGAATTGATGGCGCAACGCTGCCACTTTCACGATCAGGCCGACATTGCGGACGAGGGGAGGGTGGCATGAGCACCCTGTTGTGGATCGCCATCGCGCTCCAGACCATGATGGGCGCGTTCGACACGATCTGGCACCATGAGGGCGTGGAGCGGCTCGCCTGGCGCCCGTCTCAGGCGCATGAGTTGCGGCTGCACGGCGTGCGCAACATGATCTACGCGCTGCTGTTCGGGCTGATTGGCTGGAGCGAACCGCATGGCCTTGTTGCCTGGGCGTTGATCGCGCTGCTGTTCGTCGAGCTGTTCATCACCTTGTGGGATTTCGTCGAGGAAGATCGCACCCGGCATTTGCCGGCCAGCGAGCGCGTGACGCACACGCTGCTGACGCTCAATTACGGGGTGATCCTCGCGATGCTCGTGCCGTTGTTGCTGGGCTGGGCTGCGCTGCCCGGCGCGATCGTCGCGGCATATTATGGCGCATGGAGCCGGCTGGCGGCGCTCGCCAGTGCCGGGGTGGCGATTTCCGGCCTGCGCGATCTCGTCGCGGCTCGGCGCGCGCACCGCCTGGTCGCGCCCGATCCCGCGCCATTGGCGGGCGCGCTGTTCGGTCGCTGGTCGGTGCTGGTCACCGGCGGCACCGGGTTCATCGGACGGCGCCTGATCGCCGCGCTGATCGCCGCCGGGCATGAGGTGACGGTGCTGACGCGGATACGGGAGAGCGCGGCGCATCTGCCGGCGCCGATCCGCATCGTCACCTCGCTCGACCAGATCGCACAGGAGACGCGCATCAATGCCATCGTCAACCTCGCCGGCGAACCGATCTCCAGCGGGTTGTGGACGCTGGCCCGCCGGCTGCGCATCACCCGGTCGCGCCTTGCCATGACCCGCGACGTCGTCGCTTTTGCGGCGCGGTTGGACCATAAGCCTGATGTGCTGATCAACGGCTCGGCGATCGGCTGGTACGGGCTGCAGGGCGACGACCCGCTCGACGAAGCAGGGGAGGGACGCGACTGTTTCAGCCGCCGGCTCTGCGCTGCGTGGGAAAACGCCGCTTCCGCCGCGACCGATCATGGCATCCGCACCGTGTTGCTGCGCATCGGGCTGGTGCTCGACGGCGAGGGCGGGATGCTGGCGCGGATGTTAACGCCGTTCGAATTCGGCCTGGGCGGTCGGTTCGGCAGCGGCCGGCAATTTATGAGCTGGATTCACCGCGACGATGTGGTGCGGCTGATCGTCCATGCGATGGGCCGCCCCGACATCGCCGGGCCGCTCAACGCCACTGCGCCTGTGCCGGTCACCAACGCCGCCTTCGCCGCCGCGCTCGGTCGTGCGCTGCATCGCCCGGCGATGCTGCCCGCGCCGGCCTGGCCGTTGCGGCTCGCGCTGGGCGCCTTTGCCGACGAACTGTTGCTCGGCGGCCAGCGGGTGATGCCGCAGGCGGCGCTCGCCAGCGGCTTCACCTTCGCTTATCCCGACATCGACCTCGCGCTTGGCGCGATCGTCGGCAACCAGCGCGCGACCCGGGAGGCGGCAAGGCATATGACCGCGACATTGGCGACCGGCGCGGCATGATCCCGCCCTTCGACCTGATCGGCCGCAAGGCCAAGGCGCGGCTGGTCGGCGAAATCCGTTCGCTGTTCAACGACGAGGCCAAGGGCGAGAAGCCGGTGGTGCGCAGCGACAATGGCCTGTTCGGCCCCGCGTCGGTGGCATGGCGCGTCAATGGCGACGTCACCTCGATGATGGTCGGCGGCGTCACCGCCTTGCTGCTGCAGATGCTCCATCCGGCGGTGCTCGCCGGCGTGTGGGATCACAGCAATTTCCGCACCGACATGCTCGGCCGCCTGCGCCGCACCGCGCGTTTCATCGCCGTCACCGGTTATGCCGATCGCGAGGAGGCGCTTGCCGCGATCGCGCAGGTGCGTGCCGTGCACGACCGGATCGGCGGGACCTTGCCCGACGGCACGCCTTACAGTGCCAACGATCCCGATCTGCTCGCCTGGGTTCATGTCAGCGAGATGGTCAGCTTCCTCGACGCCTGGATCCGTTACGCCGAGCCGAACATGTTGCTCAGCGAACAGGATCGTTATTTCGCCGAGATGGCGATGATCGGCGAGATGCTCGGCGCCGATGCCGTGCCGCGCAGTCGCGCCGAGGCGATGGCGCTGATCGACACGATGCGACCCAGCCTGACCGTTACCGATCGCACGCGCGAGGTGGCGCATCTGGTGCTCAACCAGCCGGCGCGCAGCGCGGCCTCGGCGCCCATACAGGCGATGGTGTTCCAGGCCGCGGTCGATCTGCTGCCGCGCTGGGCGCGCGAGATGCACGGGCTGCTCGGCCCGGTGCTGACACGGCCGCTGGTGCGTGCGGGCACGCATAGTGTCGCCAAGACCTTGCGTTGGGCGTTCAGCTGATCGGGGGATGGGTACGCAACCCGGTGATCAAAACCTTCTCCCTTCCCCGGCGAAGGCCGGGGCCCAGTATCGGGCCGCTCCCAACTGGGCCCCGGCCTGCGCCGGGGAAGGAAAAGAGGAAGAGCCGTAGAATGGCGTTAACCTCCTGGACGCGTCACACGATCGGAAAGCGCGTTACCAAAGCCGCATTCATGCGTTGGCACCCGTAATGACCCGCCTGTTCCATGTCAGCGACGTGCATTTCGGTGCCGAGGATCCCACCGCCATTGCGTGGTTCGATGCGCTGGTGAAGGCCGAACGCCCCGACGCGGTGGTGATGACCGGCGACCTGACGATGCGCGCCCGTTCGAAGCAATTCTCCGCCGCTGCCGCCTGGTTGCAGGGGCTCGGCGTGCCGGTGACGGTCGAGGTCGGCAATCACGATCTGCCTTATTTCAATCCGTGGAAGCGCTTCGTTACGCCCTATCACCGCTATCAGGTGGTCGAGCGGCTCGCCGAACGTCCGCTGAAGCTCGACGGTATCGCCATCGTGCCGCTCAAGACCACGGCGCGCGTGCATTGGCGGCTCGACTGGTCGAAGGGGCATATCGCCAAGAGCGCTCTCACCGCCACGCTGGATCGCATCGCGAAGGTGCCGCCGGGCACGACGATCCTGATCGCCTGTCACCACCCACTGATCGAATCCGGCACCCACGCCACCGCGCGCACGCGCGGCGCGGACGCCGCATTGCGTGCCTTGGCGGAGCGTGGTGTCTCCGCGATACTGAGCGGGCATGTCCATGATCCATTCGACATCGAGCGCGACATCGACGGACATTGCATTCGCATGATCGGTGCGGGCACGCTGTCGGAACGGGTGCGCGACACCCCACCCTCGTTCAACGAAATCTTGGTCGAGCAAGGAGCACTCAGCGTGATGCCGCGTGTAATGGCCTGATCAGCGCAACCAACGCAGCATGTGCGGGTAGGGCGCCACGCCTTGCGCCTCCGCCTTGGCGGGGGACAGCGCCATGCCCCAGAAATCCAGCAACGGCGCCCCGACATAGGCGCCGCGCTCGAACGCGTCGGTCAGGAAACTCCCGCCGCTGCCGATGCTGCCGCCGCCATGATAGCCATGCTCGTGGAACAAGGTCTCCAGCGAGATGCCGATCTCCATCGCCGCGGCATAGGACCAGCCGATCGTCGCCATCTCCTGGGCGCCATCGCCCTCCGGTACACTGGCGAGCGTGTCGCGGACTTCCGGGTCCATCACCGCGATATGCCCGGCGTCGTGGAGCAGGTCGCCGGGATGGCCGAGCTGGTCGGGATCGACGATCAGCTTGCCGTGGCGCACCGCCATCCCCGGCAGGCAGGTATCCTCGGGCAGTGTCTCGACCACCACCGGAATGCCGATGCGCTCCAGAAAGGCGCGGATCGTCAGGGCTTCAGGGCTTTCAAACCACATTGGTGCATTCTTAGCCATGGCCGGCGCGATAGAATAGGTGCCGCGGCGTGATCAGCGCAGCCAGCGTAGCATGTGCGGGTAGGGCGGCACGCCCCGCTCTTCGGCATGGCGCGGTATCACCGCCATCCCGAAATAATGCAGCATCGGCTCGCCGAAATAATGCCCGGAACTGAAATCCTCGGCCAATGTCGCGCCGCCGCGGCGATACCCCTCGGCGTGGAACAGCACCTTCGCGTCGATGCCCAGTTCGACCGTCGCGGCATAGGACCAGGCGATTGCCCCCATCTCCTCGCCAGGATCCTTGCTCACCGCGTCGAGCGTGGGGCGCAGTGCCGGGTCGGTCATCGCGATATGGCCGGCCTCGTGGAGCATGTCGCCGGGCCAGGTCAGGCGCTCGGGATCGACCACCAGCGTGCCGCCGCGCACCGTCATCGCCGGCAGGAAGGTGTCGCCGACGACCGGCTCGAACACGACCGGAATGCCGATACGATCAAGAAAGGCGAGGATGGTGCGTGTGTCGGGGTCGTCGAAAGCCATGGCCATCTATGCGAGGATGAT
>Ga0307510_10010858_pt1 | contig 10823 bp, 4 predicted proteins | sample 12_EM_MG_FD_207224 | JGI IMG/M metagenome (GOLD analysis project Ga0307510, IMG submission 207224) | Populus trichocarpa ectomycorrhiza microbial communities from riparian zone in the Pacific Northwest, United States - 12_EM | ecosystem: Host-associated > Plants > Roots > Unclassified | place... | reverse complement strand
TGATGAGCTCCGTCAAATAGTCATGGAGATGAGATCAAAGATGGGTGACGATACTTGTGCAACTTCTTTTTGGCCGTATGGTCCTGGGAACAACCAGCCTCCTCCTCCTCCAGCTCCGCCGCTATTCTAGTTTAATTTTGTTTTTTAAACACATTAAATTTGTAATGAATATTATTTAACATTACTTTTATATTTTTAATGTTTAATCCATTGTTATTTGTTTATTAAGGTTTTTTACTATTAATAAAATTATTTTTTATATATATTTTAAATACATACCGACGGATATACCGACGGATATACCGACGGATAATATCCGTCGGTATTTCACAGAGAGTTGCCAAACAATTACCAGCCATGCCATAATTACCGACGGAATATATCCGTCGGTGATTACATCCAGACGGATTTACCGACGGATAATATCCGTCGGTATTTCACAGAGAGTTGCAACACAATTACCACCGATGCCATAATAACCGACGGAATATACGTCGGTAAGTCCGTCGGTACTTACTGTTGAAATTCCAGACGGATTTATTCCGTCGGTAATGTTCCCACGAGAAATTTTTTTTTTGGTGCGCGTGTATCCGTCTGTAAGACTGTCGGTGTTCCGTCGGTGAGTGTTTTTTTTTATTTGCGACAGACTTAGCGACGAAAATGGGTTTTACCGATGACTGGTATACCGACGGACGTGTTCCGTCGGTGAGGCCGTCGGTAATTATGTTACCGACGGAGTTCATTACTTTCACCGACGGAATTATTCCGTCGGTAAAACTGGTTAATAGTGTAGTGTACACATTCCCATTTCACAGGAGAGAAAAGGAAAAGTGACCTAAAGATTAGTAGAACTCAAGTTCACCTCCTTGTTTTTGTGCATAACACACTTTGAGTAGCCTAGCTAGCAACCGAAAGAGCGGCTGTTTCTGGGTATGTACTTGCTATGGATTTGGCTATGGAATTAGAAGATGATTTGTTCCTTGCAGACTTAATCAAGCAAATATCTCTTTTAATCATGGATGACGATAATGATGAGGACCCTGTTGCTATTTGCCCTTCAGTTTCTTTGCAGGTTCTTCACAATATCCAACCTCTCATTTCATGCAAAATTAACCATTTCAAGTACTTTTATAGTAGATAACTAGAGCTGTGCTGAAGTATTGATCGATTAGGATTTACTATTAACCTTTGCAGAGTGGAAACAATATTCAAATTACAGCACCATCTCAATTCATGTATGAGCAAAATTGCAGAAGAGAAAGCTGCAAAGGAACAGGAGTTTCTATCCCCAAGTCTTCACAGCCAAGAAGGAAACACAGACGAAGATACAGCCAAAGTCATATAATAGGCATAATAATACGAAAGTGGTTTCTCATATATCATACAACAATTCTTTTAAGTCCACGAAAGGTTAAATTAAGGCCATCCACGTATCCTCCTCACGAAATGCATGATTAATCAATAATTTCTACTTCTAATCTTATTGCCAACAAGGGCTTCGAGCAAGGATATATGACAGATAGACTAAATGACTCCATTACTCAACTATTCCTAAATTATTTACTAGGTCTTAATTAGAAGTAGAGATTTTCATGAATAGTTAATTCGAGTTTGAATTTATAATTATAATTAACTCAAGTTTTTATATTTTATTTATTTATGGATATTATAAATATTCACAGGCTAAACATATAATTTTTTTTATTTTTCAATAATCCTAAAAAAAATAAGGAAGGATGATATAATTAAAAAAAAATATCAAGCAAAAATCAATTCATGCTCTAACAAGAAATAACATCGGGTCAACTGAAGAATTTTAAAGTTTGAAATGGATATGCATCTTCACATAGTGGAGAATATGTTGAACAACAAATTTTGGACATGAAATGAGGTAAAATTTAGTTACATTTCCGGCAGTAGCTATACATAATTCAACCTCAATAACACGAAGTAACCGCACATATGCAGGGACCAATTTTGATTACAACATGACAGAATCCATCAACATATCAGTATCAAACGGATTGAAATTTATAAAAAAAAAAATTGGCGCAAAGATATATATATACGGTTTAAATAGTTTTTAATTAAAAATCTCGACCCAAAATTTAACTTGTAATATCTATTCATTTGATTTTTTAATTTATTATAATTTATATTAATTTTAATGAATTGAGTAATGTTATACAATGCAAATATTATAAATAAGATATTTTTTAACACCCTTAATTAGAAGGTTACCAAAGGATTGCATTTGTACCTCTTCAATAAAGGAAACGTGTGTTTGTTATAGAGTATTAACTGTATAGGATAGGATAAGATTGTTACTAATTGGCTAAATCAATTTGATTGATTATTTAATTTTTGCAAACTACAACTGAGTCATTCAATTTAAGCTCTTTTAACTCACTGCACAAGTCCTTTCTTTTTGGAGGGGGGGGGGGGATAAATCAATATTTACAGTTGGAGGTGAAGATCTTTAAGAGACGTACAGAAAACTGAAGTGAATCTATAGTAATCTTCTTGTGCTACTTTCTTTCTTGCAACTTGCAATCCAACCTAGCTCAAAAGATAATATGATGCAATTTGTCTGTTATTGCTATATCGGATTCAACTGAATCCTTAGTGGCAAGCTGTCTAAGGTGGAGGATGAACTATCAAAGTTTCATGATACATGACATGTTAGAGTCATCCTGTCTTTCTCTTCTTTTAGAGTTTGATCATTATGTTTCTCATGGATCGAGCCATTTATTTAACTAAAATTTTGACAGAGAAGATAGATATACTATAAAAATGTCTTTCAAGGTGCTTCGACCATTTTTGTCGCGTGTCTGAATTCTAAACGTTTTCCATAATTTTTACCTTCAACACAATAGGGGCGGAACTAGAAATTCTAAGTTTCGAGATCAAGATATTAGATATAAGTTAAAAATTAAAATCAAAGTTCACTTCAATAAACTTAATAGATAAAAGAATAAAATTCTTAATTTTTTATATATTATATTTTATTACATTCCAATAAATACTAAAAATTAAATATGTTTAATATAAACATAAAAAAAAAAATTTAAACTAAGTCATCATTGATTAGAATTCATCCATAATCATATATATTTCAAGTTCATATCAATCTATTTTTCTAAGTTATCAGCAATAAAAGATTAATATCAACTAAATTGTCAGCATGAAAATTATAATTCATTTTGCTACGAAGCCTTGTCTTCACCAATTTCATTATAGAGAAAACTTGTTCTATAGTTGCCATAGATACTAGAAGATTTAAGATTAGTCGAATTAATCTATCAATTAAATGATAGATTTCTTATCTTTTAGAAGTTGTCATTGCTTTACACAACTCAGAAAGGGCAATTAATTTCTGAAACTTTAGATATTTCATACATTAAGCTCATAATATTGCGATTGAAATGATGTGGATCAGCCCACAAACACTAGCAATAACCCATTACTTGTTCTAAATGGGCCAATGACTTGGTCCAAGATAAAAGCATTGATTTTGAAGGTTTTAACCAAGTTAGATTTGAAAAGTTCATTGGAGTATCAAGAGGAGTATCAAGAGGAGGCCTAGTACATCTTATTCATGTGCAAAAGGAGCTCAATCCAACCTTGTTTGGGCCATGAGATTTGGGCAACAAGGCTGTCAATTGGTCAGCCTTGTGTTTATGATGTTTTTATGTGTTTTGTGAATTCCTAATTAGTTTTGGACTTCCTATTATCTATGGGAACATTATTTATTTCCATTAAATATTAGGATTTTTTATTTTGTTTATTTTCTTGTTAGGTGAGGAGAAAACACAATAAATGAAATAAAAGAATCCTACTACAACTTGAAAACAACATGGGTGATTACCTTTTCCTTTAGTTTATAGGATTAAGGAGCTGCATAGAAGGCTATAAATAAGCCTTGAATTAGTTTTATGGGATCAGATCTCAATATTAATTATGGGTTGCGTGACCAGGTAATCACAAGATTTGCATCAGTTGGTATTAGAGCTAGGCTTCGAAACAAGGTCATATCCTTCTGTTTTTTTTCGTTTTCTTAGTGTTCCTTTAAGTTTTTCAGTATTTGTGTCATTGTTCTTTGTGTCTACAACATCTAAGCAAAAAGTAATAATTTTATTTCATCTTGTTATTGTCTCTAATCATATCAGTAGCATAAAAAAAGAGATTAGATGAAATTTGAAAGTTGATTCAATTATATCGCAGAAACACAACTCTTAGTGAACCATAACCTAACCACCTCATAACCAATTGAAACTTCATATTCTGTGTACTAGGGGTAAGATCACACAATATGTTAAATTTGGGCTTATTTTGATATCGTTTGCTTGATGTTTTAATTCGAGATTTAATTTTACAGCAGAAATACAACTCTTAGTGAACCATAAGCAAACCACCTCAAAATCAATTAAAACTTTATATTTTGTCTATTGAGGGTGATATCGCACTATATATTAAATTCATAGCATCATTCTATTTCATTCCAATAGTGTTGGTGCCTTGGGATATATTTTCATTGTGTCACACTCTTATCAGACTTATTTCAGGTTTCCAGGATCAAATCTCAATCTTGATTATAGGTTGTGTGACCATATGATCATGAGGTTTGCATCAAGGACTTTCATTGAGTTTCTCAAACTCAAGAGTTATTCCATCAAGATTTTGGGAAGGAGTAGCCATGTTCGAAGTAGTAACTACAACAAATGCATTGTTTTCCAGGAAATTGGTGTCTGTTTTGTTTTTTTAAAAAAAGTCTAGAATTCTTTGTTTTAACATCTCTACTTTAAAACTTAATTCAATACAGAGTAAACCAAAAAAACATCATCACTATTAGTTCAAGAATTAATCTTGTAGATTAACCAAAATTAAAATAAAACTAATACATTGGATACTTGATAATTGTTTGTCTAATTGGTATCATTAAACATTCAAGTAATTAAAGCCCTAAGAAATTTAATTTTATACAATTCAAAAAAATTCATCAAAACCTCAAATGAAAAACTAGAAGTTTTATTTTTTCAGGGACCAACATATATAGACATAAGTTTAAAAAAAACATTCAATGTCCATTTGAATAATCTCAATAATCATAAGTAAATGTAGTTTTTTTTTCTAGGATCAGAAATGCATTTTTTTAATTTTATTATGAAAGAACATAATATATTACATTCTATTAACATATTTGATACAAACATATAAAAATAAAGCATAAAAGTGAAATAAGTACTTTCACATCTTATAGCTTTAAAGACAAAATTATTTAATTCATAAAAAGTCATCAAAACTTTAATACAAAATTACAAAATATAAAATTTAATTCTGAGAAAGAGAAGCACCTTAAATTCTTGTTTGGTTTTGCATTTATCAATAACAAAGTGTTAAAAAAATGAAGACTTTAGCTTTCTTGCTCCATATAGTACAAGTGGAAAAAAAAAATCAAAGCACAGACCAACCTGACTACCATCACCATGAGAAAAACAAAATATAGGTGCAGAGAAATGGAAATAATTGAGAGAATAAGAGACATAAGAGACATAAGATATATCTTTTTTAATTTATAATTATGGATTGGACTATTATTTTTATTTTATCTAACAATGTTCTAGGTTTAAATTTTTTATTAGTGTACTTCCTATTACATTTCTTTAAGTTAACAAAAACATACTTATATCTTTAGAAGATAAAATTAAAAAATTATAGGGTGCAAAGTAATGAAAATTGGACCTATATTACATGGGTATTAAAATAAATCTTGAATCCTGAAGGTGTCATGTCACCTACAGCCAATGTTGTAGGTCCACCCTTGAATACAATAATCAACATTGTTACCCTTGAATACAATAATCAACATTGTTTTATGTCATCCTTAAGTCTTTTTTTTCTTTGACATCTCATGTTTCACACGCATGTTCTCATGTTTCACACGCATGTACTCCATGGTCGAGCATTGTTTTTTAATTTTCATTTCTATTTTAGATTTCACTTTCATTTGCCAAAGCTTGTAACACAATATCCATAGGTTTTTTACTTGAAAAAGAGCCCAAGTTACTAGGTTAATTTATAAGTTACTAGGTGTAATATTTTATTAAAATGATAACATTTTGCTTTTTCTTGGCTATTAATCTAGTCGTATTTGAGCTAGGTTTGACTGGTTAATTGGGTTACTAAAAAATTAACTAGATCGAATAAGTTTGATCAAGTTAATATCTTATCCAATTCAACTAGTAATCGATCTAGATCAAGCTCTAAACCTTGAATTTTTCAAGTTAACACACTAGATTGAACCAAGTTTAACACCTATATCATTAACATGTCACATTGTATTCTATTTTCTTGATGGTTACTCTCTGTATGGTTAGAACTTAATTAGAACCAAAACTTGTTAGATTAGATGGCTAACTAGCTAATACTTAGTATTGTCCACAACGAACAATTCTTTTATCTTATTCTAATATGTTCAAGACCTTAACAATTAAGTGAAAATATTAAAGATACCCATTTATGGAATCTTTACTTTGATTTATTTAAATAAATAAATATTATGATTTCTAATTTTTATTAGTGTATTCAAAATCTAGTACTTGCCAACTTGCATAATTGTAACTAGTTTTGTCACCCGAACTATGTTGTGGGTAGAATTTTGTAACACCCTCACAACATAATTCATATGCGGGCACATAAGATAACCTATAATAAAACTTGAAAAAATTCTTTTTTTTTCCCATAACCTCAGGTGTGCTTATATCTACCCGATATCATTATCCATAACCATCCATAATTATTTCCAAATCAAACTATCATAAAACATTTTACAATACAATCCTATAGTTGAAGGACTTAAAATAGTAAAACATTATAATATCATAATAATAATTATAAGAATGAATCTATCATTATTATTACAGCTTTACCATAATCCTTAAAGATTCAACAATTATGTTTATTACATTATCTTAAGAACTAACTTGGATATCATAAAATGTAGAAATCCTATAGCTAAATAGAAATTGATAAAATCCTACAGCAAAATAGTTTATCATGCCAGTCTAGTTTTGAGAAGCACATGAGAAATCTGTAAAAAAAACAAGCATATTAAGAATTTAGAATAAATATTATATCATCACATCACGACATTAACAAATCATGAATTTATTAAATTTACTTTTACAATTTTCATAGATTCCATTGTTATATCCTTTATCATAATCATTTCCTCTACTAACAATTAGTAGAAGTATTACACTAAATCAAAACCTTTTACTTTAACAATTAACATATAAGCCTCAAATCTCTAGGTTGGGCTAACATTTTTTTTTTTTTTGTATAACATTATATCCAAAATGATGATTTCCACACAAAGATACCAAAAGGGTAAACTTAACAGTAAAAGTCATCATTTCCACCCTTTGTAAACCTCATTTAAAGTTTCATTAATATAAAGAACAACCAATCATTCGTTTCACTTAGCTTCCACATTAAAGATGTATGTCCAACACCTTCTTAGATTCCACTCATGTGGTTGACTATAAATTACCCACTACCCCTACACTTGTGGCCGGTACATTAATTTTATGATCAAGTCTCTATTTTCTCATGGCTGACTTGATGTTAACAAATTTGGAGCCCACTCTTATGACCGACTCCCATGCATAAAATTGCATTCAACATGACCTCCAAGGGACCTTAACCCTAGCCCCGCACATGTGGCTTACTATCATGCCCATAAACCATGTGTACTTGTTTTCCCAATTCAAGATTCACAAGATAAGCCTTACTTATGGGGTTGGCTTTTTTATACTATAACTCAAACATTTTAAAACAACACTTATCAATCTAAGCCCCAACTCAAATGGATGGTGATGCGAACCTCGTGATCACGTGGTCACGTAACTCACAATTAAGATTGAGATCTGATCCTGAAAAAATAAAATAGGTCTGATAAAAGTGTGACACAATGGAAACCTGCCCCAAGGCACCAACACTACTGGAATGAAGTAGAATGATGTCACGAAGCCAGTTAATCTTCGATAAGTTAGATTTAGTTCATTCAAGAATTGAAGAATGCAAGAATCACTTTCACTCGTTAAAACAAAAAAATTCAGAAGTGACATTCATTAATGGCTGCTGAAATTTAGGTTACACGTGTTTAAATAGTTCTGAAAAATTAACCCTAATGAATCTATCCTTGTAGGCTGAACTGACCCAAAAACCCTAAACTAAAAAACCCATAACCTAATCCAAACAAGCCTTGGATCCTAACTGAAAATAAAGTATTAATTAAGCTCAAACAAGCCTTGGGCTGTAGCTAACAAAAATAAAGATAAAGCCCATAAGTCTTAAGTCTTTACCTGCTCAATGATCCTAGAAACCAATATGTCATTAAATACTATCAACCCTTATTTTCTTGTGTAGCTAGGATGAGTAATGAGCCCTTATTTTCTTATATAGCTAGGATGAGTAAGGAATCCTTGCAAGAAAAGGATTCTGAAACATTAATGAATCCTTGTTACACTTGAAAACTATATTGCAGCCCATTAAAGATCCTTGTAGAACTAGGAGATTTCCAAAACAAGCTGTCACATCCTTGTAGGAAAATAATCCTTGCCAAATAGGAAGTCCATAAGTCAAAAGGTAGTAAATAACAAAATTCGTACAGCCTATTCTGACCAATATCACAAGTCCTTCCCGAGCTCCGATTTACCTGAAAGTTTTCCTAATATAGACAAATACCTCTGGAATCTTCTGATAAAGTTTCAGTTTGATCCAACGTTTGAATTTGGAGTTATACTCAATATCATAAAATTGGATGGTAGGATTTTTTACCCTAAAATCTAAATCTAACCTTACTTGGATCATATCAGATGGGCTTCATGCATACAACATGATGCAATCATATTATTTGATAGTTTTACCCATATTTACCTAGTATTTTGTCCATGTTTTATATATAAAATGCCTTGATAATCTTTGTTTTATGTTTTAAAGGCACTTTTGGATGTAAGATTCGAAAAGGAGTAAATTGAAGATAAAATTCAGACCATGTTTCAATTTGTGTCGAATATTGGCAGATTTAACCTCTGATCGATGTTTTATGCAGAACTTGAGTTGTAGAGGTCGAAATGAAGTGATTCTAGTGGAATTAAAAAGCTAACATCCATAAATTTCTATACATATATGGAAAGAAAAATAAAAAAGAAAGGGGATGGAAATCACAGCCTTCAAAGACAAGTCTCACATTCTATCAATTTTGACCCTCGACCATTCTGACTTGAATATCTTGAGTTATAGAAGTTCATTTGATGCAAAATTAATTTGTTTGGATTCCTAACTCAAAGACCTATCAATCTACCAAGTTTTAGCATAAAAAGACTTCATATAAGAGATATATGAGTTTTCTAAGACAACTCATAAATTATGTCAATAGACAGGTTTTATGAAGAAACAGCCTTCAAGGTTTCTATATACTTCTAAAAGCATCCAAACTGACATGGCAATTATTTCTTCGTATGGAAAAGGTCTTTAATTGGGCAAGTTAACTTCTCTAAGTACAAAATTCAAAGATTGAAGATTTTATGCAAGACTATTGTTTCTTCTTTTTAGGAAAATAGTTATTATACTACTTAAATGTAGATTGTATACTTTGGAAGGGACTATTTTTTATTTTTTATTAAGGATACAAACAAATTGGAGGGATGTGAGGATTAGGGTTTCCTATCAAATAAAAAGAGAGAGAGAGAGAGAGAGAAAGAGAAAGGGCGACCAGAAAGAAGAAGAATATACCCGAAATTATGTTCTCATTTTTTCTCTTCATTAGTTTTTCAATAGACATGTAAGGCTAAGTTATTTTTCTTGGTTGAAAGGATATAGAAACCTTCGGATTTCAAAAACTATGAGATCTAATCTATCTTTTCTTTTTAGTTTATATGATAAGTATGAATGTTTTATTATGCTTATTTCCTATGATTATTTAGTTTGATTGTTAGAGTGGACTCTAAATTATTATTCTAAACCAATCTAATGCTAAGTTTGCTATCAAAATCGGAGTTGTGATATCTAAACTTGTGGAGCGACTAAGTTTAATAATTATAGCGGATTTATATTGTTAATCTTAGGGAAAATATTCAACTAAAATGAACATAGATTGTAGACAGTTATGTTATCTAGATTTATCAACCTATCTAGTTCTTAAGGCTGCCATTGAATTAAATTACTAGAGCGAACACTATGATTGTTTAATGGTTAGGGTTAGTTACACTATGGATCGGTTAACTAATTAATATTAAGGAAAAATAGATATTCAGAAAATAAATTGATGTATCGTTTCAATGATCAGTTTTGATTTTTGTAGGTGGATGTTTACTTGAGACTAAGTTTTTTCTCTTGATAAGTTTCAGATTTATTTAAATTAGTTTGATTATTTTTTTCTGTTTAATATGGCATAGCCTAGATAACCCCAAACCCTCCCCTAATTTGAATCATCTAGCATAAAGATCTGGATTAGATTTTTCTCGTGGGATCGACCCTTTACTTGCTTTATTACTATCTTGTTTGTTTAAGCTAGGGTAATTAATTTATGTGACCGTGACATCGCAACAAATTTTGGTGTCGTTGTCGGGGATGTGATTATAGTTAATTCTTGTGTTGTGATTGTTATTTATTTTGTTCAAATAAAAAACGAAAAAAAAAAAGAAACAAAAAACGAAAACAGAGTTGCAATACTGTTCAAAATGGAATTTTTGGAGGAATTAGGCTTCGACATTTAGTTTCCTAAAGGAAAACAATGGTCTGAGAAAAATTAGTGGCTT
>Ga0307510_10010857_pt1 | contig 10824 bp, 5 predicted proteins | sample 12_EM_MG_FD_207224 | JGI IMG/M metagenome (GOLD analysis project Ga0307510, IMG submission 207224) | Populus trichocarpa ectomycorrhiza microbial communities from riparian zone in the Pacific Northwest, United States - 12_EM | ecosystem: Host-associated > Plants > Roots > Unclassified | place... | reverse complement strand
GCTCCAGAGAAAAGATCAAGATATTGTAAGTGCTTTACACATGCAAAATTTCAACTTCAAAGTTTAAGGGATAGCAATTGGGATGATTTTTTTGAAAGTTTGGTATCTTTTTTTGAACAACATGATATTGAGATTCCTAATATAATTGCTCCTTATAAGGTTGGTACAGGTCGTTCTTATTAACAAAGAGATTCTATTATAGTTGAGCATCATTAATGTTTGGGAGTGTGGTTGTGGTTGCTTTTCAAAGTGCTTTTCACTCAGAAATGTATCAAGATAATGTTTTTTTATTTTATAAAAATTATTTATGACATCAGCGCATCAAAATGATCTAAAAACACACAAAAAATATTAATTTGAAGCAAAGAAAAAAAATAAAAATAAAATCATTTTTTTAAAAAAACGCTTTTGAAATACAAAAATAAACATGACCTAAAACTGTAATAGATTTTCAATTGATGAAGTTAAATAATAGATTCCAGAAAACACAGTGGAGTTGCTTTATCTTAGCTCAACATTGGATCTTTTTCATGCCTTCACATCATTTAAAGCTGATGATATATGTAAGCTTGCTGAGAAATTCTATCTTGAAAACTTCACTCCAATAGATTTATATAGTTTAAGAAAATAGTATTATAAGTTGTTAATGAATCATCCAAATTTTCAGAATATTGATTCTCTTGTTATATTGTATCATCTATTAGTTGACATAGGCTTGGCAAATGATTTCAACTTGATCAGTAAACTGATTTGATTGGTACTAACTATTTCTATTTCTACATTAATGACGGAACAAGCCTTTTCATTTGTGAAGTTCATTAAAAATCAACTTTGAAACACGATAGGGGATGAGTTTGTTGTTGATTATATGATCATCTATATAGAAAGAGACTTTGCAATTAGTATAGATAGCGAATCAATAATTGAAGAATTTTATTCGATAAAAAAATATAAGGCACAACTTAGATAGTATTTTATTGTATTTTCATTATGAGTGTAATATGTATTATAATGGTGAAACTTATTATGTCCTCTTATCTTGTGTACTTTTTTATTTTAATATAACAATAGCCCATTCGGTTTTTAAATCCTGGATTCGTCCTTGGTTACCTTCATATATAATGTATGAAAACTTGTTGAAACAATAAACCACCTAATTACACATTTTCTTATCAATGACTACTCTTTTCTCAAATGATTTCAATGGGTTATTGTTAACCCTAACAACTTTCATTTGAAGTTGTTTCGATCTTTGTATAGTAGAGAAGGGTTACGTGGTCGTTTAGTGAGATCCTATAAGGGAGGTTGTTTGTGGATTTTAGGTGGAATGAGTTGGTTGTTTAATTTGGTATTGAGAAAGGGAGGAGTATAATATGGGTAATGTTTTGGAGAATTAAAGGGTAATATACATGTAAAGGTGGAATTTTGTGTTTTATATGCAATTTCCATTTTAGATTTCGTACAAACTCTAAGATCTAAATGTAAATTTTCAGGGAAATTTCATAGTAACAAAGCAAGACCCATCATTAACATTAATGGTGACAAGAAGTTATAGAATTCTAGGTCATGATATGAAAGCAAGATGAGTGATTGGTAAGCTAAGGAGCATAATCAAGTCCATAAGCAACATACATCATCTAAAGACAAGTGAGCAATTACAATAAGGAGAGATTAGAGAGAGGAAAAAAAAAAGAGTAAAGAAAGAGACTCTAGAAGTACATCGAAACTTCGATTATCATATCATCAGTATAATAAAAAAGATTTTGACGAGACAAATATAAAGATACCAAGGAAAGTCATCAATTGTAGCAAGAGTGGGTCACATGCTTCACATAAATTATCTACTTCAAATCACAAACAACATAATATTAAAGGACCCAAATGAAAAAAAAATCAATGACAGAAGGGGAAAAAAAATATCCACAATTGACACCTATTTCATAAAAAAAAAAGAGAGCAGAAAATACTAAAATAATAGTGGTTTGGCCTTGCAATTGTCATATTATCATGTCAGTATCTTGATAATAAAAACAAAAAACCAGAGTAGATACTTAAATATAAAAAATCATAAAGTATTGGTATTTAATATGCCATTATATCTTATTGAAATTAGTCAAAAAAAAAAGAGAGACCAAAATTCATATATTTAAATGTACTAACATGTTTGTCTCATCCATATGTAACATTACTTTATTTTTGTGGAAAAAAACCCTTGATAAACCTATTTGGCCAATGATGAATTTTTTACATGTGTAGAAATACAAATTCAACCTGCAAATAATATGAGTCTATGTGTTGCTTAATTGCTACATATCCATGTTTAAGCGAACGTATAATCTACTAATATTATAAACAGAAGCACTATATTTAATTCATAACCAAAGAAATTTGGCATGACACTAGGTCCTTGTTGCTTGCCATGTATAAAAGAAAAAAGAAAAAAGAAATATTAATATCGAGTTGAAGAGGAGAAACATGAGAAATTTTTTTAAACAATTAATTTCAATTTCAATTGCTTAGCATAAGTTTATTGTAAATTATTTTTAATTAAACCCATTTAAAATTCATATAATAAATTTTAGTTTAAAATTAGTTATGTGACTCACGCTTCGTCACAGGTCGGATAATGTTTTTGGTAAAAAAATAAATATGCTAGCTTTTAAAATGTGTTTTTTTTAAAACAAAATTCTAATTACAAATAAAAAAACCTATGCAAGTATTTAATGAAATACATCGAGAACTATATATATTAATAAATACAAAAAATAAAAATAAAGTATTAATATGTCTATTCAACTCGTCTCACTGCACATCAAATAATAGTTTTTTCTAATGCAAAAGAACTAATATATAGATGTTGTTAACATATTTTTTGACATCGAGTAAAAAATATAATCGTGAATCAAAAAGTTAATACTTAAATATAATATAATATAATATAATAAAGATCATATGCGTTGATAAAAACATATAAGATTTCAAACTAATTTTTAACATAATAGAAGAATGGAACAATTTTGTAATTGCTACAGTGAAACACTATTTTCTTAGTCTTTGTATAATAATTTTTTTTTTTAAATGTAAAAATAATTAAAATAAATACAAACGAATAAAGATAAAAACAAAACGAATGATATAAATAAGTCAATTGTAGAGTGATAAGTATTCAAAGTGTAAAAAATAAACATAATATTTTTCCAAAAAAAAAACGTGTAAAGAAAAAAAGAGAAAAAACTAAAAATATATTACAAGAAAATGAAGATATGAAGATAAATAGTGATAAATAGACCAAGTGTAAAATGATAAAAATTCCAAGTATACAGAGGAAAAAAAAAACTTGTTTTTTAAAAAAACAAAATCTAAAAATTATAATTTTTTCCTGCTACAGAAAACAATTATAGCAAAATCTATAATTATATCATTTCTATAAGAAAACATCATTTTCTTTTAGTATATGTATAATAATAATGCATATTAAAATTATCTTTTGATAAGATATAAAAGCAAGAAAAAACCCATCTTTTTGCATAGTTTATGATAATATCCGAGTTGAATTACGTATTCTTACTATTTTAAGCTCTCTATTTTTAAATAAAATTATGTAATCAGGCAATACAATAGTAGATCAAGAATGATTAAATATTTAAATTTAATAAGGATTGAGAAATAAAATATATTTTTGAAACTTTTAATTTCTTTTGATTTTATTTTTAGAATAGAAAAATTCTAAATCTTATTTCAATCATTAAAAAACCAAAAATTGATATCAAGTTGAAAAAATGCTATAAAATTATACAAAATTTGAGTTAAATATTTTTCACAGATACGAGATTTATTACTATTTATAGTCAAACACAATCAAATCTATATAAAAAAAGATAGTTATTATAATTATGACAATACACAAACAAGATTATGATAAATCATCAAAATATTGATTATATATAAATAATTAAAAAACAAATTATTATACCGCATGCGTCGTGCTACGGGGCATACAATTAGTTATCTCCTATTTCAAGAGTTGAGAAATAAATGTTCAACCAATTCTTTGTAAAATAAACGACAATGAAAGATATAAGAGTAAAGGCTCTCCAATTTGGACGTTCCTTGATGTAAAGGAATCATCTCTCATGCTAATTGAGCGCATTACTTTGGAACACTAAAGCAGGGACAGGAAGCTGAAATTAATGAAGCGATGAGACAAAGGATGCCAAAAGAACAAGTGCTGAGCACTTCAGCCATGGTTTAAACACAAACTAACAAAATGGCTTGTTGATTTGGAAAAGGATAAAAACTTTAGAGACATGTGTTTGTCCCAAGTAATGTTCCTCTCCATCATCCAAATATATGCTTACTGTCACACACAAGTTGCCAATCCAAGACATGCATCACAACGTCAAGATCCGTTAACAAATCAAAGCCTGTTAATGTGTTGAAAACCAAACATCCAACGTTCAGGAAATCCGAAAAAGTAAAAGAAAACTTGGAAAACACACATGCATACCCAACCATTGAAAAAAGAAAAAAGAAAAAAGAAAAAAAAACCAAATCCATTTCTCGCAAATTAGATCGTCACTGAGAGCTTATACGGTAGGACCTGCAACACAAGTAACGGTAAGTGAAATGTTAGCATGTCACGTTGCAAATAGTTAAGACACTAGCAATTGCAATGCTACAAATCGTAATAATGTAATGGTGGATTGTTTACGTAATACATGATGGAAATGTTGCCGGTGTGTATGCCCTACCTGTCTATTGGCAAGCGTCGCTAGCCCAGTCAAGATATTACACTGGGCCAGAGGTGGACTCAATTTGAGAAGGAGAATTGTTTGATCAATGCCACTCACAACAAAGCTAATTGGAACGTTTTTATTTGACGGCTTCCTCATTGGATTTATGTTTAGAGAGTTTTCTTAGGAGGAACCCCATTACCCTAGTGATGATCGCTACCCACATGAAATCCACGGAAAATGACAGGGAGGCCAGCCTCATCTCTCTCCCGTCCACCCACCTTGACCTGACCTTGCATTCCACTAAGGTAAGTCCTAGTAGAACAGGTTATTCAGCACGTGCAAATTTAGAAGACCAAGAAAATTTAGAAGATGCATCGTCGCTGTCGTGTTAATTGAAGCTCTGATACTACGGTACGTTAAGCATATGAAGATAATATGCCAAGAACACAGCATACATAAGGCAGTATATAGTAGCTCAGCCTGTGATTTATGTGGCATTGATTTTTTTATTGCTAAATGGTACCAAATTACACAAAAAGATACAGAAACTGGGCCACTCTGAAATTGGAGATTAGGTCCCCTATCTAACAGAATTAGATAATCTGGTGGTCATGCTGTTAAAAACAATGTAGCCAATGATTGGAAGTTTAAGCATATTGTGATTATCTATTGTGCTAAAATGATTTATATACAACTTGACAGGTTAATTTTTGTAAGTCGTGTCTTGAAGTTAACATGATCATCTGTGCACAGATTCATTGGATGCATGTCACGTAATGCATACATGCCGTAATTATTTTGTCTTTATAGTTTAAGTAGACATGAATGTGACGATTAAGCGAGCATGGATTGATTACTTAATTGATAAAATTATTTGACATTATTCTGTCAGATGAAAGAGCACTCATGATTTTGGCCTTCTATAGACATTAACAATCACACAATAGCTGATATTAGAGATATGAGAAAACCAAATAGTTCGTTGTTACTTCAATCCTTTTTTTTTTTTTTGCTGGGAAAGAATAGGCAGAGAACAAGTACCTGATGGGGCTTGAAGCAGAGAAACAGAATCGGATTTATTTATCTCCCTTGCTAATATGAACATCCATAATGCCAGACTTATTTTGATTCTGTTTTATTTCCCTTCCAATCAAATTCTGGGTGAATTTTTCTCTTCAACATTCTCCTCATCAACTGAAAATCACCAAATTAATTAATTCTTACTTAAATATACCTTGAAGAAAAGTGTGTCACTCCATGAGATGAGTATCCATACTTACTTGGTTGAATTTCTTGATTGGACGTGAATCCTCTACAACGTGAGGACGTATGAGCTTCTTGGCAAAAGAGATGCTACTCTTGGCACGAGCAACCGGCTTTTTATTCCCTGGTTCAGTCTCAACTTCAACAGAATCAGGCTTCCTTTTCATGTCAGAATCTTCCAAGAACAGTTCTGCCAGTGTTATTCTTTCTCCTTTGTTTTTTCTTTGTTCATGCTCAGCGATAGTAGTAGAGTTGGTTATGACATCATAATGCAGAGAATCTGATCCAATTTCCTCAAAACTGTGGTCAAATGTTGCATATATCAAAGGGTTCACTTCTTCATCTTCAACATTGTCATCATAATAATAATCATCATCAACTGAGTATTGTTCTATTTCCCTTTCTTCTTCTTTTCCTTCGTCTTCCTCCTCCTCTTGACCTTCTTCGTCACTTTCCAAAATGAAATACTGATCATTTTGTTGGTTAAAAGGTATTAAAGGGTCAAGACCTAAGGTGCCAATTGTCAAAATTCCATCTTTCCAACCATCAAGCACATCCACCAGGGCTACTTGTTTCAGCAATGCTTGCTTGTCAGCCTCTTTTGTAATGGATTCAGCCTTCTTCACATTTCCAGCGAGCCCATCTGTTCAAAACAATTTCCTCATCCATTTAACTGAGACAATTATATAAACAACACTTAACAAGTGTGGCAAAAAGTAATAATAGTAAATAATAATTTAATTTTAATGCTTTTGCTCAGCAGAACAAGTCGCCCTAAACGAAGTGTTGATAATGATTGTTTTGTAACTCAAGCTTGTTAGGGGTTATTATAAAATAGAAGGCAAACTAAAATCAACGAGGCACTCATATATTAAGGACACGATGATTATAATACAAAAAAAGCATAAGATCGAGTCAATGGGACTTTTCTACCATTTAAAAATACATTTTGTTCTAATATATTAGTTTAGACGGCGACTCAATCATGAATATCAAACCTTTGATGGTGCCATGATGAAACCTCCTCTGCACCCAGTTGAAGATCTGTTTGCAAGAAACAAAAATGTCAGTAACCAAAAGATCATCACAAGAACAAGTGTAGAGAGTGAGAGTAAACGATCAGCCTGGCCATAAAAAGGCATCAAAATATATTTAAGGTGAGAAATTCTGATAACGTTCTCTACTTCTAACCTTCATGCTCATCACAACAAGTTCTTGGCGAGGGAATTGGGACAAAGGAAATGTCAAGTGAGGGAAATGATTTTGGAGAAAGAATTAAAAAGCTGGGGTACTCAAATGGGTGGAAGCCTTTGGCGATAACACGTGTCCAAGAGTAGTGGGCCCTAGTAAATAGCCTATGTTTTAGGGTGCATGGCATGTTTGAGGATCGACAATGTTGGGTCTTTGTGGCATGTTCGATGTGTCAAAATTTTCGAAGTGATGTCCATTGTCTAGAAAATGATTCCCTCTTTGTTGCATGTTACCAACAGATACAGAGATCTAGTAAAGGGCTTCCGATTCTTTCACTAACTCTACCTAGTCTCTTTTGCCTTGTTAACATCTCAACCTCATCTTCTTGAACTGTTTTCTCTTCAGCTATCCAGTATACTTGTTGATACTTGCCAGCTGCTATTAAGAAACTGAAGTGAGGAATGAGTCGTACGTGTGTGCCCTGCCGTAAATGTGAGCTCGTCGGTAAATTCTACGAGGAAAATAGTTGGTCAAGTAACTATTCCGCTGTATTGTTTTATGGTAATAACTAGTAACGGCTGGGGTAATGATCAATTTAGGGAAATGCTTTCTTTTTAGCCATCAAGTTCAAACCTGAAACCAGCAATTGATTTGTAGAGGTGGTGAAAGCGGCCTCTATCCTAGAGAGAATTAGAGCACAAGTTCAATCTTCCGGAAACATATTTATTGTGAGGGGTTTCATCTTCATGTTTCCGGTCCGAAGAGAGATTAGTCTCATGCTAACTAGGCCGGGAATACCCTTGGTTAGACCCAAAAAAAAATTAAGAGTCCAAACCTAAAAGATAAATCTCTCATAAATCTCACTTATCATGAAGTTGATGCACATGGAAAGGTGGACTTACCAAATTAGAGAAGTGAATTTAGTTTTGGTAAATTACATACATATAAAAGCGAAGCTAATCCAAGCATACAGCCTATTATTTTTCGATGCGAACAAATTAATCTTTTTCTAATCGGCTAAGCAAGCTAAACTCCTGCGTCCTAATCTTTGCTGTGACAAGGTGAGTGATAGATGGTGAGATTTTTAACACATTAGAGGGGCTCTCTTTTCCCATGTGAGAGTTCAGTCACTGTAGTATTCAGGATGATGTCTAGCGGGAAAAACGATACTACTTTTCTTTGCCTTTCTATATATTTACCTTTTCGCCTTTGTCTCTCATCAAAGGTTTCTTTGATTTGAAGAGAGGAGAAACTCATGTTCCTCAAGGACAGATATAGAATAACACGCGACTCCAGAAATTACACTATCGCATGGATGGAGCAAATGTCACTGTAAGTAAAAGAATAGTCTCCTTAGATTCCCTTTCTTGCCGCTTCACTTTCCAGCACCTCATCCAATGCCGCAGTCAACTAGCTCTTTTGTTTCTATTATCTATAGTGGGTGACACCTAAATTAATTGGAAATTCACTTAACATTTTCCCCAGCAATCGCCGTCATACTATAAACAAAGAGAGATTAAGTCAGTTCAAAGTACTCTGTACAGAAGAGACTAGCAGCAGGGGGGGGGGGATTGCCATGGTGTAACCCAATAGGGAAAAAAAGAAGCTGCAGTAATATCTATGAAGACGAAAGTTTCTTTGGACACAAAAATATCTCTTATCCAATGGGCAGTAGACGACACCCCTCTCTCCATCAGAGCCAGGCATTTCATAGGTGGGCAAATTAAGTTCGGCCTCCGATTGCACAAATAATTAATATCTTTTTTGCAACGCCCAACAATTGCAAAACTTCTTGTCTGTAAGGGCCTGGGAAAGTTGAAAGAAACAGTTGGATTCACCTGTGCCAATCTGGAAGGCTGGAAAGCTATAAATGTAGACAATTGCCATGCTTGTGCTTGTAAGTTTATGACTTTATGCAGTCCTACTGTGTCATAGCCCCAGTTGGGCTTCCACATGGGAGCAGCGGACCAGATGAGAACTGTAACTACCCATGACTGATGTTGACTCAATTAGACGATATACAATGATGTCCGAATGCTAGTCAAATCTCAATAATTTGAGTTCACATGTTTTTTTACTCGCAGAAGCCCCTGTCTTTATACCCTTTTAATTCCTTAATTTTGAATTAAATTCCTCATCTCAAATCCGATAAAGGTGACGTGTCACATACTGCACAGAATCATCCTTAAATCTTGATTATTCCCTTAAGCGGGCGCACTTACGTATACGTATGCAATTTACATACGCGTCTCGTTGGAATAGCTCCATTTGCTTAATTCTACGCCCTGCTCTGTTTTTCAAATAACAAAAATAAACCAGTACTTTTCTGCCTTTTATATGGCGACAAGTGGAAGAGCTAGAGGCTAGCTAGATCCTCAAGGGCATACCATACATTCAGATAGGACGAGTTTTTTCCACGTAAGCATACTACCAAAAATTATTTTCCAAACTTTATTAAAAAAATCTAACACAACTATAACAATCATATTATCATACATGTCAACGCGCAAACAAAATCTTCAAAAGCTCTGTAACTTTTTTTTCTTCCTGAATTTGTTCGGTAGCTCATTGAGGTTGTTTTCTATAAGTTTTTAAGAATATATTAAAATAATAGTATATCAAAACAATTCAAAATTAAAAAAAATTAAAACTTTTTAAAAAATACGATTGTATCACAGCAATAGCAAAATGGCTGTCATTAATAGCAGTGCAATTGGAGAGGGCTCTCCAATGAATGAAAAGCGGCAGGTACAGAAGATGAACAGACGAGAAAACCTGTCAGTATCAGATTCAAGAGCAAGAAAACCATTTAGCTTTGGCATTTAAATCTTCAAAATTAAGCTCCACTACATGCATAGGAATGTCTGCAAGTGCCCATGCGTTTAATATTCAAGGCTCAATCAGAGAATTATAAGTTTGGACATTTTATTCTGGGGATCATATGTACCTTTTTGGCTTCTTTTTTTTCATTTATTTTCTTAAGAAACAAAAAAACTTTATTTATTATACAGCATGTGCGAAGTAAAACGTGTTTTTCTATTTTAAAAAAATAACACAATAAACAAAATATAGGAAATAACACAATTAAAATATATTTTAAAAAATAACACAATTTAATAAGTAAATTTTCGAACAGAGTAATATTAAAAGCTAATTTAAAATTTGAATAAGGATAAGTGGATAACTCTTTTTGCTTGATGTCTCTATATAAGAAAGGAACACTTATTATTGTATTGTAAAGTTTGCATAAGAACACCCACTACAAGAATGGAACACATCGATGGAATATTCTATCAACATGTAAACATCATTTTGTCATCAATTTATATAGCCAATGGATCTATCAATGGAAAAACATTATTGAAAAAAGTTTTTGTCGAAGATTTGCTATTCGTTGGCATTTATATCAGTATTTTGTAATGCTGAAAAAATAAAATGCACTAACTAGTTTTCATGTGCCATTCCGTCAATAATTAAATTATTGATAAAATATTTCTTTGTTGATTCTGTTGGCAAAACCTAAACATTGCCAATGGAATACCAAGATTGGCGATATAATTTATGTCGTTAATTTCATCCGAAAGTTCTAAAACTTTTAAACTATTCTATAATTTTTCGATGAATTAGCGTCTAT
>Ga0307510_10010856_pt1 | contig 10825 bp, 10 predicted proteins | sample 12_EM_MG_FD_207224 | JGI IMG/M metagenome (GOLD analysis project Ga0307510, IMG submission 207224) | Populus trichocarpa ectomycorrhiza microbial communities from riparian zone in the Pacific Northwest, United States - 12_EM | ecosystem: Host-associated > Plants > Roots > Unclassified | place... | reverse complement strand
CAACGTTCAACCATGAGACCGGCCTCTCTGCGTGCTGCTGGGTTCCAGCCAACATGGGACCCGATGTATGGCTTATAGGGTTTCATCACCCCTGCAGTCGCATACAACCGAGTCGAGTATCCACAAATGGATGTACCACGATAGATCCCCCCGCCGAGAACTTCTAACCGTATATACTTTCTCACCGGGGTTACGGAAACCGCAGAGTGCTATACTTCGTTGTAACTACTTATATTGATAATCAGAGGACCTGGCAATACGGAATAATATGACGATCATACCGGAAGGATTTCGAGTGGTAGACTGCCATATACCGCTATAACGGGTTATAATCTGCGCTTGGGGAATTGTATTGCTTACGGTAGATTGTAGCGCCGATGGTCGGGTATAACGGTTTGCCGGACTTTCCTTGATTTGCTGATGTCCCTCCCGGAGCCTGCGACTTGGAGACCCACTCTTCGTACTCTACCTCTATCCATCCCATCACTTTCCCCGCATATATCTCTAGCCAGTCCAACTGCCTTCTCCATTCCAGCCTTATTTTATCCGCAGCATCGTCCCCACGTTCCACGTTCCCGAGTTCCTCGTCCCAAGACGGGCGCAAAACCGTCTTCTCCCAGTCTTCCCATTGCTCCACCCTGACCTCATCATCATCTCCCGGGCTGAGGGGTTCGGGTTTCTCCTCCCTCTCGCGTCCTTCTAGAAACACTGGGTACCTATCTTCCCAGCCCGGCCGCGTACCGGTACATTCCCAATCAATGATCCCATTAATTTTGTACGTGGTCGGGTCTACGAGAATGTTTGATAGGGACAAGTCGTGGTGGCTCAACGCGAATAGACGAGAGTGTGACGGGAAAAGCGCCGCCCGGATTCCCTGGAGTTCTACCAACGCTTCCATGATTTCCGGCGCCTCGTCAGCCAAATCCATGTCAAAGTCATCGTGTGTCCGAGCCTCTGGTGATTGCAGAAACCTGATATCTTCAGCTTCTGCATCTGCAAGCGCAGCCATATACTCCGCGTCGTCGGAGTAGGGTCCAAGACACCTCGGGAGGCGTAGCTTGCGTCCGCCAGCAAACATGTAAGCGGTTACGATCGGTCCGATGACGAACCTATCGTCTGCGACAGGTACCGTACGCACGGTTTCGTCCGGGATATCCTCGCAAAAGTAGAGATTGCCAATCACATCAAAGGAGCATTTGTCGTGGAGTTGCTTGACGTATTGGGCGACCACCCTCGTCTCTCTTTCCTTTGCCTCCATGTCCATCTCGCGCCACACACTTCCCAAAGGGACACCAGGGACTTTCTCCATGAGGACCCATTCAAATCCAAGTTCGTTTTCTGCTGTAGAACTGTGTGCGATGATGCGTGGGACGGGGATAGACGTGTGTTCTCGAATGTAAGAGAGTGTCGCCACCTCGCTAGCGGTCTTGTAGAACGGCTCCACGGGGAGGGCGACACGGAAGATGTAGGGAGGTTGGGACTCGGCACCGCTAATATCGGAAGTGACGATCATATATACTTTATTGAAGGCACCCTCTGTGAGGAACCTCGCAGTGAGACAATGACCATCGGGAATCTGAAGGTGATTCCTAGAGAGGGATTCGATGATGGATATATCTGGATCCACGGGCCAGCGAGGCTTGGGAGACCACAACCCAGGTTCCCAGCAAGACGTGTTCTGAAATGATAGGCAGGTGTGAGTTCGGGATTCATTGCAGGGTTAGATTTGAAGAAACCAATAATCAGCGTACGGTTTGCATGAAGGATACTCGTGTAGGTTTGTCCTGCCTTGTGGATCCCGGTTATTACAGGTATCTTGAACGCCTGAGTGACGGCGGGTGACCAGCGACTGAAAAGGTTTTACGATTGATGGCGAGAGACGATGATTTGGGGCGATAGATTGGTGGGCGCCACTAAAGAGATCGCGATTGTTTGCAGCTGTTTGCGTATGTGCATTTATTTTCCCCCCGCCAAAAACTTCCTCCCAACTGTTTCGGCGATAATAAATTTTTCATGCTAGATATCTAATATACAAGCTATCCGGGGTTACGATTAACTGACGTCCCCTACCTTCATTGGCTGGAGCGTCAAGGGGCGAAACCGAAAACGGCAGCACCCCCTGGACTCAAGCTGGGGGATCCGAGTCGTCACGGGCGTCGCGCGTGGCCGCGTTGCCCGGCAAGTTCGCGAGTGGCCAGCTAGTTGTTCATAGAGCGTGCGGGATACAAACAATGGCTACTCTAGTACACGAATTGTTTGTATTGGTAGAAATAAGTAAGATAGGCCGGTTGTTTTTCGGTCTGCAGGGCCGCCAAAGGTATATGCCTTGGTTTTCATAAGTGGTCTGATAGCGGGGACGGGTTCTGCCCCAGGGACATGGCTTCAGCATCGAATGTCATGGCCCCAACCCCATTCAAAAACTAAACAACAGGTTGGGGCCGTATCCTATAGGAAACTGTCTATCGAAACGCAAATAGCTGTAGGCCTGTGGTCCTTCAATATCACCGCTTATCGTCGGTGGAGTCCGCCACCACCGGTGGTGCCTCCCCAAACTACATACATCGCCCTCTGTTCCTTTGCTAGCCGTGTGGAGCATCGGCGTGGGTGGTAATCCGCCGGTTGGTTCCGCTATTTTCTTGGATAAGCGTTGCACTCCGTCTGACCCACTTTTCAATGTACACGCTCCCGCGTGCCGAGGTAACTTCAATAGAGTTCGTCCCGACCTCGCATTTCCATCTGGTGGGGCTTCGGTCAACTCATCGGAAGTCTTGCCCGCCCCGATATCCGGCCCCTCATGGGAGATATCCATATCCGCAGATCGTATGGCAGTTGATACCAAATTCTTCTTGCCCTAACCCCGCGGTTGAATGTCCCCACTCTGAGAACCAAGGACGGAGGTACTTCTTCTATACCATGGGCGGCCACACGATTCCCTGGATGATCCATTTCTTCGTCTTCAACCTTTACGAATCTCCCAAATACCTCATGGGACGTCACAGGACGTGATGCTGAGGCTATAGAAGACTTCTCAATGAGGTCACCGCATACAACGGTTCGGCAAAACTATTGATCTATCCAAGATCCATCACAATCGTGTCACCAATCATAAAATTTTTTGGAGTTGCATGCTACTGAATGTTGGACTCCGGACTGGGGCACCGAGCCCTGGATACTAAGACTCTGTGGTTGTCCACGTGAAGTCATCCGGAAAATAATGTTTCGCTTGTGACCGCTTGTGGTGATCCACAAGCGGTCACAATTGAAGTCGAGAGAACTTGACGTTGGAGCAGCACTATATAACCTGATTGAAGGGCTAGGGAGGTCAACAAACCCATTGTCTTCCTCCCCAAACCATCTTTCTACGATATCATGGGCAAATTCAACACCCTCCTCAATGAATTCATCGAGAGCATACCCGATTCAAAGCTCACTGGTTTTTCTGAGCAGCCGGGTCTCATCTGGAAAAACACAGAATTTCGGTTGGATATGCAAGGCGTACGTATGATTCAGAGTAACTCGTTACTAAAATTTGGCCAATCTCAATGACTCTTGTTGGTAGATGACAGCAGATGGCCGTTTCAACCTCCAAATCCAAGCAAATAAAGGAGCAAAAGCTACTAGTGTCGCGAAAGCTGCACCTCAGACAGTAGCGGGGCCAGTTTTCGTTGGGAAGGATGAAGTGGTGTCTGCGGAGCAGATACGAAGTAGGTTTATGGCCAAGAAGCTGCAAGGCGGGGGTCAGAAGTCCAAATGATTTGTGTAGAAGGTTGTGAATACTTCTTCGAAACCCTTTTTTTGTAATACTGTCGAGTTTCATTTTCCCTGGTGTGTGCTTTGAAGTCGTGACGCGAGGAAGGCGACCCTCGTGCATGTTCGCCCCCGATCCCCGCCGGACTTCATATATGGCGAGGGCGGCGGCTCTTTGCCCTTGATCGGAACCACAACAGGGTTGTTGCTTTCCCGTGTAGTTAAGACGCACTCGGGTTCCCTCCGCAAGTTCGTGGTAACGGTCAAGGACCGTCAGAACGGTGATGTCGAGACCTGGTGTCGCCGGTGACCTATCTGGAAAGAAGCGTTGACCTGAATCGACAATCGTCGTGTTCGCGCCCTCAACACCTGCGTTGTCTCGTCCTCGTCGAACCAAGAACCGATTGTGTCCGTGGCGGTCCGGAGACCAGAAACGAGCGAGTTTTCGGACTCGTTGCAAGCCTGTTTGAATTCAGAGAATTTCCGCAGGACGGGGTTGATGGATTTCATGTCTTTCCATGCTTGTTGAAGACACGGGCAGAGCACGCCAGATCCACGGACGCATTAGATGGAGCTGGTTCGAGGGCGTCAGCACGCGTGAGCTCAGATTCCTCTGCGGATTTGGAGGCCTCTGACACGACATCTCCCACTCCGGCTGCAGCGCATAATTTAAGGTTCTCCTTGGTATATACTGGAGACGAGTCGCAACAAACCATCAATCAAGCTGAATTGAACAGATGAGTTGTGGGGGGCGAAAACTCACCCTGGCGCGTTCGTACGTGTCCTTAGCCTTTTCCATCACTTCCAAGTCCTGGAATTTATCCACGTCCCCCTGCAGCCGCTTGGGAGTCCCGGCCGACTCTCGATTCTTCACAACTCATCCCCAAGTGCGTTCGGAACGGATTTCTGGAGATGAGGAGCTGCAAAGCAGGAAGTGGGTTCCTGAGTGTCGCGGCGTAACCTGGGCGAAACGCGAGATAATCTGGAGTAGTGAACGGAGGAAACGATAGGATCAACGTGGATCATTGACAAGATGCGTCATCTCCGTCTGATCCGATGCGGCGCTTCAGACTCGTTCCGGCCCCCTCAAGTAACCCAAAGCCAGTCGCGCAGGATATGGGGACATATAACCCAAGTTACACTGGTACTGTAATCTTCCAACTCCGGGACACGTTGGCGAGGGGTGAAATAGTGCCGGCGATGAGTTACCTCCGGACATTCAAACGACTGGCAAGTAGTAGTGCAGAACCCTATCGCATCTGGTTTTGTACATGTAACCACAGGCTCGAGGGCATTTATTATTGAGGGACATATGTGACATTCTTTGTCGTCACCACCGGTGCATGTAGTGTTGGTTCGCGTCAAGCAGGAGCCAAGATCCTGGTGACAGCCGCAGGACCTTCGAGAGTCAAACGTCAAGACCCCGGTCATCGAGAATTTTTCATGCGCAAGGTGATTTAGTAGCGGGCCGGCTTGATTTATCCATTGCAACGCGAGACAAAAACAACCTCAGGCCTTGGTCGCGCGCCGGAGGACTTGATCGCGGTGCTCGGAACATAGGAAGGACTCTGCAAGTGAGTGCTCCTTCTCCCTGATATTGCAGTCGGTGTTCTTCCGTCGATTCTCCATGTCAGAAGACAACACCGATAATACCAAGGAGTGAGAAGGCGAACAGCAGAGGCGACAAGAAATGTATGCTTGATACTATCATGCCGTTCGCTTTCCGTTAACGCCTGTCAGTTCCGGAGAGAGACCGAAGGGAACTAGTAAACCTAAGCCATTCTGAGATACCGAACATTGGACACCGGAGCTTTGGGTGACTGTCTGTGAGGCTACATTGTGCGTGCGCGAGTCTGCTGGTGGGCAAACAACTAGGAGCGGTTTCACCGCCGGTGTCAGCGTTTTGGCAGGGAAGTGTATTTGGAAGGCCATGTCAACTAGGGCTGTCACACAATTTGCGCACCGCCCCGCGAAACAGTATGTACCTTAGATGCCTGGGTGTAGTTATTGTAGGAGTCGAAGTAGCGCCAGGTTTCTCGCCCGCGAAGTTGTAAAGGTCCAAAGAAACACCAATCTGAAGTGTGTTTGGCGATTTGGTTGGGAAGGCGGTCCACCGATGCCATAGTTCATCGGAGTCTGTGGCTTCGTCAGCACGGTTACGGTGGGACCTAGATAGGATTTCGATGACCGAGTTGACAACCACAGTCGCTTGCGTGGAATGGGATAAGTAGAGGTTTGATTGGGTGTACATGGGCGCTGCCGCGCGCCCTTTGGGTTTGGCGCCATGCTTGTTACTAGTTTTTCTGCACCTTGCCTTCAGACGTAGATGATCGGTATGGTCGGCAAAAAGTCCAAGAAACCAGTAAAATCTCAAAAATACCTCTTGCTTGGAATCTTCTCCAATATCGCCGTTGGTCCACTCGGCTTCCGAGCGGAACTGGATATTAACCCCGAAGGTCAGTGGAATCATTCCGATCGCGATTTGGAGGCGGGTCATCCTGATTCGACCGTGATGCTAGATGAACAGAACCCAGGGCCTTCACGGATTGTCTTTCGCGACGAGAGTGAAGCTCAAGTCCTCCCCGCGCCAAGAACATCAACCTCTGCTGTTGTGATTGGCGGCATCAAGCACGGGAACAACCCTCCAAGTGAGTCCTCTCGACAGATCCTTGTCATTGCGGCCGATGTTCATACGAATCTGTGTGCCTCTCCCCCGTCAGAAGAGAGCTTCGGTGACACAGGAAAGGAAGCAGGTAGACCAGTGGTGGCGTCGAAGGGTATGTGTCGATGTCATTGTGTGATTAGCCTTCTGTTCACATCCAACAGTTTCTGAGCGACACCACGAGGGTGCGGTGCTCGTGGCTCCCGTCGTTCCTGTTGATGTCATAAATGAGGCCACCGACGGATTCGGCTCCCTCAAAGCCATCTTAAGGGTCATCTCCGCCGCCGACGCCGATCGCGAAGTTCGCTTACGGTCCCCTGCTTGAAACCCCCCTTTTACTAACCCATTTGCAGGAAACAGTCGTCGTCAGAAACAAGATAGAAGGTCTCCTCTCACGGATAACCACACTGGGGGCAATTTTTGCGACACCCCCGGGTGATGTTGCAGAGCAGAGGCGCCGGAGTGAATTGACACGGTACGCAGTTGCCCCTCCCCCCTCCCCATGCCCGGTGTTGATTTTCTTCCAGCAAGCTCGAGGTCATCGAGGGAGAGTTGCGATTGTTGTACAGGAAGCCAGAGATGCCGCGACTCGTCGACCACGTTCAAGATGACGAGGGTGTGTCCACGCTTCTCGATGATCTACAAGAGGCTGTCTCCCACTATCAGGTTTGTTTGTCAACTTACATTCTTCCAAATGCTGACGAAGACAACAGATGGTGCAACAAACAACGATCGATGATCAAGGAACCAAACTGATAGTGAGTGTTCCCCATTTGTGTCCGGACAAATGAAATAACCTCTCTCGGCAGAACTCAGGTCAGATCATCGGCTTTCAATCACAGACGCCTGACCCAAACCTCTGACAGCTGACGCGGCTGTCCTCAACAATATCCGCTGTGCACGGCAGGCAGAGTATCGGCATGGTGGCCGCGGAGGTTGTCTCAAGGGAACCCGCAGAGCCATTCTGGACAAGATTGAGCACTGGACGATGGACTTCGGAAAGCCTCCGGTCTATTGGTTGAATGGGCTTGCCGGAACAGGGAAGAGCACCATCGCACAGACCATTGCTGAGAGAGCGTTCGCGGACGGGCGTCTCGGGGCCTCCTTCTTCTGCTCCCGAGACTTCGATGACCGGAGTAACCTCCACTTCATATTCCCCACCCTGGCCGTCCAACTCGCACGGAGGTACACCGAATTCCGATCGATCTTCATCCCACTCGTGCAGTCTGATCCAGAGATTGTCCACGAATCCCTTTACGGCCAGATGAACAAGTTGATCGCTCAGCCTCTCGTCAAATCCGCCATTGAGTCGACGGTGATCGTGATCGATGCCCTGGACGAATGCAAAGACGAAGAGCCCGCTTCGGCGATCCTGACCGTCCTTGGACAATTCGTGTCCGATATCCCGAGGGTTAAATTCTTCGTCACAGGTCGTCCGGAACCACGGATTCGCGAGGGCTTCCGCCTTCCGCTGTTGGCCAAAGCGACAGACGTGTTCGTCCTCCACGGTGTTGAGCCCAGTCGAGTCGGCAACGACATACGGCTGTTCTTCAGAGACAAGTTCTCCGAACTCAGTGGACGCCGACGTGGACTGGATGAATGGCCAACGAAGGAACAGCTGGACTCGCTCTGCGATCGTGCGGCGGGACTGTTCGTCTATGCGGTGGCAACCGTCAAGTTCATCGATAAGCAGACCGGCAACCCGAGAAAGCGACTGGACCTTCTTCTGCAGTCACCCGAAAGTAGTGCTCACGAAGGGAAAGCCAAGCTCAAAGCAAACGTAACACTGGATTTGCTTTACATGTCAATTCTTCAGGACGCTTTCGACGGTGACGGGCCAGAAGATGATGCCACTGTCCGCTCGGTGCTCGGTGCTGCGATACTTGCTGCAAACCCCCTCTCTCCATCCACCATTGCGCCACTCTTGGGACTGGACACCGAGGATGTGTTCCCGCTCCTGTCATCAGTCCACTCACTCTTCGTCCTCCATGATGACATTGATCTTCCTGTTCGGGCCTTCCATAAATCCTTCCCTGACTTCATCACCGACCCAACCCGGTGCACTAGCCAGAGGTTCCACATCTCTCCCTCTGATCACCACATGGAACTTCTGGTTGGCTGTCTTGATCTCATGAATCAAAGGCTGGAGAAGAACGTATGCAAGCTTCCAGATGGTGTCATCAACTCTGAAGTCAATGACATGAGGGGGAGGATAGAGGAGTATATTGACCAGCCCTTGCAATATGCATGTGAGTCATGGCACAAGCACATTGATAGACACACAACCTGCACACCTGGGGTTGCTTCTGCTCTCCATCACTTCCTGGAGAACAAGTTCCTGTTCTGGTTGGAGGTACTTAGCATCCTTGGGACTTTAAGCAATGCAGTTGATGCCCTGAAAATTACTGCAGAGTGGCTGAAGGTATGTTGAGGGTATCTATTGAATGCATCTCCTAAATTTATTTATATTGGATCCAGGAACCAGCAACCCTTAACCTTTTCAATGACTTCTTTCGATTTGTCACTGGATTCTATGAGGTCATCAGTGAGTCTGCTCCACACATCTATCATTCTGCTCTCCCCTTATCTCCCAAAACATCACTTGTGTGGAAGCTGTATGAATTACATGCTTCCCCCTTGACAAGGATTGTGCAAGGACAGCCAACTTCATGGAACCCAAGCATTGCAACCAAGAAAGTCCCCTCTGAGATTCAAACTGTTATATGGTCACCATGTAGTAAGCTCATTGCAATTGCCTATAGCAGCTACCCAACCGCAGTTAAAGTATGGGATGCAATGACCTTTGAGCAACATATTTGCTTCAGGGCTTCAGATCAGCTTCAGTGCCTTACATTCTCCCCAGAAACTCACTTGTTGACATGTGTTGAGAGAAATACAGTAAATTTGATCAGTTGGGACCTCCAGACAGGTGTTTCTGTCAGTACTATCTCCTTGGAATTTGAAAAAGGCACCATACAGTCACTTACATATTCTCCTTGTGGAACAATGGTTGGAGTTTTATTCTTGAGTGCTGGAACTGCCATGATCTGTGCCTACAATATTCTCTCTGGCACAAATGTATGTTCCCATTCAGTCCAAGGACTAGTCTTAAACAAGATCTGGACAGATGGTGAAAGTGTTCAGTTTGCCACTTTTGAACCAGGGACAATTACCATATGGGAAGTTGGGTTCATTTCAGAGCACTCAGCTGTGAAAGTGAAACTCTTGCCCATCCCAGATGACTTTGATCCCTCAAGGGGATATATCTTCCCCCCCACCCTCTCCTGGCTTGTCTATTACCTTGGAGATGTTTTTGTGTGGGATGTTCAACATTCTGAACCCCTTATAAGTTTTGGTATTGAGTCCCGCTGGAGTATTGATGCCTCCAATGGCCACCACTTTTCTTGCACAAGTAATGATCGGGAAATTTCTGTGTGGAAGGAGTCACCCACTGGCTACATTTTTCACCAGAATATTATAGTCAGTTTTACAATGGTTTCCTCATTACTTCATCCACATCTCTCTCTAGATGGAGAATCAATCATTGTGTCCCATGGTTCAGTTCTTCAACTATTTCACATAATAGACCCATTCATGAGAGTTTTTCAGTCTGATGACCCCCTCATTGTAGAATTCTCACCTGATGAATCATTGGCAGTGACTGCACAGGAGGGAGACCATAGAGCTGTAGTTCTTAATCTTAAATCTGGTGTCCCACAGTTGACTATTGACATAGGCATGGGGGTCAGTCTTCTTAAGATAGCTGGGAACAGTATTGATGTCATTGGTGCAGATAAAATTGCCACTTGGAACCTGCCTGAAAGGAGCCACATTCTCAATGCCAGGGTAGACATTAATGATAGTGTTCAGATAATGGCATTTAATTGTCCATCACTCCCTGTGTCACCATTCACTCCTGCTGCCTCAATCTCCCCTGATTCAAGTTACATTGCCACTGTAAGGTTACTTGAATTCTCACTAAATATTTATGAAATATCTACTGGGAAATGCCTTGGAAGTGTTGAATCAGTGAAAGGGGATAGATTATGGTTTACTCCAGATGGACAGGAAGTCTGGTGTAACACTGATAATGGGGTAAAAGGATGGACAATCATCAAATCTGACCTTCTGGAGCAGATGGAACTACAACCAACTCAGCACCAACCAGAATGGTGTCCTTGGAAGTCCTTATGGCTATGAAGTCACACATGATGGGTGGGTCCTCAGTCCCAGTGGGAAGCAACTCTTATGGTTGCCTCCTCATTGGCAGTCTAAGGAGATATATAGGTAGTGGAATGGACAGTTTCTTGCATTGTTGCATCCTGACCTGCCAGAGATTGTCATTTTGGAGTGCCCTGAAGAGTGATGTATGATTAATGTTTCCCTCCAGCTCTCAAATGACCCTGTTTCTCTATC
>Ga0307510_10010855_pt1 | contig 10826 bp, 9 predicted proteins | sample 12_EM_MG_FD_207224 | JGI IMG/M metagenome (GOLD analysis project Ga0307510, IMG submission 207224) | Populus trichocarpa ectomycorrhiza microbial communities from riparian zone in the Pacific Northwest, United States - 12_EM | ecosystem: Host-associated > Plants > Roots > Unclassified | place... | reverse complement strand
GTTTATACTATACTTGTTTGAAATACCATTAGTGGATCCTCTAACCTTGACATTTGTTGTTATCATTGTTTAATCCTTACGTTAATCTTCCATCTCAAAGTCCTCATCAACTTCTTCCTCTTCTTCCTCACTATTATTATTATTGTTGTTATTGTTGTTGTTGTTGTTAACTATAATTTATACAATTAACCTCCCTGTGGTTCGACCCCGGTCTTGCCGGGTTATTTATTACTTCGACACTCCTACACTTGGGAGAAGACATCAATCTTTTGGTCGTGTCAGCGCATGGGTCTCACATGTTGTCATTGACGAAGTAGAAAACAAGTGGATCTGGAACCACTTATTCTCTTTTTTTCTTTCTATGCCAGCGGTGAGAGCTATCGTTACCTATAAAAGAGTAAATCAATACAAACAGTTTGGTTCGTTTCCTTTTTTTAGATTTGTTTTTCCCTATTTCTCAAACAATTTCCTTTTTTTTTACAAATGGATGTTGTTGGGAATGAAAGAGGAACTATGAAGATCACAAGGGGGATTATTGTTGGGTTGTAAGCTGAAGCTGGGGTGGTTTAGTTATCAGTTAAGGCTGATAAGAGGTTGGTGGAGAAGAAAGAGACCATAGGAAGGATGGTAGTCTATGAGTCTTGTGATGGGTCTATTTGTTTTCAACAACTAAAAAACAAGAGGGGCTGTTGATTTTGGGTTGTGTGGCTGGTGGTTTGGAAGGGGAGGTTGTGGTAGTGGTTAGAAGGCCAAGGTTCTCTTTGTCTGGTTGTAGGGGTTACTCGACAATGACTGAGAAAGGGAAGCTAGTGATAGGGAATGGGCTATCACGAAGAGGGAGTTATCGGTGGCAGAGGTCGTGCTTAACAGTGGAGGTGAAGATGATGGCTTGTTTGGTCTAGAAGGGCGGTAGTAGTGATGCGATAGAGAAGATGAAAAGGGCAAATGGTTTCAGGTTTTGTGGGTTTCGTGTAAAAGAGAGATTGGTGGCTTTGTTTTGTTTTGGAAAGGGAGAGGTTGTGGTCGGCGATGCTGGATGTACTGTGGAGATTGAGAGTGCAGAGTTTTTTTTTTGTTGATAAAAAAAAAAGGGGTTGTGAGGATAGTGATGGCTGGCCTTGTACGATATGAGTTTTTATGTTGTATGGGTGTGGGGACAGTATATGTGAATACTTTTTTAAAAAAAAAATTCTCTCCTAAAATTTGTCCCCCATTTGTGTGTGTGTGGTATAACCACATATTTATAGGTAAAAGAGTGAATTTATTTTTTACTTGGTCACCAAGTTTGTTTGGAGACCAAGAAACCCAAAAACAATTTGGTCCTTTAATTTCTTTCTTTTCACATTTGGTCCCTTTGTAAATTTTGATTTTGTTTTAAAAATAGCAACTTCAACATCGACTTTAAAAAGCGCATTAACAACTGAACACGTAGAAAAAGATGTTGCAAGTGACGCAAAGATGTCAAGAATGTAATTTTTAGGTTTTTGTTGTTTTTTTGCTATTTTTGGGTTTTTTTTTCTGAAAATTCTTCAAAAATAGGGTAAAAAATTAGGTAGCGATAGATTTCATGAAATCTGGTCTAGACTTAAGTTCACGTTGCTTGGATTTGTTTAAGGTATTCTTCGTGTTCTTTATTTTTTTTGTTTGATCCATTTTGTTCATGAATTTTTGAGTTTTTGTGTATTTGGGTGTTTAATCTGTTTGTTTTTTTTTTCTTTAGTTTTGTTTTTGGGTATTTTTTCCAGTCAAACCAAAATTTTTTGTTTGGTTTATGGTCGAACTAAAAATTTTAGGTCAACCTAGTTTGTTCAAGAATTTCTTATCTTTTCCACTCACATCATTCCCGACTATCCCAATCCGAAATATGATCATCGCAACACCACATACATGCGACAATATGACCATTGGTTCTCTTAGGTCAATCTCAACTCTCTATAATGGTTGTATATTTTGGCTAAGTATGTTTAGATTGGTCTTTTTACATAAGTTTTGTAGCAATTTTAGAGAGTCAAAACATGTATTTTTGGCTAAAAATATAGTGCACATATAAAGAAGGGGAATGGTGTATTGTTTGGTATTTTTAGGAGGCATGGGAGAGAGAAAAAATAGAAAAATCTAGGTCAAAACCAAGATAAAAAAAAAAGGTTACAAAGCTATCATGCATAGGAGAAGAAGCATTATTTTGGTCATACATCAAAACAATTTCGATTTGGTGCTTTGACTTTTGTTTTTGTTGTGAAATGGCATCATCTTGTAGACAATGCATTGTTTTGATTCAATATAATTTTTATATTTAAAGACAAGTTCCTCAATTTTTATAGTTTTTTGAATTTCCTTGGATTTTTTTACTTTTGACCAATTTCAACCAAATTCTTTTCATTCTCATCCGTTATTGCATTAAAATGGTTCCTTACTTTCTTTGTTTTTTTTTCTAATTTGGTCCTTAGCTTTTTAATTTTTAATTATTTATCCAATTTCAACCATTTTCTTAATATTTCTTCACAATTTCATCTTTGAATATGTTTTTCTTATCCTAACATGTTTGCACCTTTGTAATTTGGTCATTGACTTTTAAGTTTTCAATTATTTAATCAATTTCAATTATTTTCTGGATATTTCTTCTAAATTTCAACCCTTTAATATATTTAATGATTCTTACAATTTAAGGATTATATATATATTAGCCAAGAATGCTGCATTTTAGATGTCTCCTTGCAAGTCTAAGTCATCCCCTAGCTAGTAGCAGAGCTTTACTTTTTATTTTTCTTCTCGTTCTTCTTTATTTTTTTTTATGTTTGTTCCCTTTCTAGCATTTTCAAAGCAAACCTACCATATGGCCAAAATAATCGCTTCACAGATTTCACGGTCAATCGTCCTACATATTCAGAAAATGCGACCAGCTGCCATGTAGTACATTGAGCAATTAATATGATACCTGTACTAGATATCTCTAGTCTTAAACTTCGTTGTCATAACTACAAATCGTTGAGGAGGTTCTTAAACTAACAAAAACCCCTTTCATCTTCCAAATATCTTTTACACGTGTATTCGAAGTGTTCAAGGGAAAGAGAGGATCGATTACTAATATCACACATAAGTGAATAGTATGAAAAATCTATGTAAATTTTGAGGGGTGTAACTTAACTGATCAGATTTTAAATTTGCTCTCTAGATGTCACAAATTCGAATCTCACAAACTTCAAGGTCACTGAAAGCTTACATGGTCGTTAACTTTAAGGCCCGTGAGATTAGTCGAGGTGCGTACAAGTTAATCCAGACATCCATGTTAATAATAAAAAAAAAATCTACATAACTCATAAGCCATTTTTTTTTATGTAATATCTATATGCTCGGGTTGAGGTAATTCAAAATACAAGATTGATGTTATCGATCCCTACGATCTACTCAGACACTATGTATGTTTTCAGATACTATAATATTCAAACTTGAATATCAAAATGCACATCAATTTTATGGAAAAAGGTTTTAAGGTGTGGGATAATTCTTCTTAAAAGAACCAACCATGTAGTTAGTGCAGGGATATGAAATCTTATTGTAATTTAAGGTGTAATGGATCATCCAAATAGCTAGTGTAATGAAAGGAGAATTGATCTCATCAATAAATTATATATGAACATTAAAAAAAAAAAAAAAAACAATCGCAAGAATCTCAAAACCAACTAAATTTCCAAACAACATCCAGGAAAGAAACAGAAAAGCAAAACCTTTCAGAACAAAAAAAGTTAAGTTCATGGTAAACATAATATTAATGTCTTTCAGTGCCATGTATATATATTAGAAAACCAATTAACTAGCTTGTTAGGCTTTAGTCCCTATACCTATTATTATTATAACTACACAAATATTTACATAAGAAAAGGATCAAAAGCACACTCCACGACTGATCTAAGCTCATCCCAGTCCCCATGTGTAAACATCTCATGGATATACGGGCTGGACATGTTTGAGGATGAAGCCATAGATGGTGGCTGAGCTATGTGGCTCAACTGGTCCAAATGCAGTGGTTTCCTTTCGATGGCGTTACTACCAGGAGGCATATTATCGTAATGTTGAATGAGTGGAGCGCCAAAACTGACGTAGCTTTCTTGTTTGTAATTAGACTCGGCTGGACTGCATATCTTGGAGCTCGTGTCAATTGGTGGTTGTTGACATTTTGTTGATAATTGCCTCCAATCCGGTGTGTATTTTCTGTATGACACATTTCTTTTGAAAATCCTACAGAGTGTCCATACTTCCTGTCAACAATCAACAAAATAATTGCAAAAGCAAAAACAGAATCAGAACCCAATTACAATGAACTCTATTATCCCATGATAAAAATGATATATATGGACCGTCGTTTGAAATTAAAGCGTGAGGCGATTTAATCCATTCATCATGCATGTGACCACAAGATGAACAAACTATATAACTAGACACATGCTCGGTACTGCAAAAAGAGTATTCTTTCCTTTGAGAAAAACATTATTGCAGGAGGCATGCAATAATAATACTATGTGCAGTGCCAGGGTGGGATGATTGAACTCAATTCGATCGGTCAACGGAAAAGAAAATCCAGCAGTGTTTGAATCTAATGACCGAGATTAGCTAAGAGAAAACAAATAATAAATAGTTAATTTGTTATTTCTTTCATACACTTAATCATATTTATTAATTAATTTGAATTTAGTAGTTTAAATTTACGTAACCTAATAGAACATGTATAATAGAAAGGAACATAGGAATATCCCAATCTAACACGAGCATATTGGCCGATTCAAATAATAATTTTACTTTCACAAAATATGTTAATCATTCACAATAATACTAGATATACTAAGAGTTTCCCCCCCTAATGTCCTGTAAGGGATGATACATTGATAAAATAATTAATATCAATAATAATTACTGATTTAGCGAAGAACACGAATTAGCAAGAGAATTTAATAAAAAGACTTAAACACTCTAGCATGTATAACTTATGGTTGTTAGTTTATGTTCTTACAGCTTCTTGGGGAGATATTTCAGCTTTGGCAATGGCAGTGGAGCTGGTGTTGTTATCACTGGTGGGAAGGCGAAACTCGTGCATCATCCAATCGGTTTTGGTGCCTTTTCCTGCACTTCCGCGATAGTAAACAAGTGTTTTCTTGAGTCCAATGCAGTCACGGCCTTCTCCTCCTAGTGAATATACCGGCTTGTCAATGCCAGTTGCTTTCCAAAATCCAGACCCTGTCACCCTATTAGGTCTGATGCTATTCCTATACTTTCTTCCTCTTTTGCAAAAGAAGTATCCTTCATTATCTCCCACACTGCTTGGCTCTACATGAATGTATACCAATGGAATGAGAGAAACATTTGCAGCAAAATGAATGAGAAGATGGCATGCAATAACAAGTGGTTTATACAACATCGTTTTGCCAGCGATTTTTTTCTTGAGGAAGAACTGAAATTATCGTCTCTTAGTTTTTTCTTCTACAAGCTAAGGGAATGCGTAAAGAGGTGTTGTATTTCACCGTTTTTGTTTTTTTCTTTCGTTTTTTTTGTTTCCTCACTTTGCAGGTCAGAAGTATCAGAAGACGAAAGCTTTTTTTTTTTTTTTTCAATTTGTATATAATTACGTGTGTGCTATATTCTGTCATTGATAAGCTAGAAAACCCCAACTGATTCTGCATGTCTTTTCAGATAAAGATATATTTATGATATGTATAACCATAATTTGAACTTGTTGAACTTGAAAAGGAATTAAAAATGGATTGATTGTAGCTAGAAAATCGAGTTAAACAAGGCCTAAGTATTACTGTTCCAGTAGCACAGCCATCGAGGAAACTAATCAAGTTCGAAAGCAGCCTAGCTAGATTGAGAAAAGTATATTAGCTTGCCAGGCAGCTTCATGAAACTATAAATTCTTAAGAAATAATGAAATGATTACTTAAAATATATATTATATTAATTAATCCATGCATCAAGTTCTTATTAGTTTATTTTCTCAAAGCCTAATTTCTTTTATTTTTTTTATAAAAAAGAGATATGTTTTTGTGAAATATAATTAAGAAGCTGGAACAAGACAACATACTTGGCAGATCCCATGGATCATATTTGTAGATATCAACTTGTTTGATGAGCTCGATATTGAGAGGCTTCTTGTCCACCTTTCGACGAAGATAGAACCCAACAAGCTCTTCATCTGTTGGGTGAAATCGAAACCCTGGAAGTTGAGCTTCTTCAACGCCATCATCTTTATAATTAGTACTGCTAATATGACCTTGGCAGTTGTTCATGCTGATGGTCTTCTCTACAATTATCTACACCCCCTTTTACTCTCTGCTTTTGCAATACAGAGGAAATTATGATCATAGCAGTTTGAAGTTAATTTTGGACGTGAACAAACGATATTTAATAAAGTCTTGAGGGGCTAAGGTCAAGTCTCAATATTGACTCTACCAGGTAAACTGGACCCACCTAGATCTTAGAAGGTAGAAATAGTCTTCGCATTTGTTCCTGATGAGTTGCCATCCACGACTTCTAAAATGAGGGACTTCAGCCTACAATCACAGCTTTTGGTTTATTTTCATAGACTCAAATTTTAAGTAATATATGACATCACATAAATAGTATCATATATATATATATATATATATATATATATATAATGAGACTTGGGGAGGCCAGTGCCAAGGGTAGATTTGGTCATCAAGTCTTCTAGCAGTTTGAGTCTATCAAACAAATAAGATAATATATATATATATATATATATATATTCCCTATCAGTAATAGTATCTTAGCCTATTCAAGTCAAAACATACATTTAATGAGCGTAATGTCTTTATTGTTGAATCCGTGGATTATATATATATATAACAGGGTTCCAATTCTACACCATGTGTGAGGAGTACTGGAGTAACTTTCTTTTGTGTGATTGCACGAATTCTGGTTTTTCAATCGTACTATATTATTGTGCTATCGTTAGATTAAGTTTTTCTCAACATAAAAAATAAATTTGGAAGCACCTCTTGTGTATTTAAAAAAACAAGAAAATTTAAAATTTAGATCATTGATTCGATTTGATTTAATAAGTACAGTTAATTTAATAATATGCTTTCAAAAAATTAGCAATGAAAAAAATAAATTGAAAAAAATTGCAATGATCAATTTAAAAAGAAAACGATTGCTAATATTATGAAAATATATTCTCCAAATATTTGATAACAAAGAAAAAACAAATGAGAATGTGATAACTTCACGAAAAGCAAAATAAAACAACTATGAACCTTTATTTCTAAGAAATCAGATGTCAAAAGATAAAATTGAAAAAAAAAAATAAACAACTCCAGTCCACCCGAGTTAGCCTGCCAGATACATTACATAGTCGTGAGATTGGGATAACCTCGTAGAAAAAAAAATAAATAAAACAATGAAACTTAAATATCATACAACCCAATGTTGGTGGGTGACACTGAAAATAAAATCCAATATAAAAAAGCAATGAAAAAAAATCCTAACTTAACTCACTTAGCCTGTGACCTGGGACATGATATTGCAAAAACCCTTTAGAAAGGAAAGTGAAAAAAAATCATGAACCCCAATCTCCAACCAACCCTATGTTAAAAAATGAAATTGAGAAAAAAAAACAATTTTAAAAATGACAAACAAAATGACCGAGGTCAATTCAGGTTAATTTTCAAAATTCGTGAACTAGGTCATGAGACTAGGATTAACCTCATAGAAGGCAAAACAAAAATCACAAAGCAAAATCCACAATCAATTAAATACCAATGGATGAAATTAAAAAAAATCAATAAATAAAGATTAAAAGAAAAATAAATAACAATCAAAATAATGAGGACCAAATTTAAAATAAATAAAATAAAATAAAATATTGAGGAATGAAATTGAAAAGATAATAAATAAATAATAGTAATGAAAAGAACGATGACCAAATTTGATATAAAAATTAAATGAAACCAAATGTTAAGTGAAAAAATTAAAAAACAAAATTAATAAAAAAGATTAAAAAAATAAATATCAATCAAATATTATGGTGGAAGCCATCTTTGTGTTGCCAAAAATTCGCTACGTACAACGTTTAAAGAATACAAATGCTTCCCACATGCTGACTTGTTTGTTGCACATGAAAACCTTTGTTCCTTGCTCATTTACCATAGTCCCCATACTTAAATGTTTAAATCTTGATCCTTCAACACTTAATTGTTTTAAATGAGCCAAATTTTGTTTTATTTTACAAAATCAAGCACGGGAGATTTCTGTTGATATTGCAAGATCCATGTATCAAGGTAACCAAAACAAAATACAAAGTCAATTCCCAAATAATGCTAATTCAAAGAGATCAAACTGAAAAAAAAAAAGAGACAAAACTTCCCCCTTGACCGTGTAAATTAATCCCTAAATTTGGCAAAAAAAAGGGTTGAATATTTATTTAACCTTTAAATTCAATTTTCAAATCTCTAATTATTCTAAATCATATAAATTAAATTTTATTTTGCAAAACCAATAATTAACCAACTGACAAACATTTTCTCAACATCTTAAGATCACTATACACACGCATGAAAAATAAACCACCAAGATCAATTGCAAATCAAAGCAATATCGAAGAAGCAAATAATTAACAAGAAAAAAAAATTAAAGGACCAAAGCATAAACAATCCTAGGGGAAAAAAAAACATTGTTGGCATCCAAATTATTTTGTGTCTCTGCCATAATGTTTTTCTCATCATTTTTAATTATTTTTTTTTTGTAATACTAGTTTGTTTTTTTCACTATTATTGTGGCTTGGATAAAAAAATCTTGGAATGTAAAAACAAATAATATCTAGACCATAAAAAACTTTTCAACATTGTTGTTAAACTCAAAATAATGATTCAAATTTTAAATTAAATCTTATGGTAGTTGCCCGACATGATCTTGTTGACTAGGTAAGTCCAAATAAAAACTCAAACGAAAATAAAAAAGAAACAACTCAGGTCCACCCTAGTCAACCTGCAACACTGGTTATAGACTCCATTATGTTGAGTTGATATTTTTTTATTTTATTAAATGATAAAAAATGAAAATAAAATCATAATAAACTCAATACTAAATGATAAATTTAATAAAAATTTAATATTAAATGATAGAATTGAAAAAAAAAACAAAACAAAGCGCCAATAAAAACTAAATTACTAATAAAAAAAGGGCCTATAAGCACTAGGTTGGGCCTGTCACAAAACAGCCAGGCATGTGGGCTTGAGGCAGGTTCTTTTCTTTTTTAAAAAGGTGGATGACAAGTCGTATGCCTTTTCTTTAAAAAACAATAAACATCAAACAATAGGTTGTTATCACTAAAATTAATTATATATGTCCCTTAAATTCGAATCTGCGACCATGGCATCACACATATGTTTTAACCACTATATCTAAGTGACAAATTTGTTGTATAACTATTAAAAAAATATATTAACTAGTTTCACTTATATAAACAGTGAAACTGACTTCATGTATTTTAGATTTTTTTTTATTGATAGTTATAAAATGAATTAACCAAAGTAGTAGAAATTACTAAAAATTAAACTCCAAATTCTTTTACTATAGAAAAAAATAGTTAATTGACATGTGCTGTATTGCAAGTTGAATCAAATGTTTTTATATTAAAAAATTAATATGTAAGCATCGTTATGTTAAATAATGGGAAAGAGTGATATCCTAAACACAAATCTCTATTGCATCTAAATTAACAATAATAGTAGAATATAATAAAAAAATAGATCTAAACATGGATTTATAAGTTAAAAGAGAAAGGAGGGTGTACTCATTAAGCTACAGCCCCCATCAAAGTCTAAGGGTATACCTTATAAAGATGATACAACTTTCTACCCTGGATTGTAGACTTCTTTCCCTTTGATTTCTAGCTCATTTTTCACCTAAAACGAGTTTGGATTATGTTCTTTCATTCTCTCTTAATTTGGTGCCATATTTCTTTAGCTTCTCTATTAATCACTTGTGATTTATTTATCAATTCTTTTGGTGTTTCCTTATTTTCTTCTCCTTTTTCTTTTTCATACACCTTTTCCTCAAAGAGTAGTTGCTCTTTTATAACCAAAATCCCTCCAAAAGCTATTGTTAAAATTAGGATGGTTTTGCACACAAAAAGGATGGTTTAGGGAAGATTCCTCCCATCCTTTCATAACGTTCTTAGAAAAAAAAAAAAAAGGGCTCTTGTTTGTTTTTTCATCTTATAGGTGTAATTTGATTAAGAGAAGGCAGCCATAAAGTTGGACAATTAAGATAGTTTTTGTTCTTTAGTCATGGATGACTGAGTGTGCTACTTTGACGAGGTCTTCATGAAAATTAGGAGATAATCATACCCTTGGTCTACCTAAACCATGTAGAGTGGATGCATATTTATCCTTGAAAAAAAAAAACCACACTCGATTTGGAGGTCCAGAACTTTACTTTCATTGCTTGGAATATTGTCTATTGATTAACTTTAATATGTCAATGCAGAGTAACTGATCAGGGACAAGACGTTGTCTAATTTGTTGAAACAAATAGGGTGTAAACATTTCATGAGGGTGGCTCATCCTTGTATAAGAGATGTTTCTCATTCTATTGGTAGTGGTTAGAGCCCCTAAGATGGTTGGAGATACTACATTCGTTCGCTTGAAGATGACATCCTGATCAGCCTTCTCAACTGAGGAAGACAGTAAAACAATGACAAACAATGTGTCACTCAATCTCTTCATTAAAAATGAGTGACATGATGTCTGTTTAAACCCTAAAAATTAGAGTTTTCTAATTGAGATTTAAAAAACTTCAATTTGGTCTCTATT
>Ga0307510_10010854_pt1 | contig 10826 bp, 4 predicted proteins | sample 12_EM_MG_FD_207224 | JGI IMG/M metagenome (GOLD analysis project Ga0307510, IMG submission 207224) | Populus trichocarpa ectomycorrhiza microbial communities from riparian zone in the Pacific Northwest, United States - 12_EM | ecosystem: Host-associated > Plants > Roots > Unclassified | place... | reverse complement strand
TTGAAGGAATGGGTCTTGGTGGTTGCATTGTTATTTAACAGATCAATATTCAATTTTTTTCCCCTTCCAATCACATTTTTTAGTTTTTTTTAATTCCTCTATTTATTTTATCATATATTTAGCTAAATTTTTTCATCATTAAATCCAATGAATTTTATGATTTGGATGGCGGGTTGGATAGATCATGTCTCCAAACCCTTGTCGATTCATTATGTTATAACCTCTATTTTTTTTATTTAAATTTTTTTTTGTTTTTTCATTTAAATTTTTTTAAAATATTTTTTTTATTTTTTTTATCATATATTGAGATAAAAAAATAATTTTTTAAACATTATCTAACCCAATGAAGTTCATGACATAAATTATGAATTTGATAGCTTAAGTCAAAAAATGAGGTTGAATCTTGTATATTGCAATCTCAATATTTTTAAAAAATATTTTGAATTAATATTCGTTATAAGTTTTGTTTTGGTTTTTTGTAGGATTAATTGGTTTTGATTTGATTTTTAAAAGATTATTATTATTTCAAGACCTGAATCATATGTTTAATTGGTTAATCATGATTGACTCGTATTGATTTAATACTTTATCCTGTCAGATTTTTTTTAATCTATATTGTTTAATTTTAATTTTAATTATTATTTATATATATTTTATATTAAAAAAAATAATCCAATCCACAACCATCGGAATGCAGTAACCTAGTTACATGTAAAAAATAATCTAAAAATTGAATTGTTGCCGATTGCGTAAAATCATCAACCGAGAAATTGTGCACCAACCCTTAATTTATTAAACCTTTAACCTGAACTGAACCTTAAACGTAAACACCAAACTAAAATTGACGTGGAATATGTCATGGATATGTTTATGAATAACATAGATAATAATAAACTAATTATAAAGAAGTTTGAATAATTCAAACACATAATTTAACAAAGATAATCGTAATTTTATGTCCAACATTTAATTGAATTCAAATGTACTCAGAGGGTTTTATAAGTCTAATTTTATAAGGAGTTGGTTGCCTGTAATCAACCAAGTCCTATAAAGCCTTCGAATTATATATACATGTCAACAATAAGATGTTATTTATGTTTTTATTATTTTTCTAATTAATCTTGATTTTTTATTATTTTTTTATTTAGTTTTGGATTTTCTAGTAAGGTCATGTTTTTACCTTTATATAAACAATTGACTTGTTATTTTTTTCATCAGATTATTGAATTATAATTTTTAAAAAAAATATCAAAGTTTTTTTACTTGTTTTTCTGTAGTAAATAATGTTAAATTATTTTTGGTATAGTATTCTTCGTAATTTGGGATCAAATATAAAATTAATGTTAAATTATTTTTTAATTTAATCCATCCTATCAGCCTTATGCATCTTCCTTGGTAGAGGTCCTTCACTCACGTCCTTGATTTGAGGCACGTTGTGTAGATTACCAGGTTAAGTAAGTTTTGCTTCTCTTTTTTTAGCCTTCAATTTGTGGCTTGCAATTTTTTGGAATAATTCAATATATTAAAAGACTAACCAGAAGATAGTTAAAAGAAAGAGTGCAATACGAGGACTTTTTAGGAGGTCATCTATCTTAGTACTATTCTCGTCCAAGCACGTTTAACTTTGAAGTTCTGATGAGATCCGGTGCATTACTACTTCCCAGACTTGTAATTGCTTTGAACTTGATCACGTTGTTCACACAAGTTTCTGATAATTTAATTGAATATCGAGCATCAAATAATATCAATATATTATTATCATTATTTTTTTCTGGAAAAGTGAGTGAAGTGTTTATGGTTACATAATTCTGTTATAAAAGACAAACTAAAATCTGTCCAAATTTAAGGTATCTTGCAGTAGCAAAAGAGAAAACCTAGTTAAAGTAATTAAATTATGCAAGATCCAATTATATATTATTTAATTTGATTGAAGATTCTCAGCCCAGTCTTGATGTTGCCTAATAATTCAGTTGGATGGGATCTATTGGGAGACCAAAAATATTAATTTGATGTTTTTTTTCAAGTAAAAAAATACATTAAAATAAATGCATGTTATCACGCAGCAACAAATGCTATTGTACTTGACATGGAGATTGCTACAGATTGTGTTATGAGATAAAAACACGAGGGAGAGTCGCAGTCTCAATTCTCAAAGGTTGGATTTTTGCTGAGGCAAATTGTGGCATCGATGATTCAGTAAAGATTAGAAGAAATAAAAAAAAGGGGGGGGCGGCCATCCTATTTTTGTACAAAATGTTTCCCTGTACAAAATGGACTTCACAACGTGAAGTGAGCGTTTGAAAATATAATTATACCGGTGTTTTTTAAAAAATTAATTTTTTATTTATAAAAAATTAATTTATTTTAAATCGTTTTAATGTGTTAATTTTAAAAATAATTTTTAAAAAATAAAAAAATATTATTTTAATATATTTTAATATAAAAACACTTTAAAAATCAAACAATAAACAGTCATGATTATCCAACTCAAATGGCCCAGACTTCTTGTGGGCTGATGATGACACCTACCACGTGTGTAGCTTAGGTGGCCTATCCGCATCCTGCACACGTATACCCACATGCATGCCCTTCGAGCTCCAAGTCCAGCACCGGGGATGGGTCAGTAAAAAAGAAATTGACCGAGTCCATATGGGCTAACCCAATGTCTTGAGAGCATATTTGTCAGATGCGACCGGGAGATTGACCCAGCTAAAAAGTTGGGTCTCGGGTTACATGAGTTGACTCGAGTTAACTTGAATAAATCTAAAAAAATTAAAAAAATATTTGAAGTTTTAATATTCATATGAAAAAATTAAGAAATAATTCATGTGAATATAGGTTATAATAAAGTTTAAAAGATTATTTCAAAAGATTTTGTATCCTATAATGAAAAAATATTATGTCAGCATGTTATTTTTTTAAATTGAAATATTTAAACTAAAAAAGTTTTTTATTCCACATTAAAAAAAAAACTTTTTTCTTGTGAAAATAGAGTATATATACTAAAAGACTTCAAATCCCACATTGAAAAAATAATTTTTTTTTCTTGTAAATATATAATATATATACTAAAGGGTTTCAAATCTATATTTAAAAAACAAAGCATTCTTCTAATATTTATATAATAAACTTTAAAAATAATTAATAGTCAACTAAAAAATATAAAAAAAATTAATTTTTAGCCATGAGAAAAAACACATTTGAAAGAAAAAAAAACGGGTTTTGCAGGTCATCTAGGTATCGGATCAACCTGATGAATTAACCAATTTTCATCAGATTTTTATTTTTTATCTTACTCGAATTAATTCAGATATTAAATAAATAAAATTCAAGAGATTAATCGATCATCCGATACGAGTTTAATAACAATAATTGAGAGACGAGGGCGGGGGGGGGATGTTTTCCAGTTCACATGTGGATATCTTATCCAGTCCAGCTAGTTCTTTAACACGCAGGAGCGTTGCAAAAGGGGCACCTGAATTCCAAAACGACAAATAAGAAAAAATAAGATAGATCATCTTCTTTTTTTCCAGAGAGTCCAAAGCCAGCAGGCACGACTAATGCCCTGGAATTGGAGCCACAAGGTAAGGAATGTGTACGACCCCTCTATTAAAAGACTCAAACCTCATCTCTCACAAAGAAGAGGCAAACTAGATATTGCTGGGCCATATTGTTGATTCTTTTTTTTTATAAGCAATTAAAGAACAGCCTAACCAAGGAAAAAAAACAAAAACAAAATTGTCTTTAGCCTCTTCGTTAAAGAGTAATTAGTGTCATACTCGATCATTTACAGTACTTTGCGGATGGAATCATTTTATTTTTTAAAATATTAAAAAACAGTCTACTTATTGTTAACTTGCTGAGAGAAAAAAAAAATTGTGGGATTGATACAATGTAACTTGATTCACGGTCTAAGTTATGAGATTATAATAATCTCGTAAAAAATAAATCAAAAAATATTGAAGTCTAATTTTAAATCAGTTTAATGTTAAAGAATAAAATTTAAAAAATCAATTTAAAAAAAGATAAAAAAAACCTTGAATCAACTCGGGTTAACTTACTAAACCTAAATCATGAGATCCTGATAACCTAATAGAAAATAAATAAAAAATTATATAAAATGCAATTCTTAATTAATTCAATGTTTAAGGAAGAAATTAAAAAAATAATCAATTAAAAAAAGTAAAAACAAAATAAGATCAACCCATTAAACCCTTAACTCAAGTCATGAGACTGATGTACCTCAAAGAAAACAACCCAAAATAAATTATAAAATTTTATTTTTAATCAACTCAAATATTAAAGGATGAAATTGAAAAAAAATAAATTAAAAAAATCCAAAAAAACTTGAGCTAACTCGGTTAATCCGTTAAACCTGTAACTTGAATCATGAGACTGAGTTAACCTCGTAAAAAGCAAATTTAAATAAATTTAAATTTATTCCCCGTGAATCAAATGTTAAAAAAAAAAAAACTCAATAAAAGTAGTAATTCAATTAACAGTGCTTTCACCAGCTCAATTAATTTTTGTTAATGATGTAATATTCCAAATAATTATAGAGTGACTTCCAAGCTCTCAAAACTCTATAATAATGGTATTCAAGCTAGCGAAGGTAAGGTTGTAGTATATAACCCCATAGCCAACATATATACTCGAAAGCCGATCCCCACCGATACATATTAGAACCCTAGAATCCAAGGAAACACAGCTCTTTGCTCCCCACCATCCCCAACCGAACCTCTGGTTTTCACAGTCAGAGAAGGATAAAAGCATGTTTCCTCAGTACCCCACTTCACTTCTAAAAGACTAGAAAGCACAAAATTCACATCAATGTGGGTCTCTCCCAGAAACACTCTTCATCATATAATGTTACAGACAGTGGCAAAGCGATTAATTGATTGTTATAAAGCTACACCTCTCCCACCACTCTCAATCATTTCTAAACCGTTCCCTCTACTCTACAAACACACATAGAGCATACTCCCTTCTCCCATAATAATCCTTTTGCCGTCAATGCCTTTCCATATCCTGTGGCATTAACTTCCAAAATCAACTTTCCAGCCACATATTAGCAAACCTTCAATATTTCTCAACCATGTCCATCACCGGACTCTCATCAGACACCGGTAAACCTTACAAGAAGTCCTTGCATCGGAGAAATGATTCTGACGAGCTTGATGTATTTGAGGCAGCAAGGTATTTCTCGGGATACAATGAAGCAGGTGCAGGTTATAATGGCGCAGTTTACACACAGAAAGTCATGAGAGAAGATCATAAACATTCTTGGAGGGGAGGAAGAGTGAGCCTAGATGTACCAATGAGGAATCCACTACCTCATCATCTCCATCAACATTCTCATACAGTGGAGAAGCAAATACTGAAAGAGAAGAAATACAAACAACCAAGCTCTCCAGGTGGGAGACTAGCCAGCTTCTTGAATTCTCTCTTCAATCAAACAAGCTCCAAAAAGAAGAAATCAAAGTCCACCACGCAATCAATGAAAGATGATGATGGGAGCCCCGGTGGAAGGAGGAAAAGGAGGAGCAGCATTAGTCATTTTCGAAGCTCAGGCACTACTGATACAAAGTCTTTGTATTCTTCTTCAAGTTCTGGTTTTATGACACCCCCTCCTTATACACACACTCCTACAAAGGGCTACAAGGAGTTCAGAAGCTGTTCAGATCACAGGCAAATAGTTTCCCTGCCAAAGCAGAATGTTGGGATTGTGAAGTCCATAGCCTTCCGAAATGAGATATTGGATGATAAAAAGAACACAGATTTATCTTGGCTGGAAGAGAAGTATAAATTCAATGATGGGTTCTCAGATCAGAAAGTACCCAGGAATCGTGGTAATCAACATTTAGAGAAAGACAGGACTTGGGTGGACCAGTATCCATCAGAGGAAAAGGAATGTAGGAAGTTCGATGAGGTGGATGATGGAACTGAGAGTGATTCAAGCTCTGATTTGTTTGAATTGCAAAACTATGACTTGGCCGGTACCTACTCAAATGGTCTGCCTGTGTATGAAACAACACGTATGGATAGCATCAAAAGAGTAGCAGTACCAATTTCCAATGGAACCCTATGAGAGACTATTGTACATTTTCCTTTGTTGATCGGTTATTAATTGATGATATTACTATCATAAGCTGTGAGAAGAATATTGTCAAACTGTCCTATCTTAGATTTTACCTTTTCTTTTCTTCTTGCTTCCTGCATGTTTCTATCTTCTTTCAATTCTTTTCTTTTTATCTCTGTGTGTACAGTTTGGAATGATTATTTTTCTTTCTTTCTTTTTTCTCTTTCTTTGGTGTAAAGTCCACTGTTGGAGTGGCTTGCTTAGATTGTGCCATGATCTGTGATTTTCCACTAATATCGCGGAGAAACAAAGCATGCATTATCAATCCATGTGGCCTGTGTATCTTTTACCCTTTTGACTTCGGAGCTTGGACATGGAACCATAATTGATAAAAGCATCGATGAGTAACACTTTCCCTTTTCTACCGCTTGTGTTTTAAGCAAAGGATTTAAATTACAGGTAAAAATGGCCATTCATCTATGCCATGTCTTGCGAGAATCAAATGATAGTAGCCATCCACCTAACAGTTTGTCCTGGAGCTTGAACAAAGTTCACCAATGTGGTTTATTGACTAAATTATATAAAGTTATCTTGAATTTTGGATTGAATTGAACTTAAATTTTATATTTTAATAGATAGCTAGAGTTTTTCAAGCTTTAAAAATTACTATCCTAATAAAAAAGAAATTACAAAGAAAAAAATCATGGTTTCTCAAGTTCTAAAATTACAATTCAAATATCGAGAAAAACTATAAATTGATAATTTTGAAAGTTAATAACCTTTAAACTAATAATTTATAATATAAAAAATAACATATAAACTATTCAAATATTATTGAAATTAACCAACATGTATAATTAACACAAAATCAAATAAAAATTCTAAAATATAACTAGGAAATGAATATGAAAATAACTAATAATTTTTTTAAAAAAATACAAATAACATTTTTAGGCCTAATTTAGGCATATAGAATGCTTTTAAAAAATTCAACTCGATTCAAAGACCAAATTAAAAGTTGTATTTGTTTTTAATTGTCAAAGAACTTGTTTGATGTGTCCGGGCTTTTTCTAAGACTTGAACTTTGTCAATCATATATGGTCTAATGAAAAAAAAATTATTTTTAATAAAAAAATGGTTTGAGAACTAGAAAAAAGAAGAAGTTCAAGGGCTTAAATTTAGTTCGGCCTAAAATTAGCCCACTCTATTTTATCATTGGTGCATCTCTCGAGCTTAATCACATAGGAAATAGAGGTGGGAACTAAATTCGGTACAAGGATGATCTATCTGTATTTAAAGTATCTGGAATATCCAACCATTTATTAATTTCTATATATTTGATCTACATGCGATGGATCGAAGGACCATTTTATCCAAATATGAAAGGAATATATAATTATTAAGATTACAATGTGTTTGCATTAAAATTGTGGACGTGAATTGCCAATAATCTTGTTATTCGATTGTCATTTATGTTATTTCAAAAGGTTTTTCTTTTCGAAACTCTTTCATGATAATAATAAATAAATAAATAAGGAAACGAGAGAGAAAAATCTTATATATGACCATTAATAAAATAGTACTTTATTTATTTTTCTAATTTCATCTTAATATTTATACCGCAGTTACCATCAGCCCATCGTACAATGTATATATATACATACACAAAAGAATGTTTACGCCAAATTCAGGCATGATCTTGGATGGGTTTGAGAGGGAAAGTACGTGCACGGTCGTGCCTGAACTCAAATTACTAGGAGGTTAATATGGTATGCATTTCTGTCTAATCTTCAAATGATCAGCATGGAAAGGAGGCATGTAAGATCGTTCTATTAATTTAATTTAGCATTAGCGACATGAAAACAAGCTCGGCCCATATAACATTGCAAGATTTAATTTACTGTAAACTGATCTCAACTTTTGAAGCTTCATTGATTATGTAAAGCAAAAGAGAAAATGGCACGAGCTGATCGTAGAACTCTGCAGAAAATATATACATATACCCAATTATTATACACTATGTATATAGAGCATGTCAAGGGCAGCACCGCTGCATCAATCCAAACTTAATTTTTGTTACTCATGATTCCTAGTTCTGATTACTTATATTCAAGCCCAACGGAAGATCATGGGAACTAAATCATTTTCTTTTTCCATATTTTTCTACAACTTTACTAATTAAAGAGGACAATTGCCCTGGCAGATTCCGATGGATAGTCACATTAGAAAAGGATGAGTGAGTCTTAATTAATTTTACCCGAATATATAATCAAATGAACAGAAATTTTTCACGTGGACTCAATGATTGATACAGATTGATTATATAGTTAATCAATTTTATGTTTATTTTCTCTAAAATATTTAGTACTAGAATATTGATCAACATGGAATATTTTATTGAAAAGTTGGTTAACATAAATAATTTATAGTCAATTTTTAAATTTAATTTATTTATTAAAAAATATTTACAAATCATGAATTTAATTTTATAAAACATTTTATAGTAATTTACTATCAATAATCCAACAATGTCAACCACCATTGTTATTTTCTTTATTGTTGCCACCACTCCATCCCTCCACCACCATTTTCATTGACATTGTCGTCATGGCATCCAACCACCTGCACCATCACTACTCCACCCCATCTCTGTAACCACCAACACAATTATTATATCATTATAACACATTGTTATTATTATTTTATTATTATCTTTACATCATTACTTTGTAAACATTTTTTCCATATTTTATAATATAATTTCCACTCTTAAAATATTTCACATAAAATAAACATCCCCTAAAACAATCGTTTTGTATTCAAGAGCAGAGATTGCCAAGTTGAGATAGCTGATTAATTAAATATTTATCGAGTGTTGATCCGATCTAGAAGCGAGGGGGCGTGCACGTGCGTGTGCGTGTAGATATATAGACCATAGAGCACAAGTTTGGCGCTAGAGAGCGATGATGAATGCTAAGGATAGCCTTTAGAAAGAAGGATACACAGAAATGATGTACAGGAAGCACAGGAGAGTTAAAGCTCATAAGAAGGCATGATATGCAGGAATTAATGGTGCGTAGGTCATTGAATTTGAAGGGATCATGCAGAGCATGTCCCTAGCTAGTGGACGGAGGGCCCGAGGACGTGCATTTTCCCCAGAGAAATGGATATATATAATTAATTATGAACAAATCAATACAGATAAAGATAAACTCAGCTTTCATATGGACAATCAAATCAGTCATTCTTTTTTCGAAGCTTGGAGGAAAAACAATACTTGCCTTGCTCTTAAAAGGGTATTTCGCTGAGTATATAACATACAATAGAAAATTTGAGGAAATAGCACTTTTTCATAAAATTATTAATGAAAATTACGGTTTTAATAAAAAAACTCCTCATTCCACAGTTCAACACAAACCACACTTCCGGAACATAATAAGCCACACCTTTCTAGAGAGATCACAAAAAAAAAAAAAAATAGATGATCTCTACTTTCATCATTCCTGTTGCGCAACACACAGGCAGGATCAATCACTATTACCATGTTTCAGTTGCCTTTTTTTGTCACAATCTCACAGGCACAGCAAGCCATGAAATGAAACTGTGTTTAGGGATGTGAAGAGGCCCCCAAACCAGTTTGCACCAATCCACTTTACCACCTTTACTTTGAAATTTCCAAGCACTTTTTGTTGAGTGCTTAACAATGTCAGCCACCAAAGCTTGAAAGCCCAGATTGGTGAATGATTCGCAGACCATCTCTCTTCACCACATGTGGATGCCAAGGGTCCCTCCAAAGGTGTGTTTCCTCCCATTGCCGATGACATGCTCTACTGGCCCCATATGATTTCCCTGGAATTTAGCAGCTTTCTCCAATTCCATGCATGAGCAATCAAGCGGAACCTTCGAGCTCCATATACCCATGCTACCCACTATGAATCAGATTGCAAGATAAGACTCCGCGGATTTTCTTAGAGCACAAGCAACATTCGAGTCCTTGATTTTCCTCGGCCTCGACCTACTTCTTCTTGCCTTGGAAAGCAACTTCAACACCAGTTGCTGACCCCTCCTTTCCTTCCCACAAAATACATTACACTGCTTTTCATTAGCTTTAATTACTTTAGAAGGCAACATTCAAGACCGTGATTTTGAATATATAACCGTTTTGTTTAAAACTGTATTTAGAATCACAGTTGTATTTGAAATAGCAGTTGTGTTTACAACTATGCTATTTCTCTAATATTTCTCAGCATGTGTCATTCGTCTAGAATCTTATGCTAAGTACTGCCTTATTTTTCAAAAAACAATCTCTGAAGGGGAGACTACTGGTCTCTCGGATTCTTATCTCAGTTCTACTTGCTGATATATGTGACTGCGGTGATCTGACATGCCTACTGGAATAACTAGATGAAATAAAGGTTTGAATACCTTGTTATAAATAAGCTAGTTACTCTGCTTTAAAATGTCTAATATTGCATCCCTGTGTTTTCGTTTTTGTTTATTATTAACTTCTTGGCTGTTTGAAATTGTGGTAACGATTGTGATTTAAAGTATTTTTTATTTAGAAATGTATTAAAATGATTTTTTTTTATTTTTAAAAACTTATTTTTGAGATCAGTACAACAAAACGATCTGAAAATATAAAAAAATATTTTTTAACAAAAAAATTAATTTAAAAATTTAAGATAATATGATTTCAACCGCGTTACCAAACAAAATCTTCGTCTTTTCTGTTAATTGTGTTGTAATA
>Ga0307510_10010853_pt1 | contig 10826 bp, 9 predicted proteins | sample 12_EM_MG_FD_207224 | JGI IMG/M metagenome (GOLD analysis project Ga0307510, IMG submission 207224) | Populus trichocarpa ectomycorrhiza microbial communities from riparian zone in the Pacific Northwest, United States - 12_EM | ecosystem: Host-associated > Plants > Roots > Unclassified | place... | reverse complement strand
GATGCAGGAGAGACCTGCGGCGAACGAAGCAAGGCCCAGTCCAGATGCTCGCGAACGAGCGCGCTGCAGCCCTCGCGGGCGCGTGTGAGCGCCGTGCGCAGCGGCGCGTCGTCGGCCACGGCGAGCGCGTTGCCCGAGGCCACCGCGAGGTTGCGCTGCCAGCGTTCGAAGCCGATGCGGCGGATCGGGCCGCCTTCGGTGCGGCGCAGGAACTCGGCCTCGTCCCAGGCCCAAAGCGTCGCCAGGCTCGCGCTGCCGAGCAGCGGCCGCGCGTCGAAGTCGGCCAGCGTGGCGGGCTGCGCGTACTTGTTCCAGGGGCAGGCGAGCTGGCAGTCGTCGCAGCCGTAGATGCGGTTGCCGATCAACGGCCGCAACTCCAGCGGGATGGGCCCACTGTGCTCGATGGTGAGGTAGGAGATGCAGCGCCGCGCATCGAGCCGGTACGGCGCGACGATGGCCTGCGTGGGGCAGACATCGATGCAGGCGCTGCAGGTGCCGCAATGCCTGGTGGCCGGTTCGGTCAGCGGCAGCGGCAGGTCGACATAGATCTCGCCGAGGAAGAACATCGAGCCGGCCTCGCGGTTCAGCACGAGCGTGTGCTTGCCGCGCCAGCCCATGCCGCTCTTCACCGCGAGCTCGGCCTCGAGCACGGGTGCGGAGTCGGTGAAGACGCGGTGGCCGAGCGGGCCGACCGCATCGGCGAGCTTGTCGGCGAGCTTCTGCAATCGCGCGCGCATGACCTTGTGGTAGTCGCGGCCTCGGGCATAGAGCGCGAGCGCGGCGTGGCGCGGGTCTGCCAGGCGCGCCCATTCGATCGCCTGCCAGTCGGCCGGCGTGTCGCGCGGCAGGTAGTCCATGCGCACCGTGATCACGCGCACCGTGCCCGGCACGAGCTCGGCCGGACGTGCGCGGCGCAGCCCGTGCGCGGCCATGTAGTCCATCGTGCCGTGGAAACCGTTGTTCAACCACGCCAGCAGACCGGCTTCTGCGTGGCCGAGGTTCACGTCGGCCACACCGATCTGTGAAAATCCCAGCCCATCGGCCCACTCGCGCAAATCGGCGAGCAAGGCCTCTTGCTGATCAGGATCCCATTGACGAGCGTTGTCCATTTGACGTCGATTCTAGAAACCTCCACCGCGCAGTGGCCCGACGAGGCCGCTTGCGCCGCATCGGCCGCGGCCCTGGCGCGCCATGCCCGCGTCGTCGATGCCTTCATCGAACTGCACGGCCCGCTCGGCGCCGGCAAGACCACCTTCGTTCGCCACCTGCTGCATGCGCTCGGCGTGCAGGGCCGCGTGAAGAGCCCCACGTACGCGTTGATGGAGTCCTATGAGATCGAGCGCGACGGCGCGACGCTGCCCATCTGGCACTTCGACTTCTACCGCTTCGACGATGCGCAGGAATGGGAGGACGCGGGCTTTCGCGATGTGTTCGCCAGTCGCGGCCTGAAGCTGGTCGAGTGGCCCGAGAAGGCCGAGGCACTGCTGCCCACCGCCGACCTGCATGTCTACATCGAGCCCGATGACGGCGAGCAGCGCCGCGTGACGATGAACGCGCACACGCCGCTCGGTGCCGAGCTGCTCAGAGCATGACGACCAACCGCCGTTCCGCCTTGCGCTCGATGGGCGCGCTCGCGCTGCTGCTCGGCCAGAGCCGGCTCGCGTTCGGCGCGAGCATCGTCGCGGTGCGCGTCTGGCCCGCGGCCGACTACACGCGCGTGACGATCGAATCCGACATGCCGCTCGCGCAGAAGCATTTCATGGCGGAGAACCCGAACCGCCTGGTGATCGACATCGACGGCTTGGAGCTCAGCCCCGCGCTGCGCGACATCGTCGGCAAGGTGCGCGCCGACGATCCCTTCATCGCCGGCGTGCGCGCGGGCCAGAACCAGCCGCGCGTGGTGCGCCTGGTGATCGACCTGAAGCAGGCGACCGCGCCGCAGCTGTTCACGCTCGCGCCGGTGGCCGCCTACCAGCACCGCCTGGTGTTCGATCTGTACCCCACGCAGGAACGCGACCCGCTGCTCGCGCTGATTCGCGACAAGGAAGCCTCCGAACGCGAGGCCGCCAAAACCGTGCAGGACGCGCTCGGCGAGTTCATCGGCAAGATGGACGCCAAGCCGCCCACGCCGCCCTTCGCGGCCTCGGGCCCGCCACTGAAGACGCCGCCGACGGTGACCGCCGCCACCCCACCCGCGACCCAGACGCCGGCGCCGCTGCCGCCCGCCGTGCAAGGCAAGATCGACCGGCTCGTCATCGTCGCGATCGACGCCGGCCATGGCGGCGAAGACCCGGGCGCGAGCGGCCCCAGCGGCCTGCACGAGAAGGACGTGGTGCTGCAGATCGCCAAGCAGTTGCGCGACCGCCTCGACACCCTGCCCAACATGCGCGCGATGCTCACGCGCGACGCCGATTTCTTCGTGCCGCTGCACGACCGCGTGCGCAAGGCGCAGCGCGTGCAGGCCGATCTGTTCGTGTCCATCCACGCCGATGCGTTCATCACGCCTCAGGCGCGCGGCGCCTCCGTCTTCGCATTGAGCCAGGGCGGCGCCACGAGTGCGGCCGCGCGCTGGATGGCCAACCGAGAGAACCAGGCCGATCTGGTCGGCGGCGTCAACATCACCGCCAAGGACTCGACCGTGCTGCGCGCGCTGATCGACATGAGCACCACCGCGCAGATCCGCGACAGCATGAAGCTGGGCGGCGAGGTGCTCGGCCAAATCGGCAAGGTCGGCAAGCTGCACAAGGGCAGCGTCGAGCAGGCCGGCTTCGCGGTGCTGAAGGCGCCCGACATCCCCTCCATCCTGGTCGAGGCCGCGTTCATCTCCAACCCCGAAGAGGAGGCCAAGCTGCGCGACGCCGACTACCAGGCGCAGCTGGTGCACGCGCTGGCCACAGGCATCCAGCGCTACTTCGCGAAGAACCCGCCGCTGGCGCGGTCGCGGCAGTTGTAGCGCGCGCCGCGTGTGCGTCGCCGCGTCAGCGCGGCGGCAGTTCTCCGAAGACTTGCGTGGCGATCGCGTCGACCTGTTGCGGGGTCATCTTGCCGAAGATGCCCTGCCACGCCGAGGAACTGGTGTTGTAGGTCCGGTCGCCGAACGACGTACCGCCATTGAGGTCGACGAAGCTCGCCTTCGCGTCGATGTAGGCATTGCCGGTCATCACGCCGAAGAAGATGCGGGCGCCGATGCCCACCATCCGGTAGTCGTTGACGTACACGTTCAGCAAGATGCCGTCCTGGCCGACCGCACGCGCATCGCCCTGCTGCACATCGAAGGCCACGCCTGCGGCCTTGGCGTGATCGGCGAAGGTGGTGCGCCACTCCTCCTTGAACGCAGGCCAGTCCTTGGCTTGCGTCACGGTCGCGGGGCCGTTCATGCTCAACACGACGCGCTTGGCCGACGCTGCCGGCAGCGCGAGCCTGGGCAGAATCGGCGCAGCCGGCTCGGCGGTGGCGACAGGCGTCGCGGCGGGCGCCGTCGATGCGGGCCGAGGGGTCGAGGCACAACCTACCAGCAACGCCATCGCCAGCGTCGGTACCACCATTGCCATCTTCATTCTGTCGTCCTGCTCCATGTTGAGACGGGCGGGAGTGTAAAAGCGGCTGGCCGGGGTATTCGCTCCGGGTTACGCTCGCACGCCGACAAAATCACGAACCACCATGCTGCACCCCCAGACCCGCGCGCTGCTCGACTACATCGAACAGCGCGGCGTGCCCGCCACGCACACGCTCACGCCGGCCGATGCACGCGCGCTGTACCGCGACCGGCGCAGCTTCACGCAGCCCGCGCCGCCGCAGGTGGCGCAGGTGCGGGAGCTGCAGGCCGACGGGCCGCACGGCGCGATCCCGCTGCGCTTGTACCGGCCGCTCGGGTCGAGCGCGTCCGACCTCCTGCCGGTGCTCGTGTACTACCACGGCGGCGGCTGGGTCATCGGCGATCTCGACACGCACGACACGCTGTGCCGCGAACTGGCCAACGGCGCGGGCTGCGCGGTCGTTGCGGTCGACTACCGGATGGCGCCCGAGCAGCGCTTCCCGGCCGCGGTCGACGACTGCATCGCCGCCACACGCTGGGTGCACGCGCAGGCCGGCGAGCTCAAGCTCGACGTGACCCGCCTCGCGGTCGGCGGCGACAGCGCCGGCGGCAACCTCGCGGCCGTGGTGAGCATCGCGGCGCGCGAGTCGGGCGATCTGCCGATCGCCTACCAGCTGCTGATCTACCCGGCGACCGACCAGCACCGCAACACGCCCTCGCACACCAGCAACGGCCAGGGCTATCTGCTGACGACGGACACGATGAACTACTTCACCGGCCACTACATGCCGGACGCGTCGCAGTACACCGACTGGCGCGCGTCGCCGCTGCTGCATCCCGATCTGTCCAGGCTCCCGCCCGCGCTCGTGCTCACCGCCGGCTACGACCCGCTGCGCGACGAAGGCGCGGCGTATGCCGAGCGGCTCACCGCGGCCGGCAACCGCGCCACGTACGTCTGCTTCGAGCGCGAGGTGCACGGCTTCATCCTGATGGGCAAGGTGCTCGATGAAGCCAACACCGCGGTCGCGCTGTGCGCGGCCGAGCTGAAGCGCGCGTTCACGCCGGCATGACGCTGCGCCGACTGCTTGCGCGCCCGCTGATCGTGGCATGTGCGGCCTGGCTGCTGCATGCGGCCGCCATCGCAGCACCCGCCAGCGTGTTCCTCGAAGACCTGACCTGGCCCGAGGTGCGCGACGCGCAGCGCGCCGGCAAGACGACCATCATCATCCCGGTCGGCGGCACCGAGCAGAGCGGCCCGCAGCTCGCGCTCGGCAAGCACAACGTGCGCGCGCAAATCCTCGCCGGACGCATCGCCGAGGCGTTGGGCAACGCGCTGGTCGCGCCGGTCGTCAGCTACGTGCCCGAGGGCAGCATCACGCCACCGGCCGGCCACATGCGCTTCCCGGGCACGATCTCGATTCCGGATGCCGCGTTCCAAGGCCTGCTCGACGGCGCGGCACGCAGCTTCAAGCAAGGCGGCTTTGTCGACGTGGTGCTCATCGGCGACCACGGCGGCTACCAGTCTCAGCTCAAGACAGTGGCGCAGCGTCTGAACCAGGCGTGGGCCGCCACGCTGGCCCGCGCACACTTCATCGACGACTATTACCGCGTGACGCAAACCGAGTACGTGAAGGCGCTCAAGGCCAAGGGCCTGAGCGACGCGCAGATCGGCGTGCACGCCGGCAGCTCCGACACCGCGCTGATGCTCGCGACCGATGCCTCCCGCGTGCGCCCCGACCAGTACGCGAGCGCGGCGCGCGAGGCGCCGGCCAACGGCGTGAACGGCGACCCGCGCCAGGCCAGCGTCGCGCTCGGCCAGATCGGCGTCGATCTCATCGTCAGCCACACGGTGGCCGCGATTCGGCAAGCCACGGCTGCACGACAATAGCGGTCTTGCCCGACACCCATTCTTCGCCTGCCCGAACCGTGAACAGAAACCGAACCCTGCGCCTCGCGGCGCTGCCCCTGATGCTCGCCGGCGCCGGCGCCGCATGGTGGGCGCACGCCCAAGGCCCGGCGTCCGCGCCCGCCTCCGCCGCCGCGGCTGCGGCCCGCCCCGCCGCAGTCGCCCCAATCGTCACCGTGCCCGGCATGGCGCCGGTGATCGACCCCACCAACCTGTACAGCGAGACCACCGCGAACCGCATGAGCCCGGCGGTGGCCGGCGCGCTCGAGCGCGTCTACGTGCCCAACCGCGGCGCCAACACCGTGTCGGTGATCGACCCGGCCACGCTCAAGGTGGTGGCCACCTTCCCGGTCGGCATCAACCCGCAGCACGTCGTGCCCTCGTGGGACCTGCGCACCCTCTGGGTCGCGAACAACGCCGAAGGCCGCACCGACGGCAGCCTGACGCCGATCGACCCGCTCACCGCCAAGCCCGGCAAGTCCATCCCGGTCGACGACCCGTACAACATGTACTGGACGCCCGACGGCCAGTCGGCCATCGTCGTCGCCGAGGCCTACAAGCGGCTGGACTTCCGCGATCCGAAGACGATGGCGGTCAAGTACGCGATCGACACACCCGATTGCGACGGCATCAACCATGCCGACTTCACGATCGACGGCCGCTTCGCGTTCTTCACCTGCGAGTTCAACGGCGCGATCACCAAGGTCGACCTCGTCAAGCGCAGCGTCGCCGGCACGCTCAAGCTGAGCCGCTACTTCGATCGACCCGACGTGCTGGCCACGCTCGCCAAGCCCGGCAAGAAGCCCGCCAAGATCCCCGACCCGGCCGAGCTCGGCGCCACCATCTGCACCACGCCCGGCATGCCGCAGGACGTGCGTTCGTCGCCTGACGGCAAGACCCTGTTCATCGCCGACATGATGGTCGACGGCGTGCATGTGGTCGATGGCGAGACGCTGAAGCAGATCGGCTTCATCCCGACCGGCGTCGGCGCGCACGGCCTGTACCCGAGCCGCGACGGCAAGCAGCTCTACGTGGCCAACCGCGGCACCAACAAGATCCACGGCACGCCCGCGGGCAAGGGCAGCGTCTCGGTGATCGACTTCGCGACGCGCAAGGTCACGGTCAACTGGGCGATTCCCGGCGGCGGCAGCCCCGACATGGGCAACGTCAGCGCCGACGGCAAGTACCTGTGGCTCTCGGGCCGCTTCGACAACGTGGTGTACCGCTTCGACACCGCCACCGGCGCAGTCGACAAGGTCAAGGTCGGCCGCGAGCCGCACGGCCTGACCGTGTGGCCGCAGCCCGGTCGCTACTCGCTGGGCCACACCGGCAACCTGCGCTGAGGTCAAGCTGATGAAGATGCGCCTACTCGCCCTGGCCGCCGCGTTGCTGAGCGGTGGCGCGGATGCCCAAGCGCCTGCAGCTCAGGCACCGGCCGCCTCGGCGGCCACCGAGACGCTGTGCCCGACCGGCCTGCCCGCCGCGACGCGCTGCCTGACGGGCCGCGACGAGGCCGGCGCGTACTTCTGGATCGCGGTGCCGGTGCGCTGGAACGGCGTGCTGGTGCTGCACGCCCACGGCGGCCCCGAGCTCGGCCCGCCGCGTGCCGAGCGCACTGCGCAAGATTTGACGCGCTGGGCCGTGATGGTCAAGGCCGGCTATGCGTGGGCCGGCTCCACTTACCGGCAAGGCGGCGTCGCGGTGCGCGCGGCAGGCGAAGACACCGAGCGCCTGCGCCACATCTTCATCAACAACATCGCCAAGCCCAAGTTGACCATCCTGCATGGCCAGAGCTGGGGCGCGAGCGTCGCGGCCAAGGCGGCCGAGGCCTATCCGTCCAGCTACGACGGCGTGCTGCTGACCAGCGGCGTGCTCGGCGGCGGCACGCGCTCGTACGACTTCCGGCTCGACCTGCGCGTGGTCTACCAGGCGCTGTGCAACAACCACCCATTGCCCACCGAGCAGGCGTATCCGCTCTGGCAAGGCCTGCCGCTCGACGCGAAGCTGACGCACGCCGAGCTCGCGCGGCGCGTCGATGCCTGCACCGGGCTGCGCCTGAAGCCCGAGCTGCGCAGCGCCGAGCAGCAGAAGAACCTCGACGCGATCCTGAAGGTCGTGCGCATTCCCGAGCGCTCGCTGATCGGCCACCTGAACTGGGCCACCTGGCATTTCCAGGACATCGCGTTCAAGCGCCTGGGCGGCGCCAACACCTTCGGCAACATCGACGCGAAGTACGTGGGCTCCAGCGACGACGTGGCGCTCAACGCGGCCGTCGAACGCTACCGCGCCGACCCCGACGCGGTGGCACGCTTCGCACACGACACCGACCCCACCGGCCGCATCACGGTGCCGGTGCTGACGACGCACGCGGCCGACGATCCGGTGGCCTTCGTCGAGCTCGACAGCGCCTTCCTCGACACGATGCGCGCGGCCGGCACCGACGACCACCTGGTGCAGACCTTCACCGACGAGCACGAGCACAGCTATCTGAGCGATGCGGAATACCCCGCCCTGATGAAGGCGCTGACCGATTGGGTCACCAAGGGCGAGAAGCCCACGCCACAGCGCGTGGCCGAGTGGTGCACCGCGCTGCTGCCCGAGTTTGGCGGCAGCTGCCACTTCATGCCCGACTACCACCCCGGGCCGCTGAGCGACCGCGTCACGCCGCGTTCGCCCTGACTCACGCGACGCGCGTCAGGCGGCGGGCGCCGTCGCCTTCTCTGCTGCCTTCTCTGCTGCCTTCTCTGCTGACTTCTGCTTGCGCCGCGCGCGCCACGCGCCGAACAGCACCAGCAAGCCGGGGATGAAGATCGCGCCCCAGATGATCTTGTCCAGATTCGTCTTGACCCACGGGATGTTGCCGAACACATAGCCCGCCATCGTGACGCCGCCGACCCACAGCACGCCGCCGGTGACGTCGAACAAGGTGAACTTGCTGCGCGTCATCTGCGCGACGCCCGCGACGAACGGCGCGAAGGTGCGCAGGAAAGGCATGAAGCGCGCAAGCACGATGGTGATGCCGCCGTACTTCTCGTAGAAGGCATGCGCCTGATCGAACGCGGCCTTGTTGAAGAAGCGCGAGTTCTCCCACTGGAACACGCGTGGCCCGAAATGCCGCCCGATCGCGTAGTTGCTCTGGTTGCCGAGAATGGCCGCTGCGATCAGCAGCACCATCACCAGCGGCAGGTTCAGCAGGCCGATGCCGGCCAGCGCGCCCACCACGAAGAGCAGCGAATCGCCCGGCAGAAACGGCATCACGACCACGCCGGTCTCGACGAAGATGATCGCGAAGAGCAGTGCATACACCCACGCGCCGTAGGTCTGCACGAAGGTCGAGAGGTGCACGTCGACGTGCAGGATGAAGTCGAGCAAGAACTTGAGGTATTCCATGCGGGCCGATTATGAGTCGAGCGCGTCGACCTGCACCCCGCCTTCGAGCAGCTTGGTGCCCTGGTGGTTGTAGATCGCGCGCGACGTGACGACCGGCCGCTGCGCGGCCATCTGGCTCACCGCCTTCACGAAGGCGGGGCTGTTCGGGTCGTGCTCGGTCGGGCGCGGGGCGGCGGGCTGGTCTGGCGTCATCGGAAACGAATGGTCTGAGACTTGGACAGCGACGAGAAACCGCCACACTATCCCACGACCGCGACCCGATCGCCCGCCCTTTCTACAATGGGTGAATGAACGCCGTGTTGCAGCCTCCCGTCCGTCGCGCGATCCGCGAATTGCCCGATGAACTGGTGAGCCAGATCGCTGCCGGCGAAGTGGTCGAGCGGCCCGCCTCGGTGGTGCGCGAGCTGGTCGACAACGCGCTCGACGCCGGCGCCACCGAGATCGCGGTGAAGCTGGTCGGCGGCGGCATCCGCGCGATCGTGGTCGAGGACGACGGCCACGGCATCCCGAGCGATGAACTCGGCCTCGCGCTGCGCCGCCATGCCACCAGCAAGATCGCGTCGCTGCAGGAGCTGGAAGGCGTGTCGACGATGGGATTCCGCGGCGAGGCGCTGGCCGCGATCGCGTCGATCGCCGAGGTCGCGCTGGCCAGCCGCACCGCCGACGCGCCGCATGCGCAGCGGCTCGATGCGCGCTCCGGCGAGCTCTCGCCCACCGCGCGCGGCGTGGGCACCAGCGTCGAAGTGCGCGAGCTGTTCTTCAGCACGCCGGCGCGGCGCAAGTTCCTGAAGACCGACGCGACCGAGTTCGCGCATTGCGTCGAAGCCGTGCGCCGCCACGCGCTGGCACGGCCCGAGGTCAGCTTCACGGTGTGGCACGACGGCAAGCTCGCGCAGCAGTGGCGTCGCACCTCGCGCGCGCAGCGCCTCATCGATGTGCTCGGCGCCGATTTCGTCACCGACAGCCGCGAGGTCGCGCTCGAACTCGGCGTGCTGCGCGTCGTCGGCCGCAGCGGCACGCCCGAAGCGGCACGCGCGCGCGCCGACCAGCAGTATGTGTATGTCAACGGCCGCTTCGTGCGCGACAAGCTGATCGCGCACGGCGTGCGCTCGGCCTACGAAGACGTGCTGCACGGCGGCCGCCAGCCGGCCTATGTGCTGTTCATCGAGATCGCGCCGGACCGCGTCGATGTGAACGTGCACCCGACCAAGGTCGAGGTGCGCTTTCGCGAATCGCGCGAGGTGCATCAGGCGGTGCGGCGCGCGGTCGAAAGCGCACTGGCGATTCCGCGCGCCGGCGGCGATGCGTCGGCAGCCGCAGGCGATGCCTGGCCCGCCACGCCGGTGCCGCTTGCCGCACGGCCTGTCGACATGAGCCGCTTCGGCGCGACGACGCAGCAGGCCTCGCTCGGCCTGCAGCAGATGGCGACGCTGTACGCGCAGGAGCTGCCCGCGGCGTGGGGCGGCGCGCCTGCGCCGCAGGCGACGGTGCTGAACACCTCGGCCGCATCGCCCATCGAACACCACGCCGATGCCGGCGACGCCTGGCCGCTCGGCAAGGCGCTCGCGCAGGTCGCCGGCACCTTCGTGCTGGCCGAGAACGCGCACGGGCTGGTGATCGTCGACATGCATGCGGCGCACGAGCGCATCGTCTACGAGCGCCTGAAGGCGAGCCTCGGGCAATCGGCGATCGAATCGCAGCCGCTGCTGATCCCGGCCACCTTCTCTGCCAACGCGCAGGAGATCGCCACCGCCGAGGCGCAGGCCGAGACGCTGCGCACGCTGGGCCTGGATGTGTCGCCGCTCTCGGCCGGCGTGCTCGCGGTGCGCTCGCAACCCGCGGCGCTGGCCGGCGGCGACGTGATCGAGCTCGCACGCAGCGTGCTCGCCGAACTGGCGCAATACGACGCCAGCCGCGTCGTCGAGCGCGCGCGCGACGAGATCCTGTCGACCATGGCCTGCCACGGCGCGGTGCGCGCCAACCGCAAGCTCACGC
>Ga0307510_10010852_pt1 | contig 10826 bp, 7 predicted proteins | sample 12_EM_MG_FD_207224 | JGI IMG/M metagenome (GOLD analysis project Ga0307510, IMG submission 207224) | Populus trichocarpa ectomycorrhiza microbial communities from riparian zone in the Pacific Northwest, United States - 12_EM | ecosystem: Host-associated > Plants > Roots > Unclassified | place... | reverse complement strand
CGGAGCATCCAGACGATGCGGATGCCGGCATCCGCATCCAGAACTGTAGTTTACTTTATATGCCCCCGCAACATCTGGCGTACAGTGAGGGCTGGACACAGCACTGCACATGTTGATTTTTTTGCTGATGTACATCTAGTGGGGGCTTTGCAGTATTAGCTTTATCCCTCAAGAATTAATTTTGTTTGGCAAGTTACATATATTCTATAAGCCGACATGTTTGTGTTCACAGTAGCATTTTACTAATCATATTATAATTTTTTAGTTAAAGAAGATAATCATGCTAAATTTCTTCAAAGTCCTGGCACCTGGGCAAATACAGGCTTGGAGTTTTTGCAACTTCTTCCATAAACTTACCAAACAGGCACTCGCCTACAACTCTATACCATTTTGCAGAACCAATTTCCTACCAAGAGTTCTGATCCTCTGAAGTTTTTCTCTGATCTTATCTCATTTGCCACTACCTCTTGGAAACAAGAATCTTATAACACAAACTTTGAGACTCTTCTTTCTTTTATCCAAAATCTTCAAACCAACAAAAACCAGTACTAGAGTTCGTTACGGGGCGGGGCGGGGCGGGATTTCACTCGCCAGGCCCCGCCCTTACAACGGGCCGGGGGGGTTATTTTGGGGGTGATCCCCGCCCCGCCCCCGTCTGGGGCGAGTCCCCACTCATTCCCGGGATGGGGCCCCGTTTCTCCCCACCTCTTTTAACGGGGACCCGTCTGGGGAACGGGCGGGGCCGGGGGCAGGGACAGGGAACTGTAAAATAACACGCCCCGCCCCGGGCCGTTCAGCGGGGCAGGGCAGGGAATTGGGCCAGCGGCCCGCTTCTTTCGGGGCCCCGGAGGCCCCGTAACGAACACTAACCAGTACCAACAGAAGCGAGGCCTTTTAACCTACAATCTCTACCTTTATCAGCAAATTGGTGGCCTTCTTCCGATACATTTGTGTTGCGTCTTGACTCTTGTTGCCTGGACTCAGCATCCGTTGTGTCCTGTGTGTCCTCTACCCATGCGCCACATCTAGTTGCCTCTTGTCCGTCCAGAGACCCTGGTCTACCCTGGGTTCCGTCCAGACACAGGCAACTAAGCAACCCTCCCTTCCATGCATCCTGACCTAACCTCGACACCATTGCACATCAAGATTCTCTACTACCCCTGATTCTCCTTTCAGCCTTCTTTGTCTTCTAGCCCAGATGTGAGCAAGGAGTATTTCTGCGCAAAGACAATATGGTTAGTGCTGGCGCCTGGTGCTAAAGCCATCTTACCCTTACTCTTAAATATCCACTAAACACCACAAGTCACACTGTCTCTCAGAGTTCTATTTTCAGAACATTAGCTTTGAATGAGGCAAAATGCCAGCTCACTCTAATCTGAAAGGGAGTGATAGCAATAACACTCTCAAATATGGCATCCTGCCTGGTGGTTTATCGGTACTTAGCCGCAAACTGGACACGACACGACACTCTTACGGGGTAGCTAAGAGTGTAGGATTCCGCTCTCCCTAGGCCGAGGATATTCGAGACAGTGGATTATTGGTCAGGAAGGCTCAAGATGAATTGGTGGGTAAAGTAATAGAAGGATATCGTCATAACTTATAATATTGTTAAGGTCCCTTCTCCGTTTCTTGATTATATTCTCAACCACTGGCCAGTGTCCTACTATTTATACTAATATTTACGCTACTTTGACTTCTCTAGTAAAGAAGTATCTTTCTAAAAGTTCTGTTTGTAAGAACAAAGTACGAATACTGTTTTACCCTGAAAGCTTGCCTAGCTCAAATCTGAGAATCCCTCGACTGCTATTTCTTCTGAGGGTGTCCTTACTCCACCAGTAGTCCTTCTTCGATCTCTTCGTCCTGATAGACTATAATGGAATGTGCAGTCAAAATGCCTACATACCGATAGTATTATGAAAATGGAGTGATCAGTTCCGATATTCAGCTATCACTGCATAATGCGTATGCATTATTAAGAGTAGAGAACTGGTGCTCTAATCATTGTTCCAATCAGTTATCCATTTCTTGAAACATGAACTTTTTGTGGTTCTGAGTAGTCTCTCAGAGACATCTGGAAAGTCCCTACTCAGGGAGCTGGGGTTCGCATATATGCTCTCCCTCATCGTGGCATATATCTCGCTCATAATTAGGCAAGCTATTTCCACTAGGGAAATAGTCAAGATGGCTCTAGAAGAAGTGTTCGCTAAAGTAATAGATGAATATCTTAATACCTTATGATATTATTAAGGTCTCTTGTCCGTTGCTTGATGATGTTCTCAACAAGCGGGGAGAGCTCTACTATTTATACTAATGTTCCCCCTACTTTGACTTCTCTAGTACAGAAGTATCTTTCTACGAGTACAGTTCGTCTGAACAAAGTGCGAACACAGTTTCACCCTGGGAACTTAGCTAGCTCATCTTTGAGAATCCCGCGACTGCTATTTCCTCTAAGGGTGTCTCCACTGCACCAGTAGTCAGTCTTCGCTCTCATTGTCCTAATAGACTATAATGGAATATGCAGTCCAAAGGCCTACATACCAATAGTATTATGAATATGGAGTGATCAGTTCAATTATTCATCTATCAATGCATAATGGGTATGCATTATTAAGAGTGGAGAACTAGTTCTCTAATCATAGTTCCAATCTGTTAGCCATATCTTGAAACGTGAACTCTTTGGGGTGTCTGAGTAGTCTCCCAGATGTCCCGTGAAGTCCCTACTCAAGGAGCTGGGGTTTGGATATAGGCTCTACCGCATGGTGGCATATACCTCTCTCGTAATTATGCAAGCTATTCCCGCTAGAGTAATAGACACAGTTTTTTCATAACAACACTCAACATCCACACTCTCAGGCCACAGCTGCAACACTCCACTACAGCAAGACAATCAATCCTGAATCGTATACCTGGAAGTTCCTGGACTCAATGCCAGCTATCCAGTGGTATAAGATTTATCCCCAGAGCGATATTATTCCGGACGTTACAGGGCTGAATGCCGTGCAGTACCAGCGATCCCAGAACTCGAGGTCAGATTCCTCTAGCACTACTACTCAGATCGTGAAGCTTATTTCCGGAGGTTGTTGGGCTGAATGCCAGCTACGCCATGGGATAAGCTATGCCTCCGTCGGATCAAGACTCATGAAATAGCTCTCTTCTGTGTAGGGTGTATCAGGTATTATGCTCGTGATATTTTACTCGATGGCAGATATCTCCTCAACCGATCCATGGATCTTGGTCCTGTTTGCCAGAGGTTGTTGGGCTTGATACTAGCCTTTCAACGGTATAAGGTACCTCTGTGTCGCATCAGAACCCAGGAAATGGATGTCTTCTCTGGAGAGGATCTTTCTAGTTGCCCTTGGGATATTTTACTCGATGGCAGATTACTCGACAACGGGCAGATAGACCTTCCTGCCCTTTCCGGAGGTTGTTGGGCATCAGCAAAAAAACTCGATTTTGCATCCACACGCATCTGAACGCACCCTGTAGTGGAGTTTGCATCTGGTCAGCATCCTGTGCATCCCATGAATCTAGTTTTAAACTTCAGAAGCCAAAATGGACATGTAAATGTTGTCCGTTAGGGCTGAAAATTCATGTTTGTCTACATAATTGTTAGATTAATCTTAAAATGAAAAGGGTTTTTTGATTACATAACTTCAAAAAAATTGTCGCACAGAACGCAGCCAGAAGATGCAGGGTGCGCTGAAATGCAAATAACACAAACTGATTTTTTTTGCTGATGGGCTCGACGCCAGCTTCCCAACGGTATAAGATACGTCTCTGTCATATCAGACATGATGAATTCGCTGTCTTCGGTGGAGGGTGTATTACGTATCAAGGTGGGGATACTTCACTCAACGGCAGATTGCTCAACGGCCACTGCACGGATTCTGATACTCTTTGATGGATGCTGTTCGCCATCATACAGGCTTCAACATGCTATAAGATACTTCCCCCGGGCCCTGTATTCATGAAGTTATCGTACTGAATGGTGTGCTGGTAATCCCAGGACTCGATAGCCAATTCTCCACAGCCTGTTGTTCAATTATGGATCTGATTGCGGGAGGTTGTTGGCCTTGACCCTGGCTACATGGCGGTATAAGGTACATCTCTGTCGCATCAAAGGCTAGGAATCCTCCAACCCTTCTGCGAGTAGTCTTTCTACAGGTCCCTGAACTCAATCGCAGATTCCGCCACAACCAGGGGGCTGATTCTGGATCTCATTGAGGGGGATTGTTGGGCTCGACGCCAGTTACATTATGGTATAAGATTCTTTCCCTCACGACCTTTATTCATAAAGTTCCAGTGCTAAATGGTTCACTGGCGATCACAGAACTCCATGTTTGATCCCTTCATAATCAATTCGTCCATTCTGGATCTGATTGAGGGAGATTGTTGGGCTGGACGCCAGCTACGCTCGGGATAGGGTATGGCCTAAGGCGCCAACTCTCCATTGAGCTACTGGGTCCCGGGAGGATGATGATAATGTCAGACTCCGAACGCTTCTTATGACTTAGTATTTCTCTGTGAATTGGCCTGTATATTAGAAAAATAGAAGACTACTAGAAGTAAATTTCACTGTTTAATGATATGAAATCTATTGGGACCCAGGCCAGACAAAAGTAAAGGGTGGACCCTGTGGTTATCTCAGGAAGATTTGCCAGTTGTCTCGCCTCATGTGGAATCCTAAGTATTAGGTGCTGCGTCAATTAGCATCCATCTTATCATGTACTACATCATGTAGCATACTGCGTATTAGGTACTGGGTCAGGTTGCTTCAGATATGGGGTCTGGGAGGGTGGTTGCACCCTGATTTGCAATTTGGGTTCCATTGCCTGCTGCGCCAGACGGACAGAACGCACAGAATGCAAGATATTATTTTGCTGATGTTAGTCTATCTCCCAAAGTGACAGCTGCAGGGTTTTTATTCTTCCTTCCTACCATTACTCTTTCCAAGCTGTCCAAACTGTCAAAACCTGAGACCTGCCCTCCTCCTAACTAGCAGATATATGAAAGTGAGGAAATTCAAGCACTTTGAAAGGACCACTTCGTGTATGGAAACCAGGCAAATGCTAGGTTCAGAAGACATCCGCTTCAGGAATTGGAGAAAGACTAATCAAAACTTGATAGTGCACAGAGCTAAAGGGCAATGATTCAGGATAAGGCTACAGGCGAGATACTTGCTCTGGGTTACAGAAACTTTATACTTGGGCAATATCCATCTATTATTGAATGAATTAATCAAACTATTGTGGCGAGTATCGATAGATAGGGAAGTGCAAGAGTAAGGCCATATCCAATGCTTATGCAAGTAATTAATTTTGTGCTAAATTCAAACATGTACTATAGTTAGAAGATCTAGGAAGCATTGTCCAAACTGGTTATTCTTCAGGGTCCCGAAGCCATCCTCGATTTCATTGTGCAATAAATCTCTTCTTCAAAAACCACAACATCCAGGACTAAGAATAGATCAATTTTCACGAGCGTAGAGTGTTTGCACTATTGTGGAACAGGGCTAGAAGCCTTATTCATTGTGATATCAGTATAGATATTGAAGAGTTTCAGGAAACTGGGATCAAAACAATCGACAAGAGGGGAAAACAAACAAGAATAATACTTATACAATCCAGTATGAAGGAGGGGTGTATGAGTTTCAGCAAGGGCAAGTAGCCCCTGCAGGGGGCTTCTTCGCCAGCAACTACTCCTGGTATGTAATATAGTATAAAGTGTGGTTGGACAAACTCCTAACTGCAGGTTTTAGAGCAATTCATAAGGAAGGGGCACCTCATAAGTATAGACTATTCAGGACAACTGGACGGAGCCTGGGGGATAATGCGGGAGGTAACTTCTTTATTTCTGATTATGGAATCAGAATTCAAGGAGCAAAAAACACTATTGTGGCCTGGCAGACGAAAATGTTCCAGGGTACAAGTTTACCAAAGCTCGAGAGTATTAACTCTAACAGAGCTAGAGGACAGGTAGGTCCTAGTATGGTTTCTCCTACTTGGCTTCGAAAATTTAGCAGAGATATCTGGCTGAAAGAATTGATGAAAATGATTTGGAAAAGGAATTAGAAGTGGGAGAGGAGGAATGGGAGTAGGATATGCAATGCAGGGTGAATGTTGAATGAGTTTGTCTGCAATTTGATATGCTTCTTAGTTTTGTCTATTATTACCTGAAAAATATACTCGGCAATGATACCCACAATAGACATATTCACAATTCTCACCCGGCCGGAGGCCCACTGCCACTTGTAATGTATATAAGATCAAGACTCTTAACTGGCTTATCTTTTCTACAACCGTGAGTGAACATTACCCTTAAGTACAAAAAAGAGATACTACTCAGCCCAGAGTCGTTCTTATATCCTCAGGCCATTTCCGCCACTTATGGCATGATCCTCTTCTCTTTCATTTCCCAGCTTCTTCTGACTGCGACTGCCCCTCTTGTCTTCACTGGATTTACCCCACATCCTGCACCATTTCCCGAGTTTGAAACTACCCACTGATGCTTCCGGTATTCTTCTAGCACATTCTAACCGGTGTATTTGTTTGTAAACGGTGGAGAACAAGTACGGAGATGTGGGCGAAGGAAGTGCTTATGAGGCACAATCGGAGTGAGCACTGGTGACTAACAACAACCTTTACCCATCATTCCCTCCAGCATTGAACTATGGGCATTAGCCAGAAGCACATGCCACTTACCAGTGATAATATCTAGATCACTCTATGCGCTTGGGTGGGTTTTGATTATTTTTGTTCATAAATAAGGTTGAGATTTTGTTTTGTAGAATGAGGCGAGTGCTCACCACCTTAATCGCCAAGACAGATCACAAAAATTAACTGAGGATCAAAAAACTAGCAATCGCAGTACCTCTGGCAGTCCTGTTAAGCTAAAAAAGAAACAAAGGAAAGGAGAGTAGAAATTATGAAGTGTCTGTAGAGTCGCAATGTCCATTCGTAGGAGGTTAGTTGTATATGGTTGTTAGAAAGCAGTGTATTGTGGCGCTCGCTTGGTGCTCGGTTAATTTCACCACACAATACAATCTTATAGGGTACATACGAAAGCTGACAAGGAGTTTCCCTACAGGAGAATATGACCAGGGTATCTACCTTAACTATGGTGGCTGATAATGGAAAATTTTTAATTTTTTTATAGCAGAGACCGGAAGCTTCATAACATTGTGGGCTCCAAGTTAAGGTATGCTAATGCTTCCTGCGCAATATGATAAAACCTCTCTCCCATTACTATCCCTTACCTCTTAATCATGGCCAGTTCTAGATATTAAGAGTAGCTTGAAGATGATAGCAGTGGCTAAGAACAACCAGCCCAACCGCCACGCAGCTGGTTGCCACATTTTTCATCGTGATAGGAGAAACGTTGTGGTGTTGTGCTCAGAATACGACAAATTCAGTACTCGAGGGTGCATGAAAGCGCTTCGCATTTCGTGGCGCAGTTCAGCACAAATTAAGAGTGCTAGGTGGGTGTGGGCCATGCCAGACAAGTCCTATCACTTTGTGTCAAACTGCGCCACAAAATGTTACCACTTTCGTGCACCTCCGAGTACTGTTGCGCATTGCTATGATCGGACGGGGAGTGGCTGCCTAGATTTTCTCCTGGGTACTAAAATGAGCAAGTGTTCAACATTCTAAAAGCAGCCGAACGTCCCAGTGGTGTAGGGGATAAACCAAATTGGTTGTAATGGACACCGGAAAAATACAATCAGATGGGAACCGACCGCCCTACGCAGCCATGGGTTTCGGCCACCGGGTAGGAGATGCAAAGTGCAAACCTTCACATCAAGCAAACAAGTGAACAGTACCGATGTAAATTAGTTAGCAAAGAGAATCCGGCAGCGTTTACAGCGGGCGCACAAGGGATCCCCGCGTGCCTACCTAGTATCCCATATTACAAGTAGAGCACATGTATCACACTGTTACACTGTCCCCTCCGGGTTTCCCGAGGTCGATTGGGCTTCCCGAAATTCGCCCACAGGCCCCCCATTACTTACCCTGATGTATATACGGGGTGGAGATTGCGCGACCGAGGGTAGGTACCCAGCGTTGCAACGAGCGTAAAGTATCTGGACTCAAGACAACATGAAATAATATTGACCAGAAATAAAGATAATCAAAGCGATAGAAGTAAACACGCGGTGCACCACTAACCCGCGTTTTTTCCTCTCAAGCACGCTCCTGGCTAGACAGCAGAGTGAATTAGAGGCCAACAGCCTAAACTATTAATGTCGTGAGAGTTTTGGCAGTGATGGGCTAGCTGTGTAGAGTTGAGTAGGCATACTATACCTCAGTTGCAACGCTAGCTACCTACCATCGGTCGGGTAACTTTGACCAGCGGATAAGAAACTGTTTCAACTATATCGCAAAAGGCAGGACCAACCTAGAACATAGTAGGCAAGTTTTACCCAACATGTCCAATGGGCGGAGAGGGATTTCTGACACCCATGCGACGTGCTATGAATGCCCCCCGGGATAATATTTTCCGGTCATTACCGACAAAACCGAATACTTGTACTGTGCGAGTACTATGAGGGAACAGGGAATTTCAATTACCCCCTCTCTCCAGGTAGATGCATCAAAAATGGAAACCTGTATACAAAGTAGCGTTTATCGATAGAGGAGCACAACGGGTCAATAACATCACTCGTCCGACTTTGATTCCTTCTAGCTGTTAGCGAACAGTATAAAGTGATTGGACAAAAAGTCTTGGTGATTGCCGATTTCCACACCAAAAATGGGCAAAAACCGCACTTTTCAATAGTTGCTATCTTACTGAAAACTCGATCTTATTTTTCCCAAACCCCCGATTCATAGTCACTTCCTCTGTACAATATCTCATGATTAATTTGAAGTATACTTATAATTAACTGAAGGTCCCACAAGCATTTTGAGCTCTACCGTTGCTCAAAAGTCATAATTATCACCAATTTACTAAGATAATTGCCCCAGAAACCCCACGCACCATTACAAAGACTTTTATCTAGTCAGTTTGGTAACTTTACGGTGGGGTATTTTCCCTGGCTGCTCGATTTTTCACTTCGATAGTGAAGCCTACATTTTGGAAGTGGGAAGAGCTGATATTGCATTTCCTTGACAGTTTATTTTAACTTAGTGACTTGGAAAGGGTTCTATTGTTGCTGGGTGGCCTTGGGGCAGGCGGTCCGGGGATGTGTAGTGCTTTTCCATTGGCCTTGCGGAGTATGCTGTTGCTAGGTTGGGCGTTCGGTCTTAGGCTAGGTTCTGCGGGAGGGCAATTCTCTCTTGCTATCTATTACCGTCTGTCTCCTTGCTGGGTTTACTAGTAACTTTCTGCGCGCTATCAAGTGGTTCCCGACATCGGTGAAATCGGTGAGTGCCATCAAATACCTATCACTAGGCTCCCCCCACCCTTCATACTCAGGCGTTTCGCGGGAGGAGTTAACAGGTTTCCACCAAGGGCAATATCCGTACCACTAATTAACTAATATCATTTATGGTAACCGGTGCCTTATTGTAGGTAAATCCGGGATATAGTTCACAATTGCCTTAAAAATCCTTGCGTTATTCTACACCGCCTCGGCTATCTAAAACACAACGGAAGAAAAAAAAGAACTATATAAGTTACAGCTCATCTATCACTCAAAGAATTATATTACGAAGAAAAGAGTGAGGAAGGGAGAAGAGGAAGGGAGGGGGGACAGGAAAAAAAAGTAACAGAAGCAAGGATCGGGAAGTGGGGGAAGATCGAATAGGATAGGATGGAAACTGCACGCAATAAACTGAACCTTCTCAGAATGAAAAAAATATTTTACCCCAGAGACCCGACCCCACCGCACTCTGGAAGCGGGAAGTCGCAATGCCACACACCCAAGTTAGACACGGAGTTTTAGATGGGTGCGGCAACAGCTATTTGATATGAGTCCTCATCACACACGGGATTTCCTTCCGCTGGAAAGGATTGTGTCCAACGACAGCTGATGCACGAAACGGGCTCCAAAGGGAAGGAATGGTGGTGATCACCAAGAGGTGGTGTCTCCGCGTCCTAAGAGCGGGCCGTGGGTTACCGCTCGTGATGCTGTAGTAGCTTGATCACTCCGTGATGGCCATGCTTAGCTGCGTGCCGGAGTGGGGTTTGGCCATGATTATCGACCTTGTTAGGGTTGACGTCTTCCCGCCCAAGTAGTATTTTTACCACATCCTCATGTCCAAGCTTAGCAGCAAGGGAGAGCGGGGTTTGGCCGGCATGATTTGGCTTGTCGGGGTTAACCCCTTCCTGCTCGAGTAGTATTATTACCACTCCTGCACATCCACCGAAGGCAGCACATGCGAGCGGTGTGTCGCCATCATTATCTATATTCTCGGGATCGACCCCTTCACTGCTGAGTAGTACTTTTACCACATCCTCATGTCCACGCTGAGCAGCATGGGAGAGAGGGGCATTGCCGTGATTGTCTGGCTTGTCGGGGTTAACATCGTCCAGTTGGAGTAGTATTCGCACCACGCCCCCATGTCCCTCCCGAGCGGCATACAAGAGGGGTGTCCTGCCGTAATCACCTGGCTTCCCAGGGGCGACCTCTTTCCGCCCGAGTAGTATTCTCACCACTCCCTCATGTCCCTCCCTAGCGGCATACGAGAGCGGTGTCATGCCGTCATCGTCTGGCTTGTCAGGGTTGACCATTTCGCGCCCGAGTAGTATTCTCACCACTCCCTCATGCCCCTCCCTAGCGGCATACGAGAGCGGTGTCATTCCAGAATTGGTTGGCTTGTCAGGGACGACCTCTACCCGCCCGAGTAGTATTCTCACCACTCCCTCATGTCCCTCCCTAGCGGCAT
>Ga0307510_10010851_pt1 | contig 10827 bp, 11 predicted proteins | sample 12_EM_MG_FD_207224 | JGI IMG/M metagenome (GOLD analysis project Ga0307510, IMG submission 207224) | Populus trichocarpa ectomycorrhiza microbial communities from riparian zone in the Pacific Northwest, United States - 12_EM | ecosystem: Host-associated > Plants > Roots > Unclassified | place... | reverse complement strand
AAGAGGTACGGGGATTCTCCAAAGCCGCCGACTAGGAGGACAGACTGTAGTTCGGTTAGTATACATGACATCTCAAACTAATTGCGGGACGGACATACGTTTACTTGATTTCCCTCGCCGCTGATAGACTGTACCTGACTATTTATCAAAATCATGATTTGGTCCACTATCGGATCAAACAATCGTCTCATTTCCTCCCTGGTTACGCCCTCCGTTAGCAGCGCTCACCCGCCTCAGCACACTTTATCTCACAGGCTTACCGAGTCAATTGGAACTCCCCGCCGTATATCCCCGCTTCCGGAATTGAGTCTATCGTCGGAACATTCACGTGATATACATTTTGGTCAGGTTTATCCCTAAACGCACACTTTACCTCTTCAAAGTTTTTTACGATGCGCTGCTGAGTTTCTACTCGCAGGCTCTTGTAGTGATGGCCCATGCGCTGCTGGAGCAAGACTTCGAAGTTGCGGTCGATATAGGTTGAGCCGCAGAAGTCGCCTGTGCGACAGAGGATTAGTATTTTAAGACGGTTTATAGCTTCCAAGGAGGATTTACCTGTTCCGACAGCGCATTCTGTTACTTTTAGAGGGATGATACTAAGGACTGTGTAGGAGATTAAGTCCTGAGTCACGGTTAGTTGTGGTTCTTGCTTTTGCGTGTGTGCGGTGCGGTGTTGAACTTACGACTGTTCCACCGCCAGCGTCACAGACTACGATCCTGTCGTGAACCTTAGAATGTCAGCTAGGTTTATCACGGGAATCAAGCAACATACATTTATAGCATTCCTATCCTGATTCTTGATAGTATATATCGCCGCAGCCTCTGGCTCTGACAGTAATGAAAGGTTATGTTCATTCGACATTCCCGCCGCGATCGCCGCCTCTCTAGTCCCTATAATCCATCAGCCGGTCCCAATCGCCCCATCAATCAATCCAGAAGAAGAGAGAGAGAGAGAGAGAGAGAGAGAGAGAGAGAGAGAGAAACACACTCTGCTTGGCGGTATCCGACCAAACCGCTGGCACCGTAAGTACGAAATCTACTTTCGTCATAGACATCACCGCCTGCCCATTCTGTCTCCAAAGGGTACCGATAGCATGCTGGTACAGCGCTGACAAGAAATCCCGAGTGACGTCCATCGCCGTCATCCCCGGCGGCAGCGGCGTCCCACTTTGTACGTGCTCATCGTTACTCTCTAGAAGTAGCTTAAACCATTTCAATCTCCGGGCGGTTCTCGGGATGTCGTAGCCCCATGAGAAATCTGTTGTACTGCCCTGGTGGTAGGCGACCTCTGTTGGAGCGCTGTGGTGAGTTAGGATTCCGGCGCTCGGCCAGTTTCCTATCAGGTTGATTTGGCCCGGGAGGTTGGTTGATGCCCAGGCGAGGGCGGAATATGTGGTTCCTGGGGAGATTTGTGTCAGCCCCTACTTGGATTTCGTGATGGAGGAGAAGCGTACCAAAGTCGAGGCCGACCACGATTCTGTGAAGGCCTGCCATGAGCGGTTGGAACTATAGTTTGGAGATCAGATGCGGGAATAAAATATTTACGGCCAGAGGGATGACTATGCTAGTGGTAGCTAAACACTCACTCACACGCTCTCGAAGGGTTGGGCCGGTGAAGCACGGGTTGTTTCACGGGGATCAAGCACCAGCACTGTGAGTTATGCGCTGCGGTGCCCAATTTTCTGTCCCTCTAACCACGCAACAATACCGTACGGTACAAGGACTGGGGCTGAGGCTGAAAAAACAGGCACTTGGGGCCATCTTGGCTGTCCAACACATTTTGTAGGTTAACATGCGAGTTTTGAGTATCAGACAGTATTGTGACTGTAGCACAGCATAAGTACTTGTATCACTGGATGGCTTGCTTTGGGAATAGGATATTGGAACAGCAAAATGCCAATTGGCCCATCAACCACCAACCTGTGGCTTTTAAGCCTCGTCCGATTTTAGGATAAGACCTGGGAAAAGGCGAGATACGAGACTAAATTGTAGGGGTTTCTTTTAAAAATTTATTCTCACCGGCAAATGGATCTAGTCATTTTTGCTATCACGACCCAGCAGACATAGTCCTCAGATCTCTATGATACTAGAAATAACTACGATGAATGAAGGGAGCTCTGATATGGAACCAGCTAGTGACCCCTCACCTCTGGTAGCACGAAACTATTACTGGTGGCCTGAGGTTGGAAAGGTTGGTTATTATCTTACTAATGGCGGCTAAGGTATTTCCACTTTTGGAAGGGCACAGTGAAGGGGGAAGCTGGGCAGAATAAGGATACTCTCTACCGCTGGTGCGCAGTGCCCCATAGTTCACCTGGGAAACCAAAAACCCCCTCTTGACGTGCTACGGCATAAGGAGAGATGTTTTCGTATTATTTTATACAAGTATGTTGACCCGGATTGATTGTTCCATCAACTTTCTCTTGGGCGCCCGTCTGATATCGTACTAGCACAATACCGGCCCACGCACCTTCCGCCAAAACCCTGCCAAGACAACCAACTCGTGGTACATGTACTCTGGCAGATCCAGTGACAGTGGAATGGAAAATAATGAGTCCTAGAGACACAGACAACTAGAGCGGGCGCCAGACATATTAGTTCATCAACGACAAGATATTCCAAGCCAATAACCAAAAGCTGACACCAGCACAAACTGGCTTATCAAGATCACCTAAATATACCGGAAGCCCTTCAAGAGTCCTTAGAAATTCGTATCTTAGGGAGAAGTAGACACCATTGCAACCGATCCGGGTTTCTGATTTCCATACCCTGTCCCTCCCCACAAAGTTTACTTGCTGATCAACACAAATCCCTGCCACTGCCACCAACTCGTTTCCCAGTCCCCATTTTTTCATCCCTGTCCGAGTGGAGTCGGGGTGTAACCAAACCAACCCCCGCTGACAGAAAAAGGAACAACCAGCTAATCATTGGCTGGAATAGCCCTGGCTGAGACAACTTTCCTTTCCGCCCCTCCTCAAGCGAGAGTAAAAGCCCAACACTGCAAATAGACCTTTGGTTGACTAAAAAAAAGCCTCGCTCCGCTAAGGCATGGGCCTGGAGCCTCGATGTTGGGAGGCTAGGAATCGTCTATCCAATTTTCCCGCCATCGGGCGATGGAGGTGAGAAAAGAGGGCCCACACCCTCCACTGGTTGAGAACGCCGGGGGTGCCCAATTCGTAAAAAATGCTGAGTCTGATACGAGCATATTACAGCACCGCAGTGTATTAGTACTGTACTGTACCGTGCTCGAGTGCGGTACTACGGTAGTACTAGTACTCGAGTACTAGTACAATATCTACTTGTATTAACGCAGAATGAGGAGAGAAGCAGAGAGGGTGGAAGGTTTCAGCGCCTCATCGCGAGTGACCGGAGCTGGACCTGTCACCGTCAGGTTAACATACTCTGGGGTAACCTAATATCCTATTATAATATTATCACGGTACGGTATGTACTTGTACTAGGTACCCTACTCATGGAACCGGATTCAATTCATCTACCCGTAGTAAGGTACGCCACTCAATCTCTCCTTCCTCTCCTTCCTCTCCCTCTTCCTCTTCCTCTTCCTCTTCCTCTTCCTCTTCCTCTCCCTCTTCCTCTTCCTCTTCCTCCTCCCCCTTCTATAACCACCTCTCCCCTCAAACACTTCTCTACCGTCCGATATCATCAAGATGGCCGGGTCCGGCCCAGTTGAGCCCCTCAAAGTTGAGCCCCTCACAGTTAATCAGACGTTAACTGCAGTCCCGGGGATGACAACCGTCTTCGCGCCGGTCCCAAGAACACGACAACAACACGATGAGCCATACATCCCCATCATTTATGAAAATGTAACGCTGCCTGCCGAACACCTAACCTGGCTCTCAGATTCAGTAATCGGTGGAAATAGTGCCACCACATGGCTCAAACGGCTTGATCCGATATGGTGGGTCGTAACGAAAATAGAGCCGGTCGCTACAGGTGCCTCGTCGCCAGATCCCAACTCGGGCAGGCCGAGTCCCGGGGCTGCCAGTAGGTCCACCGGGAAGGGCAGCGCGTGTACCGGCGTGTCTACTAGCGAACCATCCACAACGGGGGACTCCTCAGCAAACAATAATGCCGTAACTGCGGTAGCGGGTGTCATGGGGGGATTATTTGCTATCACCTTGGTGGCTCTTCTGTTCCTAATATTTAAGCTAAGAAAAGGTTACTCCACCTCGTTCGTTCGCCAATTCATATGTACACTGGACTAACGGGTATAATATCTGAAAAATAATAATAAGAAAAACAGCCAGAAAAGACTCCTCCCACCCACCAATGATGGCATTTACAGGGGTCAGCTCTGAAAAAGACCAATCTCCAATCAGCGAACTAAGCGCCACAAACACGAACTTGATGAGCCAACTCGAAGAACGAAATGCACAACTCTCGGCCCTGCAAGCAACCCTAATGCGTTCCAATAGCGTGCCTCCATCTCTCGATGATCGCAGCATAGCTTCGCGGTTTAAACAGCTTGACCAGGAATTGAAAGATTGGGTCATTATACATTTCAAGTCCATAGAACAGCGCCTCGATCTTTCGCCGGAGTTGCGAGAGATCTTGATTTCCCAGATTCCGCTATTTGATCGGTTACTGCAACAGCCTAAGTCACGAACCATGGTACTCCGCGCGGTCGCTGGGCACGTTATCCAGAGAGCGTTTGAAAATGGGGAATTTGTCGGGGTTGGGGAGGGCCTTGGAGCTTTGGAAAGGAGTGTAGGGAGGAATGGTGTGTCCTTGCTCGTACCAATTCTTATCGGGATACAAAATTAATAAAACACAGTTCCAGAGACTGAGTTCAACAAATGGCGTTCTCAAACATTCCTCCTCTTCTCCAAGGCCTCCACCGCGGAATCTAAAGCACATGTCGTCGCGGCTATATCCCAGCGCATAGACAGCCTATTATCCCCCTTCTCCACAACTCCAGATCAGCAAGAGCGCCTACATTTCCTCTATCGCATCGTAGAATCTGCCGCCGCTCTCTCCCTAGACCTCGGCTACCAACTTGCCAAATTCAAGGTCCTGTCTGATCCTGCCGAGGCTCCCTTCGATGGTACTCATATGGAGGACGTGTACCAGGAACATGAGACGCAGGTTGATCCGCACACCGGGAACTCGGTTAACGCATTGGATGGGAAGATTATTCAGGCGGTGGTGTTCCCGAGCGTGATAAAGTGGGGGGATGAGCGGGGGGAGAATTATGAAGAGATGAAAGTGATTTTGAAAGCTAAAGTCTTGACATGAGTTGGATGAATTATAGTGATGGGTTGGTTTTAATGGCTTGAGATGCATTTTGATTTTCTGACGGATTGTCCCTACAGTACCATTGGGTTTACGGGATGAGTACCTGTATTTACTTTTTTTCTTTTTCTTTTTCCCCTCCCCCTTCTCACCATTTTTCCTCTAGCACGAACACTACAGTATTTCTATGAGCTCCCAAATCTGCATGAGAGTCGTGCTATTAGCTTTGGTTGAGTAACTCTGATATCTTATTGCCCTCTATTTTCTTGTCCTTTGCCAAGACTGGAAACTGCTTGAGGTTGGGCGCACCCTGGCGCCCGAAACCGGCCCGACGAAATTGAATATAAGCATACACCAAAAACATACAATGATCGAAGGAAACTTTGTGGAACTACCTGTTTTAGGGGTCCTCAACATAGCGGCAGGAATAATATTACAATCACTCATCGAGGTTTGGCACGGTTATCAAACAAGCGCGATGGGCTTAGTGGTGTACAAGTATCATACCGTAGAACTAGACACCCACCCAGCTGGTTGCCATGTTAACCAAGAAGTATTAAGGTCTACCAGAGCCATGTTTCTCGCCCGATACTTGCTCGGTCAGGGAACAGGGTGCATGGGAATCGCGAAGAGTAAACGTCCATCCTTAATAGCAGATAATACAGTAACCCGGTTGAGGTTCGGACAAGTCATAAGATACTGTAGTTGTATAATACAGGGATCAGGGATAAAACAATGGTACAAGTACTTGAACGGTGCATAACTAAAATTTCAGTAGTGGTACTGTATCATACGCCTGAGAAACGTGGTCCTGGATCTATTCCCTGCTGCCTCAGTCGACTTTGGGCAAAAATGATTGATGAAGGGGGTATGATATCTGACCTCCGGTTCAATACAGTACTAGTACCGTACTGTGCTCGGAGGTGCCCTAAGTCGGGCGACCCCATATGGTATCAAGGGGTTTTACGCAGAAAAACGTGTTTTGTGGGGTTTTTGTATATGTGGGAAAAAAGTCGGGCTCGCGCGACTTGCCCTTGATCCTGCTGTACGAGTAGTACATCCGCCTAAACAAAGAAAAAAAAGGCTCCCCCTGTCCCTCGTGGAGAGATTGAAGGTTTATTTTTTCAATTGAGCCGGTTGCAGTCCACAATACCACTGGTTTTGGCTAAGATCAACATCACCAACCCACAGTGCGAACCGCTTAAAACCTTCGCCTCAAAAAGGCCCAAACATAAGGGGATAGGTATTCGTGGGCCCTGGATTTGACGGACGCCGGAGTGCTGGCTCTAGGGACCAGCGGTCTTATTTTTTGCAAAGGAGCGAAAAGATAGAGCGTTTGTTGAATGCACACTTGAAGATTTTAAGTGGGTGCGGAACAGGTCCCCGGGTATTCATATCACAGGATACTAGCGGACTCTCATAATGTTAGCTAAGCAACGGTGTGGTCGGCTCCAGCCACCCCCCAATTCTAAATCAGTCTTGAAGAGATTTGCCCCGTAACTTATCACTTTCCTTATTCCTAACCTTTGTGCTGCCAACGCACCACTCATCACTCCCAAATTCCACGGGACCGGAGGAAACTGCAAGTCCAACTTTATTACCTGCATAACATACCGGTCCGCGTTATGTTTAAAAGTTACTGGTACGGTACCTCAACCCCAAAGCCTGACCTCTCCCAGGAAAGTGGCTGGGCGAACAAAATCGATAACTGTAATTACAAAGATCCTCGTATAAGATTATGCGCTCGATATGCTGTGCAACTGTGGAATGGAGTACACAAGTTTTCTACCGGCACGGTACTGAGTCATTTGTACGACGCCGCGCATCTGGCGCACTTTTTTTCTCTCTTGCTGAGAGATCTATTTTGGTTTGCATTTGGGGGCTCAAATTGTGCTCACTTCCACCCTGCTAATTGTGGAATGGTATTTCCTTTTTGTCTTCCCCAAGGGCTCTTGTCGTGGCAGGTTGGGGAGTTGGGGAAAGGATACAAATGCTTTAGGTCCTCACTTGGTTTTGGTAAAGTACCAGTAACGTACTTGTACTGGCAATCTAACCCTTGAATCGAAATGGAGTACCGGTACGGTACTGCTACCCCGATCAGCAAATCTAAGCAACAAGTTTCTTTCATTCCCCTTCCTCCTAGTCCAAAAACTTGATCTCTCGGGGCCCCTTTCTTGGGATTCTACGTGTACTCGAGTACCGGGCTTTCATTTACAGCGGTATGATACCGTTGTGCTTCAACCCTCCGGAAGAAGAGCTACGGTAAGGTACAAGTATCGGTATACTTGTTGCCCCCAATTGTCTTCTCCGCCGAGATCCAGGCCCACACCACAACTTGAGACACCCAATACAACAAGGACCAGCGTGCAGGTTGGCGACATCCTGATCTTCATGTTCTCGGTGGAAACCTGCCAGAGTGCTAGGCGGTTAATTATCGTTTGTCACACACACTCATCCACTCAGACTCCGAACTGGCGCTTCGAAAGACCACTACAAGTAGCTTAAGTGAGGAATGCAAGGTTTTTCAGTACGCGAAACGTAACGAAGTAGGGAACAAAAGTGAGAATGAAAACCCGTGCCTCTTTTTATATATATTTAAGTTGCAGTATTCGCAGGACCTAACCTCTTCAAGCGCGCCTCAGTGGCTGACTCAAGTGGTGGAGTTGAGGATTTGACTGACCTTGAGGCTCACTGAGACATGCATGGTGGGATAAACAACTCTGGGCCAAGTTACTCTGCGGGCTTGCTCAATTGTTGTGAGGGCGCACACCACATATCCTGTCGTCCCATTGGCACGGTATGATACGGGACAGTATGACAGCACTTTACGGTGGAGCACTATGAACAGTATTGAGCCAAGATCCTACCTCAGTCTCCCGCACGCCAAAACCGCTAAGTTATCGCCAACTTCACACCAACAGCAAAAGAAGCACAAAGAAGCACGGAGCAGGAAAATTGGTCCCCCACGTAGCCCACCAATCCGCCCACATCACCGAGCTAGCCACCCAACCAACTGCCGGCACCTACATCACTAGCCTAAGGGGGGGGAGAAGGAGAGAGAAAAATATGATGAAATCAAAAACAGAAGAAGGGGAAAAGGTTCACAAAAACCCCGTACCGTCCGCTCTGAAGCGAGGAGTTAGCCTTCGATCAACACACGAAGCGACCTTCGGGGGATCAGTAGAAGACACGGGATACCGGATAGACTACAATTCTGAGCGCCTCGGGCTCTCGCACATTATCGGACAGAGGTCGCCTCTGGTAGGAGTAGCCCCGCCACTACCGAAGGGGGATCCGTTTGAGGAGGCTGAGGACGAGGAGGATGAAGCGGTCGTAGGATTGACCGGGAATATGAATTCTGGCATGAGCCACCGGGGGGAGCCTGGTGTGCGGGGGAGGGGGATGGTCGGAGGGGGGAGAGGCAGAGGGGTGTCTGGCGGGATGGCGGTTTCTGGGAGAAATGGTTTATCGCCGCAGGTGCCGATCCCGATGTACAATCCTATAACAAGGCCTGTCTCGCAAGTATACCAGGGTGGACCGCCTAACGCTCCTCTCGGAGGGGTGAATTCGGCTCACCCGCAGCAGATGAGTGGAGGTATGTTTGCGCCTGGAAGGGGGACGGCAGTCCAAAATCCCCGGAGGTCGAGTGCTCCCACCTTGGGACCAGGACGTGGAGGGGTGGGGAGCACCCCATTGTATAACTCTTCAACAACACGACTGCCCCTTCCTCCGCCTCCTCGTCCGCCAATACAAGCGGCGCCCCCCGCTTCGACCGTGACATCACAAGGCTACAATGACTCGGCGTACCGCCAACGAAAAATTCTAGAAACATTAGTCCAGCAGCAAGAAGAGGACAACCGCAAACGAGATGCAATGAGAGAACAGGGCTTGCAACCACCCGCCTCAACATATAGTAATGTCTCCAGTCGGGAAGGCTCGCTCCTCAACGAACCGAGTAATAATTCCTCAAGCCTAAGCCTCCCTTACACTTTGGCACCCACCATACAAGGCTCAGACAGGCGGTCTAGTACTAGTAGTGGTGTTACATCATCATCGGTATACTCAAGAAGAGCCCGAGAGGAAGTCCTCCGAAGGCAGCAAGAAGAAGAGGAAGTCTTCCGACGGCAAAAAGAGGAAGACGAGCGGCGTGAGCGGCTAGCGCAAGATTCTAGAAACCCGCAACACCTGCGGAACCCCCCAACATCTCCAACAACCCCCGGGAGCCCGGAAGCAACAGGGCCCGCATTCCCGCCCGGGCATGCAGGACACCAGCCTGAGACGGTCAGGTCAGAAGCCATCCTTCCAGAACTGGACATCGCCCTAGCAGGAACCACGACCACCCCTAGCCGACGGCCGTCCGATCCACCCGACCGGCCAGGCACCGCAACCACAGTTGTGAGTCTTCCGGAGCTCGGGAGGAGTAGGGCAGATCCCGGAACTCTACCACGAAGGCACTCGTCATCGCAGTCTTGGTCCGGCCCCGACCGGACAGATTCTTTAGAAATAGACCGTGTCGCAGCTCGTCGGAAGCCTGTACCTAAACCTCAGGAAAATTCAGACCCCCTACCAACTTCACCACCACCAGTATCAAAAATATCCACAAGTGGGCCTGGTAAAACAACGCTCCGATATACGGGCCCCGTAGGGCCCTGGTTCCCAACTTCCCCAACATCGACCGATGGCGCCAAAAGCTCCCCTCCGTCCCCACCGACCGAACTCCCGGGACTAGCCGCGACAAAACCAGACACGCATTGCATCAGCGACGACATAACCCGCCGCCCATCCGTCGCACGCGGATACAGATTCAATGAAGAGCACGAAGTCCAATGCCTCAGCGACGACATCCAAAACGGCTCGCTCCATGCAGGTGAGAAAGGCATGCTTCCATCGGAATTCTTCGACAGACACCAGACTGCGTGCATCAGCGATGATCTAGCAAGGGTATACTTGGGTCTCGGCGAAGAAGGCGAGCAGGAACTACAGTCCCAAATGGAGCAGGAACATCGCTTGCGAGAGGCGAGAAGGGAAGGGACGTGTTTGGGTGATGAGTTGAGTGAGTGGCATATCGACCGCTCGGGATTGATTCCGGTTATCGAAGAAGAGGAGGGCGAAGCACCTACCCATGTGCGACCGTATACTAAGGAGATTCCTATGGTAGTGGAGGAGGAGGCGGATGCGCGACGGTGATTCATCTCTTCTTTGAAAGGCTTTTGGGTGCTCGCGTTTCTAACATTGATGGGAGAATGGAGAATTAGTCGCTCGAAATTGTTCAATAATCCCGGGCATTTAGATCGTAAACCGCCGCCGCCGCCGAAGCCTCCGAAGATACCAGTTGCCCCGCCAAAGATTCCGGAGACTCCGCCGCCACCGGAAGATGAAGTGCCGCCGCCACAGGCGCGGTGGGAGATGAGTTGGGAGTATTACTAGAGGGCTTGGGTTTCCTTTTATTCAGTATTTGGGATTGGCATTGGCATTGGAGACTGGAGTTAACGGTAGCGTCATGATGATTGATCCGGGTTTCTGCGCATATGCCCGCTTTGAAAACTTAAGTCACAGTAATTATTTAGATGGGCC
>Ga0307510_10010850_pt1 | contig 10828 bp, 11 predicted proteins | sample 12_EM_MG_FD_207224 | JGI IMG/M metagenome (GOLD analysis project Ga0307510, IMG submission 207224) | Populus trichocarpa ectomycorrhiza microbial communities from riparian zone in the Pacific Northwest, United States - 12_EM | ecosystem: Host-associated > Plants > Roots > Unclassified | place... | reverse complement strand
TTGCATCGCGCCTCACACCGGCGGACTGACCATCGCCTCGCCTCTTCCCAACTCGCGTTCGCGCAGGAAAATATAGATCCCCGCACCGATGATGATCGCGGCGCCCGCGATCGTCGCCATCGACGGCACGTCGCCGAACACGACATAGCCGAACAGCACGGCCCACACGATCATCGAATATTGATACGGCACCACGACGCTTGCGGGTGCGAGCTTCAGCGATCGATTGACGCACAATAACGCCGCCACCGAGATGCACCCCGCCGCAGCGAACAGGCCGAGGCTGGCAAGGCTCGGCGTCACCCAGCCGATCGGCGACATCAGCGCGCCGAGCAGGAAGGTACCCGCGAATTGCGACGACGCCAGTACGATATCGGGCGTGGCGCGCAGCGAACGGGTGATCAGCATCAACAGCGCGAAAGACAGGCTGCCGCCGAGCGCTATCATCGCGGGCCAGCTCACCGTCTGCGACGACGGCCGCAGTGCGATCAAAACGCCGCAGAAGCCGATCAACACCGCGCTCCAGCGCCGCCAGCCGACGCGCTCACGGAGCACGATTGCCGACAGCGCGGTGACGAAAATTGGACAGGCAAGGTAATAGGTGACGACGTCGGCGAGCGGCAGATAGACCGTGGCCAGAAAAAACGCCGCGACTTCCAGCGTGGATAAGGTCACCCTCAGCAATTGCAGCCATGGCCGTTCGAGACGCGTAAATACCGCGCGCTGCCGCCATATGCTCGGCAACAGCACGATCAGCGCCGCACAGGCGCGCAGCCACAGCAACTGTCCGACCGAATAGGTCGCGACGATGAACTTGCCCATGGCATCGCCAAACGAGAACATGAAGATCGACAGCAGCATCAAGCCGATGCCGGCGAGTCGCGCGGAACGTTCATCATTATGAAGAGAGATTTTCGCGAACAAGTTCATCGGCACTCTTCGTTACAGCCGGATTTGTCCCGGCCCTCCACGTCTTGCGTGCAGCGCTGTTCTAAAGACGTGGATGCCCGGGACAAGCCCGGGCATGACGAATTCAGCCGATTGTCGCAGCGCCAGCTCTGCGATACCGGTAGGTCACCAGCCGGATAAACATTTCAGGACATCCGCCGTGACCGAATTCAACCCCGCTGACCATCGCATGGTGCCGCAGCAACGCTGGTTCGAGGATTTCGTGCTCGGCGAGCGCTTTGTCATCCCGAGCCGCACCATGACGTCGGCGGTGTTCGCGGCGTTTCAGACCGCGAGCGGCGATACCCATCCGATCCATTACGATGTCGAGTATTGCCGCGCCCGCGGCATGCCGAACCTGCTCGCGCATGGTTTCCAGACCCTGATCCACACCGCGCCCGGAGCCGGGCTGTTTCCATTCCTGGTCGAGGAATCGATGGTCGGCTTCCTCGAACAATCGAGCCGGTTCTTAAAACCCGTGTTCACCGACGACACCCTCTATCCCGCGCTCGAGGTCAGCGAATTGACGCCGGGCCGCTCGACCGGCGTGGTGGCGTTGCGCAGCACGGTATTCAACCAGCGCAGCGAACTGGTACTCGAAGGCCTGCAGAAATTCCTGATCCGGAGGCGGCCGGCCTAGAGCGATCGCACCGGGCAGGACACGCCGCAAAGTCCCGAAATGAGGCCGAAAATTAGGGCTTTTCGCTAATATATTGCGGGTAAAGGTTGCCGCCCCCGCGCCCCTGCCCTACCTATGACCCATGAAATTCCTTGACGAGGCGAAGGTCTATATCCGCTCCGGCGACGGCGGCAACGGCTGCGTGGCGTTTCGCCGCGAGAAGTACATCGAGTTCGGCGGTCCTTCCGGCGGCAATGGCGGCCGCGGCGGCGACGTCGTCATCGAAGTGGTCGATGGCCTGAACACGCTGATCGACTACCGCTACCAGCAGCACTTCAAGGCGCAAAAGGGCACCAACGGCATGGGCAAGGACCGCCATGGCGCCAATGGCAAGCCGATCGTGCTCAAGGTTCCCGTGGGCACGCAGATCTTCGACGAGGATCGCGAGACCCTGATCCACGACTTCACCAATCTCGGCGAAAAGTTCGTGCTGGCTGAAGGCGGCAATGGCGGCTTCGGCAACGCACATTTCAAGTCTTCCACCAACCGCGCGCCACGCAACGCCAATCCGGGCCAGGAGGGCGAGGAGCGCTGGATCTGGCTCCGTTTGAAATTGATCGCCGATGCCGGTCTGGTCGGCCTGCCCAATGCCGGCAAGTCGACCTTGCTCGCCGCGGTCAGCGCCGCCAAGCCGAAGATCGCGGACTATCCCTTCACCACACTGCATCCGCAGCTCGGTGTCGTGAATGCCGATGGCCGCGAATTCGTGCTGGCGGATATTCCGGGCTTGATCGAAGGCGCGCATGAAGGCGCCGGCCTCGGCGACCGGTTTTTGGGCCATGTCGAGCGCTGCCGTGTCTTGCTGCATCTAGTCGACGCGACCTGCGAGCATGCCGGCAAGGCCTACAAGACCGTACGGACTGAACTCGATGCCTATGAAGGGCATCTCGCCGAAAAGCTCGAGATCGTCGCGCTGAACAAGATCGACGCCGTGACGCCGGATGAATTGAAGAAGCAGAAGGAACGGCTGAAACGCGCCGCGAAAAAGACACCACTCCTGATCTCCGGCGCGACAGGCACCGGCGTCAAGGAGGCGCTGCGGGCGCTGGTCGAGGTGATCGGCGAAGCCCCGGTGTCGGTAAAAGCCAAGGGCGTGGCGCAGGCCGAGCCGTGGGCTCCGCAAACCAGCTAGCGCACGGTTCTCGCACTTGCGCGGATTTCGTGCGGCTGCAAAACTCGGTTGTTTCAAGAATCCGCCGAAGACCCCCCAGGGAGACATCAATGATCGGCTACGTCACATTGGGCACCAATGATTTGAAGAAGGCCGCGGCCTTCTACGACAGGATCGCCGCCGAGATGGGCATCGGACGCTTCATGGAATCGGATACTTTTATCGCCTGGGGCTCGCCCGACGGTGGCGCCGGCCTTGGCTTGACCCAGCCCTTTGATGGCAAACCCATGTCGGTCGGAAATGGCGTGATGGTCGCGCTTGCCGCCAACGACAAGGCGCAGGTCGACCGCATCTACAAGCTCGCGCTGTCGCTCGGCGCCACCGACGAGGGCGCTCCCGGCCCGCGCGGCGAAGGCGGTTTCTACGCGGCGTATTTCCGGGACCCCGAAGGCAACAAGCTCAACGCCTTCGTGATGGGCTGATGATTGATGTCCCATGTTGCGAAGCGCTCCGACCTTCACCTCTCCCATCGGGAGAGGTCGGATCGCATCGAAAGATGCGATCCGGGTGAGGGGTTAAGGTCTAACGATAGACCATAACCCCCAACTCTCTCCCGATCAGAGAGGGATGCACTTTCACTGCGGTGATATCTGGTATCTACCGTTCTCCTTCACCACGCTTTGCTGCAAACTCCCGCCAATGGCCCGCCCCGACCTGAAAAACTTCCGCCGCATCGTCGTCAAGGTCGGCTCCTCACTGCTGATCGATTCCGACGCTGGTGAAGTGCGGGCGTCGTGGCTGGCGGCGCTGGCGGCCGATCTGGCAAAACTGCACGACGAGGGGCGCGAGATCCTGATCGTCTCCTCGGGTTCGATCGCGCTCGGCCGCAGCCGTTTGAAATTGCCGCGCGGCACCCTGAAACTCGAGGAAAGTCAGGCCGCAGCCGCGGTCGGACAAATCTCGCTGGCGCGGATCTGGTCGGAAGTGCTCGGGCATCACGGCATCGGCGCCGGGCAAATCCTGGTGACCCTGCAGGACACCGAGGAGCGCCGCCGCTATCTCAACGCGCGTTCGACCATCGCCAAGCTGCTGGAATGGCGCGCGGTGCCGGTGATCAACGAAAACGACACCGTCGCCACCAATGAGATCCGCTATGGCGACAATGACCGCCTCGCCGCACGCGTCGCCACCATGGCGAGCGCGGACCTCTTGATCTTGCTGTCGGATATCGACGGCCTCTACGACGCCCCGCCGGGCAGCAACGCGAACGCAAAGCTGATTCCGATCGTGGAAACCGTCACCTCCGAAATTGAGGCCATGGCGGGCGCAGCTGAATCCGAACTGTCGCGCGGCGGCATGCGCACCAAGATCGAGGCGGCAAAGATCGCGACCACGGCCGGCACGCACATGCTGATCGCGTCCGGCAAAATCGAGCACCCGCTGCAGGCGATATCGGATGGCGGCCGCTGCACATGGTTTCTGACCCCCGCCAATCCGGTGACCGCGCGCAAGCGGTGGATCGCGGGGTCATTGGAGCCAAAGGGCACGCTGACCATCGATGCCGGCGCGGTAGCGGCGCTGCGCGCCGGCAAGAGCCTGCTGCCGGCCGGCGTGATCCGGGTCGACGGCCAGTTCGCCCGCGGCGATGCGGTGGTGGTGCGCGGCCCCGACACCCACGAAATCGGCCGCGGCCTCGTCGCCTATGACGCCGACGACGCCGACAGGATCAAGGGTCGCTCGTCGCCCGACGTGATGACGATCCTCGGCGTCAGCGGCCGGGCTGAAATGATCCACCGCGACGATCTCGTTGTGGGACCGCGCGGCGCCTTTTCGACGAGCTAGGCCAATGGCCGACCTGTTATGCCTGCTGTCGACCTCGCAGAATGTGGATTTTCGTGCTAGGACATGGCCTTAATTGAAGCTGAAACCGACATGAGCGCAGCCCTGAAAGCGATCGACGGCAACGCCGATTTGCCGACCCTGATGACTGGTCTTGCGATCCACGCACGCGCCGCCGCGCGGGCACTGGCGCTTGCGTCCCCCGAACAGAAACATCAGGCGCTCGAGGCCATCGAACGCGCGATCCGCGCCAATGCGGCCGCGATCCTCGCCGCCAATGCCGAGGATGTCGCCGAGGTTCGCAGCACCGGCGCGACGGCAGCCTTCATCGATCGGCTGACGCTGACGCAGGCGCGCATCGATGCGATGGCCGACGGCGTCGCCACCGTGCGCGCCATCGCCGACCCCGTCGGCGTTGTGACCGAAAGCTGGCAGCGTCCGAACGGCATGATCATCGAACGTGTGCGGGTGCCGCTCGGCGTCGTCGCGGTGATTTTCGAAAGCCGCCCCAATGTCGCGGCCGATGCCGGCGTGCTGTGCCTGAAGTCCGGCAACGCCGTGATCCTGCGCGGCGGCTCGGACAGCTTTCGCTCCTGCCGCGCAATCCACGAATGCCTGGTGCAGGGACTGCGCGAAGCCGATCTGCCCGAGGCCGCCATCACCCTGGTGCCGACTCGCGACCGCGCTGCGGTCGGGCTGTTGCTGAGCGGATTGAGCGGCGGCGTCGACGTGATCGTACCGCGCGGCGGCAAGAGCCTCGTCGCTCGCGTCGAAGCCGAAGCCAGGGTACCGGTGTTTGCGCATCTCGAAGGTGTCAATCACGTCTATGTCGATCATGCCGCCAATCTCGACATGGCGAAATCGATCGTGCTGAATGCCAAGATGCGGCGTCCCGGCGTGTGCGGCGCCGCCGAAACCCTGCTGGTCGATCGTGCCGGCGCTTCGACCAATCTCAAGCCGCTGGTGAAGATGCTGATCGAAGCAGGTTGCGAGGTGCGCGGCGATGACGCCGTGCAGCGCGTCGACCGCAGGGTGAAGCCCGCGTCCGACGAAGACTGGGATACCGAATATGAGGACGCGATCATCACTGCCAAGGTGGTGAATGGCGTCGAAGAGGCGATCACGCACATTCATAACCATGGCTCGCATCACACCGATGCGATCGTGACCGAGGACGTGGGCGCCGCGCGCAAATTTCTCAACGAGGTCGATTCGGCGATCGTGCTTCACAACGCGTCCACGCAGTTCGCCGATGGTGGCGAGTTCGGCTTCGGCGCCGAGATCGGCATTGCCACCGGAAAATTCCACGCCCGCGGCCCAGTCGGCGCCGAACAGTTGACCAGCTTCAAATATCGCGTCCATGGCACGGGGCAGACGCGGCCGTGAGTACCGCTTCGCGTGAAGCAGCCACCGCAAACAACAGGGCCACGCGCACGCGGTGGCTCAGTTGAACAGAGCTAAGGTCGCGTTACCATCGATCTCCCAGGCGACCCCGCTCTTCACCAACGGCATGCGGATCGGCCTGCTCGGCGGCTCCTTCAATCCGCCCCATGTCGCACATCGCGCCATCAGTCTGTTCGCGATCAAGCGGCTGAAACTCGATCGGGTGTGGTGGCTGGTGACACCGGGCAATCCGCTCAAGGATCATAACGGACTGCACGATCTCGGCGAGCGCATCGAGGCCGCACGCAAGATGGCCAATGATCCGCGGATCGATGTCAGTTGTCTCGAATCCGTCATCGGAACGAGGTATACTCTCGACACCATCACCTATTTGCGCCGTCGCGCTTCCGGCGTGCGTTTTGTCTGGATCATGGGCGCCGACAATCTCGCGCAGTTCCATCGCTGGCAGAACTGGCGGCGCATCGCATCCGAAGTGCCGATCGCCGTGATCGACCGCCCGCCACAGAGCTTTCGCGCGCTCGCTGCACCCGCCGCCCAGGCGCTGGCGCGTTACCGGCTGCCCGAGAACCAGGCAGCCAGGCTGACTGAGCAGGGCGCGCCGGCCTGGATCTTTCTTACCGGCATGAAATTGAACCTGTCATCGACGGGCCTGCGGAACCCGGACGGCAGCTGGCGGACACAGAAGTGACATGATGGCTCGAAGTGGCAGGTGGGTCTCACTGGAATATTGAAACCGTTAACCCCACATGCGTAATATGGTCTGCGGCGCAAGGATTCGGCGTCCGCGATACAGTGAAAGGAATGGTCCCTGGCCACACCTGTATTGTCCAAGTCTGTTTTACCCAAGGTTTCTGACAAGACTGGCAAAACCGCGCGTAAAACATCGACACCAACTGCGGCCTTGAAGGCGCAACCCGACGCCGACAAGACCCTGAGTATGATCCTCTCCCGCCTCGACGACATGAAGGCGGAAGAAACGGTCACCATAGACCTTCGTGGCAAATCCGCATTTTCCGACTACATGATCGTTACCACCGGCCGGGCCAACCGGCACGTCGGCGCGATCGCGGAAAACGTCGCCAAAGGTCTGAAGGAAACCGGGATCAAGAGTATCCATATCGAGGGGTTGCCGAACTGCGACTGGGTGCTGATCGATTCCGGAGACGTGATCGTGCACGTATTCAGACCCGAGGTGCGCGAATTCTACAATCTGGAACGATTGTGGACCCAGAATCCGGCGGCGGTAAAGGTGATCTGAGCTGCCGGAACCGATGTCAATCGGCCGGGCGCATGGTAACCTTGCTTCATGCGCCTCGTCGTGATCTCGGTCGGCCGGTTGAAGCAGGGCCCGGAACGGGAACTGGCGGAACGCTATCGCGAGCGGTTCGACGATTTAGGCCATAAACTTGGTTTTCGCGGCCTGGAAATTCATGAAATAGCCGAAAGCCGGGCACGTGACGCGGCCACACGGATAACCGAGGAAGCTGCCGCCGTTTCAGCCGCAATCCCAGCCAAATCGATCCTGGTGGCGCTGGACGAGCGCGGCGACAACATCGACAGCGCCGCGTTTGCAAGGCATCTTGGCCGCTGGCGCGATGAGTCGGTCGCCAATACTATTTTTGCCATCGGCGGCGCGGACGGACTTTCGCCCGATTTGCGGCGCAAGGCAAAATTGAACGTTGCGTTCGGCGCCGCGACCTGGCCGCACCAAATGGTTCGCGTCATGCTTCTGGAACAGCTTTATCGGGCCGCGACCATCCTGGCGGGCCATCCCTATCACCGCGTTTGATCCGGTTTTGATGCAGGCAACGTCCGACATTCACCCTTACCTTGGCACCTCCGTCCGCATCTGGTCGGCCTTGGTGCGTATTTCGCTTTCAATTGCCCTGCTATCCGTCGGTTGCGCCGGCATCGGCATTTTACCGGCGACTGCGCAGATCGCAGGTTTGACATCGCAGACCACAGCCCCTTCGCCCGACGCGATCAAGCAGCGCGAGCAGGAACTCGAAGCTACCCGGGCGCAGCAGAAAAGCGCCGCCGAATTGCAGGAGAAACTCAAGGCCGATCTGGCGGCGATCGGTCAGGACCGCAGCAAGCTCAATCAGCGGTTGATCGACGTCGCAGCCCAGGTGCGCACCGTCGAGACCCGGATCAGTGATGCCGAAACGCGTCTGCGCCCGCTCGATTCGCGCGAACAGCAAATTCGCACTTCGCTCGATTCACGCCGTGCTGAGATCGTCGAGGTGCTGGCGACACTGCAGCGCGCGGGGCGGCGTATGCCGCCGGCCCTGCTGGTACGGCCGGAAGATGCCCTCCAGTCGCTTCGCACCGCCATGCTGCTTGGAGCCGTTGTGCCGGAATTGCGGGGGCGCGCGGAAAAGCTGACCGCCGACCTCACCGAGCTGATCAACGTGCGCAAGACGATCGCCACCGAGCGCGACCAGCTGGCGGCGGACCGCGACAAGGTCAGGGATGACCAGACCCGCCTTGCCGCGCTGATCGACGAACGGCAGCGAAAGCAGAGTTCGATCGAAAAGGACATCGAGGCCGAAGGCGCACGCGCCATCACACTCTCCCAGCAGGTCGGCAGCCTGCAGGACCTGATCGGCAAGATGGAGCAGGATTTGAACAGCGCCTCGAAGGCGGCCGCGATCGCCAGCCTGCGGGGCGCCCCGGGCAACGTCAATGGCAAGCCGAATCTCGGGGCGCTGAAGGACCCCGGCCGGCTCAGCCCGGCGATTGCCTTTGTCTCCGCCAAGGGTTTATTGGCGCTGCCCGTCAACGGCATCAAGCTTCGGGAGTTTGGCGGTTCCGATGGCGCGGGCGGCGTGGAAAAAGGCATTTCTTTGGCGACCCGGGTCGGAGCCCAGGTCACAACACCGTGTGACGGCTGGGTTGTTTACGCCGGACCGTTTCGAAGCTACGGACAACTCTTGATCCTCAATGCCGGAGGCGGGTATCATGTGTTGATCGCCGGGATGGAGCGCATTTCGGTTAACATCGGCCAGTTTGTACTTACGGGGGAGCCGGTCGCCACCATGGGGACTAAATCCCAGGTGGCATCTATTCTCGCCGCCAATGCGAGTCAGCCCGTGCTCTATGTCGAGTTCCGTAAGGACGGCACTCCAATCGATCCAGGCCCATGGTGGGCCGCAAATGAAGGCGAAAAGGTTCGCGGATGATGCGCAAAACTTCTGTAATTCTACTTAGCGCCGCCACCGGCGCGGCATTGACGCTCTTCGTGACGCAGCCTCGCGCCGTGATGATGGGATCGAGCGCCCGCGCCGCGACCTCGGACACCTATCGTCAGCTCAACTTGTTCGGCGATGTTTTCGAGCGGGTGCGCAGCGACTATGTCGAGAAGCCCGACGACAGCAAGCTGGTCGAATCCGCCATCAGCGGCATGCTGACCGGCCTTGATCCGCATTCCAGCTACATGGACGCCAAGAGCTTCCGCGACATGCAGGTGCAGACCCGCGGCGAATTCGGCGGCCTCGGCATCGAGGTCACGATGGAAGACGGCCTGATCAAGGTGGTTTCGCCGATCGACGATACGCCCGCCTCCAAGGCCGGCATCATGGCCAATGACATCATCACCAATCTCGACGACGAAGCCGTGCAGGGCCTCACGCTCAATCAGGCGGTCGAGAAGATGCGCGGGCCGGTCAATACCAAGATCAAGCTGAAGATCGTGCGCAAGGGTCAGGACAATCCGATCGACGTCACCCTGGTGCGCGATAACATCCGCGTCCGCTCGGTGCGCGCGCGCGTCGAGAGCGATGATATCGCCTATATCCGCATCACCACTTTCAACGAACAGACCACCGAAGGCCTGAAGCGGGAAATCAACAATCTGTCGACGCAACTCGGCGACAAGCTGAAGGGCTTCATCGTCGACCTGCGCAACAATCCCGGCGGACTGCTGGAGGAAGCGGTTACGGTTTCCGATACTTTCCTTGAGCGCGGCGAGATCGTCTCCACCCGCGGTCGCAATGCCGAAGAAACCCAGCGCCGCGCCGCCCATCCGGGCGATCTGGCAAAGGGCAAGCCGGTGATCGTTCTGATCAATGGCGGTTCGGCCTCGGCGTCCGAAATCGTCGCCGGCGCGCTGCAGGATCACAAGCGCGCGACGCTGGTCGGCACCCGCTCGTTCGGCAAAGGCTCGGTCCAGACCATCATTCCGCTTGGCTCCGGCAATGGCGCGCTGCGTCTCACCACCGCGCGCTACTTCACGCCGTCGGGCAAATCGATCCAGGCCAAGGGCATCGTTCCCGATATCGAGGTGCTGCAGGACGTGCCGGACGAGTTGAAGTCGCGGACCGACACCAAGGGCGAAGCCTCGCTGCGCGGCCATCTGAAGTCCGACGGCGACGAGAAGACCGGTTCGCAGTCCTACATTCCGACTGACGCAAAGGACGACAAGGCCCTGAAGATGGCCGCGGACCTGCTGCACGGCGTCAAGGTCAACGCCACTGCGCCCGCGACCGGCGACAAGGCTGCGATCGACAAGCCGGCCAACAAGGTAGCGAACTGATACCTGGTTCTTTGAAGGCGATTTGCGAAATGGGCGGCCTTTGGGGCCGCCCATTTTGTTGGCGAAGCGGCGTCTTGCTCCAACGCACTGGCTGTGCATCGCCACGATCCGGCCCCGTCGTGGCCACCGTCCTGCCTCGCCGTGGTATCGTCAGCTCGTTGATTCGGGGAGTTCCATGGCAGACACGGCCGACGATCTGAGCGCGCCGCTCGGACAAAAGACGGTTCGCAGGAAATACCGGCTACCGTTTACCGGTACTCAAATGCTCGCCGTGTTGCTCGGCCTGTTTCTGGTCGGCTTTGCAGGCTTCGCC
>Ga0307510_10010847_pt1 | contig 10828 bp, 8 predicted proteins | sample 12_EM_MG_FD_207224 | JGI IMG/M metagenome (GOLD analysis project Ga0307510, IMG submission 207224) | Populus trichocarpa ectomycorrhiza microbial communities from riparian zone in the Pacific Northwest, United States - 12_EM | ecosystem: Host-associated > Plants > Roots > Unclassified | place... | reverse complement strand
ACGTGGTATTCGAGACAGCTTGCGCGCACTTTGACCTTGATTAATTATACGAGTTTTGAAGTTAATAACCATGTAAGTCTCTAATAATTCTAAAATTTCTAGAAAATAAATCTCCGATTTCTAGAAAATAAATCTCCATTGATTTACATCTCTCAAGTTGAACTCCCACTTTTTTCACGCTCATTGCTGCCTTTGGCAGCGTCCGATATTGTATGGTATTAATTATAAGGAATTCGTCGAAAAACATTCAATAAATAAACAATAATTGTTGAGATTTTAAAGTCTTGCACTCCTCTGGCTATACTCCAAAACAAATGCTTTCAGTTTCCATTTATAGCCCATAGAAGAGAATCGAGACCATATTCATATCATGAATGGAAAAATCATTTCTGGTCAATTATGTAGTTTTTAGTTTCTACTTTCTACATCTGTCTTCCACCTATCAAGCTGTCCATGATGGAATATATTCCCCTGGCATAATTATTTGCTACATCGTTAATACAGCTCAGTGATGGAGATAGAATCTCTGCAAGGAAAGAAGGCCCTCTGAGGTTTTGATCATCCAGCACATTAGTCAGGCAAGAGGCAACTTGCATTTGACCTTCACATCATTCATTTAAAAAAAAAAAATTAATTTTTTTAAAAAAATATGTGCACGTTTCCGAACAGGTTTAATATTGGGATGCGTGCAGTGTCGTTTAATAAATTTGGCACCACTAATTTTATGATATTAACAATAGTTAATCACAGCATGATTTAAGTGTTTTCCTTTCCATCTCAATTTCTATAAATTATTAAATATAAAATAATAATTTATTTTTCAATAATCCACTTTACATTAAAATTATTTTCCATTATCAAACAACCAATTTAGTCATCATGTCTGTTTTAGTCTTACAAGAAAAACACTTAATTTAATAACTTTTAAATAACTGAAAAAAAAAACTACCTTTTCTTATCTTTAAAGTGGAAAATAATAACAAATAAAATAAAATATTGCTATCATTAGAAAATTTTATGATAAAAAATAATAATAATGATATAATAAAATTTATAACACATTAAAAATAATAAAATTATCTCATTTTTTTTTCGCCTGTATCTTTTTATATAAAATAGAAAAAATTATTTAAGGTTATATTTTATCACCGGGATGAAAAAATATACCTTAAGACTTAAAAAAATGTTTAAAATTACTCCCTGCCACCTGCCACGGCCCACCAGTATCGATTATTCAATCCAAAAAAAAACAGCGCACTCAAAATCTCTTTGCCTTCCGGTCCTTTTCGAAACAAAGAAAAAACAGTCTGCAGGACGTGTACTTTCCCTCACACCACCACCACCACCACCACCACCACCACCACAGCCATTACTCAGGAAAACCGCCGCATTGAACGGTGCCTACACTCTCCCCTGTTTCTACTCTCCCTCTTCCTCACTCACTCTCTTCCTCACGTATCTTCCTTTTCCCGTTGGTTATTTCAAGTTGTCTTCTTTTCTCTGTTAGCAGCATTATTTGTTAGTAAAAACCTCTTTAGCTTCTTGTTTTTGTTTCTTTCTAACTTCTTAGTTCTCAAAGTATCAATTTTTTAAAACTAATTTTAGTGTTTCTCGACGATCACACTCTCTACGTATCCGAAAATAGTAAGCGAGAAGGTTTTTCTTCAGAAAGAGAGAGGAGGAGGATTTTGATTTTCCTGGCAAGTTTTTTTCTGTATCGCAACTGGCTTAGTCTAGGGTTTTTGATTTTTTTTTAAAATCAGTCGTAATATTTTTTATTTTTTCAGAATGGGATTGCATGGTGCTACATTTTGATTTTTTTGCATGTATACTTGCCTTTACATTTAGGGTTTCTAAGTGACTGTATACCAAATTTGGAAAATTGCGAGTTTTGATTATTACATTTTGTGTTTTAGATGCTGTTATTACTTAAAATATGATTTTTATCTGGATTATGAGTAATTAGGTTTCTTGTGTTTGGGTGAGGATTTATTGAAATTAATATAATGTGATTGTATAGATGGATTCATTTATTCTATGCCTTTAGTTTTATTCATATGCATATGATATGCATTAAATTGATATTTCATGCAGTGATGCTATTAATTTGTTGTTAAAGTTCAATGACAAACCTTTTTGGAAGTTGTGATTGTGCTCGAATTCTAGTTTGGTTCTCTGTGTATTTGGCAACGTTTGAAAACAGGTTAATCATCTTATGGAAATTCAATGTTGATTCCTTTATGGTTAAGAAAAGTAAAGAAAGTTTATTTGTTCGAAGTTGGGAAGTTTCAGTTTATTTTCAAGAATTTCTGAAGAATATGGCTTGAAGGGATGCCAGTTGACTGTGCACCATTTCAGAGAATAGTTGATGCTGTCGTTTGTTTGTAGTTCTTAACAATGTTGTTCGCTTGTGCTGTTGTTTTTGGTTTAACAGTCCATTATCTTATGCTTGGCACTTGGTTTGATTTGGCAGGTTTATAAATGGGAGAAGCAAATTTGGCTCCAGGTTAGTTTTTATCCATTTCTGTAATAAAAGCCAATTTTGTTACGTGATAGAGTGTCCCGTGTTGGTGTTTGTTGTGTTGATATTTAAAATACAAATGAGTGATGAAAGTGGCAAGTGCCCTGTAAGTGCCAAGTCAATGTGAACAATGTATTTAAATACCATATAGAAGCTGTGTTTTGGATTCAGAAATTCTTATTTGTGCATATGGAAGGTTCCTTTGCATGAAGTCTGTGTTGACATGGTAATTTTGATTTTCCAGACCCGTACGTTTTGCTTATGAAAGACCACAAACCTATATGCCGGACACAGTGCCTAAATCCTCCTGCAGAACTGTATGCGCTCATTCTCTGATCATTCTTTTTTTTTTTTGTGATACTATTTTCTAAAATTGTTCTGGAGTGTAATTAACAGCAATTCATCACCACATCATTAGTAGGTAGAATCCGGGGCTCACTGTATACCTTAATGGTTGGTTATGGTCTACTGTACTTTGAGTCATTTCTGCATCTCTTTGTGTAAAAAGATATTTATCTGTAAAAAGGAAAAACAAGACTAAAGCAAAAGGCTTGTCCTATACAATCAGGCAGAGAAAATACAAGAAAAAGACAGGTCATTTTGCTAGTGTTCAACCATGTATTGATCATGAATTAACAAGAGCGACCATCTGGGTGATAATACTAATACGAGAAACTGACTTTTCTTTTCGAATGCTCATATTCCAGGTTGTTATAGTCAGGTAATTGCTTAGTTCTCTGCAGGAATTCTGCTGTTAACAGGGGTATTTGTTTTACATTTTTTGTTATTGTGCCATTACCTTTTTTTATTGTAAGTGCAAATCACTGAATAGATATACTTGTTCGATTCAACATCTGAACTTATACAATAGTGTTGATGAATAGAAATTTGAATTTTCTGACTAATAGATAATTGTCAGGCCAAAATGCTGGAGTTTAAGTGATATAGTTCCAAGAGCTAGGGTACATATCCTTGGTGATCTGCCTAGTTGCTTTTTGAGTCCTGCTCCCGAGTCTTCTCGTGACAAATTTGAATGGGGCAGATTTTTGACTTATCTTCAAAAGAAAGACTCGGTAAGGGCTGCCTATTATTTCAAGACTGGAAACATTTGTCTTGGCCTGTTAATAATTTTAATTACCTATCCATATGAACATACTTACCCTGTACTAGCCAAAAAAAAAAAAATGTAAATTGAATTTTTTGCTAATTATCTAAATTTGAGCTATAAATCGATAGCATGGGGTCACTCAAATAACTACAGTTGGAATGCTAGTGGCGCATTTTCCTTGTGTAACTAATATATAAACTGAAAAATAAACGGAGACCATTATTTTGTGTTAAATAGGTGTGCCAACCTGACACATACTGGTTTATCAAATGGATTTCTTGGATTCTCATGGTACCTGTTTGATAAATAAGTCATGCTTGTGTCAGGTTTTGATGTGAATATTTGATCCGTTGCGTTTGAGTTGACAGTTATCCAAATGATTTTACCTCGACTGACCTCATGGCACAAATTTCCTCCAGTAGTAGAAATACATACTTGCAATTTACTATGTAAAATACACTGTTGCAGATGCCAACATTGATCATTATTTTCTGGATGAAATGTATTCAGTCTTGATATTTTAGCTTCCTTTAACTGTTTTTCTTTCCCCCCTCCCAATGGGTATTTTTCTCCAAATCTATACTTTTCTCTGAGTAAAGGAGCACTACAACCATTGATCTTTCTGTAGCAAAATTTAGAAAGTAGTCTTTATCTGTGCATGCGAAATGGAGAAAGCAAAGTCCATGGGGTTAACTTCTACCAGTTTGGAAAAATGAGGCTTACCTTTTATGTTGATTGAGTTAAAGTTATCACTATTGGTCTGTTATATTTTGTTCCCTGAAGCATAACTTATAGAACTGACATCATAACTTTTGTAGGTTGGAATTGCAAAAGTTAAGTCCTGTCAATTCTACATACTTCCTCCTGATAAAGACTCAAATTTTAGCCATGTCCAAGTTGTATATCGGGTGGAGAAAACATGCAGTGGGAATGATGGTCAAGAACACTGTGAAGATAATGGCTCTCCTAGTGACAGGTTTCAAGGCCCTATTGAAGATCACCATGGTGGCAATACTGCAACTGAAACTTGTCGGAGACACCAGCCTCTTGCTGCGAAACAGGTTCCACCATCAGAGAAAAATTATGCTCAGGCACATCCAAGCTACCTGGAAACTCTTGGTCAAGTGCATTATGCATGGATTTTTGGTGCAATAGCTGAGCTTGTTGATAATTCCAGGGATGCTGAAGCAACTAGGTAATTTAAATTGAGCCAGTTGGTTAATTATTTCTTTTCCTCTTCTTTCATATACATAAATTTTAATTTGTACATTTGCATTTAACTTGTCTTGGTTTCATTGCGTTATTGATTTTGCTAGATGTGCTTCTAATCTCTTGGCTTATTTTTGACAGACTGGACATTTCTATTGAGGAAATATATTCAAAAAGAGCTGGCAAAGAAATTCCTATGCTGTCAGTTATAGATGATGGTCATGGCATGATCCATCGAGAGGTAGAGAAAATGGTTCGTTTTGGGCACAAGAAACCTGAGGCCGATGATCCGGATCGCATTGGAAGATTTGGTGTTGGATTTAAGGTAGCCTTTCTTGCTTTTATGTTTGCGGTTCTAGTACTAAATTGTTGTAAGTGCCTGTAAATTGTATTGATCAACTACTAACACCTATGCAATCATCTGGATGTGGGTTTCTCAGACTGGAGCAATGAGATTAGGCAGGGATGCTCTGGTTATAACTCAGACTAATGATTCCAGATCCATAGCCTTTCTTTCACAATCTTTAAATGAAGGAAAAGATGTATGCAGTGACCTATTTCTGTTTTTGTGTTAATTAGCTTTAATATTTGTTTTGTCACCTTAATTTTTTATTCTGCAGAATCTTGAGATACCCATTGTAAGCTACCGCAGAAAAGGACAGTTTATGGAAGTCGACACTAGTGTCCAGTTGGAAGCTTTAGCAAAGTACAACCTGAAAGTTATTAAGGAATTTTCGCCTTTTGATAAATATTTGATCGGTGCAAAAGCAGGTTTATTCCGTGAAAACCGTACAGGGACACAAATTTTCATATGGAACTTAGATGAATGGGGATCACAATATTGTTTGGAATGGGATCGTGGATTGACTGGTGGGAGCTCCTTTCATAAAGGTGACATTCTGATCCGTTCTAGAAGGCTCAGATCTCGTCCTGGCCAGATTAGCAAAACGGTAGTGTATTCTTCTCTTGATTTAGTTCGATAGTGAAGTAGAAACAAGTATAAAACAAGTAGCTTTGGTTTGTGATGAGCTTTGCTTCGCAGTCAATAGATAATTAACAAGAACATTGTATAAAACTACTGCTAATTTGAAATGGCATGGTTTTGAAATTTCTCACTTTCTGTTTTCCATCACTCTTAAAATTCTGAAAATCTGTTACCGCAGAAATTTCACTCTTTTTTTTCTTACAATTGTTTTTCTCTCTTCATTTACACTGTAGTTCCCATGCATGTCACTTTGTGTTGGGAAATATGTATGCAAATGCACACCATGTGCCTCAATGTCTATGCTCTATATTCAATCTCACTTATCTTGTGTTTTCTTTAATTCTAGGTTTTTTTAGATTACTCACTTAGGTCATATCTTGAAGTCATCTTCTTAGTTCCACGAATAAGGATTTATCTGCAAGGTTCATTGGTACGTGCTTGTTAATAAGATCTCTTGGTTCTTAGGTAGTGTCTGTTATTAACTATATGCCTTTCTCATTTCATATTGGTTATTATCTTTTGAGAAGGTTAAAAGTCGACCACTGGCGAAATATTTGAATCAGACTTCGGAAGCAACTGGTAACATCATGGGGAAACGTGTTCATTTAACTCTTGGTCGCTCTCAGTTGGAATTTGAGCAGGCAAATTGTGGAATATTTTTGTATTGGCATGGTCGATTAATTGAGGTGAATTTCTGTTTTATGATGTTACTTTATCCATTCTTTACAGCTTGTGACATTTGCTTTCTTGTGTGTTTTCACTTTTCTCATCCTTTCACCTATCTTCTTTAATGACATTGGAGCCAATTGAGCTTTGGATTGCATTTTATGATGCTCATTGAAATGTATATTACCTTTCTGTTCCTTGGAATCATTTTTCATGGTTAATCAGTTTGCTAGGGCTTCCAATATTTCTATAGCTGAGTTTCAAGTTTACATTGTATTAACTGTCCAAGAAGTTATGTTAAATAGGGATCTCTCTCTTTCTAACCGGAAGGGAGATGCTAATCGTGAATGCTCTTGATTTTGGTTTGTAAACAGATTTTTATATATGATTATAGTTGCCTTTCCATTTCTTATTGGGGCAGGATTCCTTTTCCCTTATAATCTCAAATCAATTCCAACGCATTCCTTTTATTAATGTGCCATCAGGTTTCATTGTTTCAATCTGACATTTGTCTTCCCATTGTAGGCTTATAAGAGAGTTGGTGGCATGATTCACAATGGCGATTGGGGTCGAGGCGTGATTGGTGTCATTGATGTTACTGATTTAATGGTAGGCAATGTTTCTTTTTAGATATTTTTAGTTGTTTAGCTTATTTGTATGTTCTATTTCCCATTGCACGTTTGGTACAAGATAGAGATGCTTGCAAGAAGACTTGCTTTCTTAGACTGCTTTTGGTCTCGATTGGTTTGAAGAACATGTAGACATATATTTCTTGCAACACTATTATGTTTGGTAATCTAAGATGAGCCTGGATACCTTTACTCTTTTCTAGTCGTTGAAAGTCTGAGATAAATACTTGAAGTTTACAAATAAAATTTAATTGTGCATGGAGTGCTATGTTTCATGGATACAAACAGAGCAGAAATTTGGAGTTCATGGTCCTGTTTTATACATACAAAGTAATAATATGGATATGATGCTTACAAGAAAATTTGGTATTTCTGTTCATACAACATCTTGAATGCCCTTGCCTCCAACTTGCATTCATTTTATAGGATGCATGAGAAGATAGTGATGCTGGTATTATTATAGCACCAACTGCAGTTTTCAGCTTTCTGTAGCTATGATGGTGGGCTTATGTTTTTAGTTTTCTGATTTTGTGGAAATTGAAATCTAACTCTATTAATTAACCAAAAGCTGGCTGATAAAACCAAGGATGTGTGTATGTCATGAATCTGTTCATTTCAACTGATAAACCTATTTCGGCAACCTGGAACAGAATGAAGGAAATGGCCGGGTGGGCGTGCATAATGCCAAGCAATCTTTCCTTGATTGTGAACCGTATGCTCGACTAGAGGCGTGGCTGGGAGCGAAGGCAGATGAGTATTGGACCAATAATTTTGAAACGCTGAAGTTGGTAAGGACCTTTTATTGATTGTGGGATTTAAAAAAAAAAAAAACAATTATGAGATCAGTTTTCCGCCACTGATTTTCTGTGTATATGTTCTTTTAGAATTTTCTTTCATCAAAATGCAACCTTCATCATACTGATGGATGCTCTTAAAAGATTTTAGAAGATATATGGCATATGTAGAACACTTTATTTTGCCAAATATAACAATGAATGAAACAAACATAGTATGACAAAGATGGATTTGCCGATTGCTGGGAAAATAGTTTTCAAATCTCTTTGAAAAATGTCTGAATGGTGGGTTGATGATGCGACATAACAGGCTTACTGTGTTGCTATCCAACTAAGAAATTAACTCAAGTGGCTTGGTGATATGTAGTGGGGACGTTCTATTTTAGACATGCAGCTTGTTGCCTTGTTCTACTTTCTTCTATAATCTATTTGAGAAAAATGTTGTTTATTTCTTCTAGACACTTTAGTCTTCCAAATTTCAGTAGTAACTAGCAAGCATAGAGGTTATGTATTGGGAAGATGAACTATCTTTTGATTGGCAATGACTGGTTGCCATGTATTTTTAAAATGAAACAATCTTAGATTAGGGGATTGATTCAAATATTCAATGGTGCGGCAAGAAGTTCTTTTTCTTGTCAGTTTCCCCATTTTTTTACATTCACTCATAGTGTGTTCTTAATGAATCTTTATGGATTTCCTTCTTTTTTTTCCAGTTTCCCTAGACATGTTTCATTTATGCACTCTTTACTTCTCCAGAAAAAAGGTGGTTCCCTGTACAAACCTGACCACGAATGGGTGCAGTGTGATAAGTGCAGGAAGTGGAGGATGTTGAGTTCGGGGTTTGATGTTAAAACATTACCTGAAGAATGGTAATTGCATTTCATCATATGTTTTACTGTTCATTTGTTCACAGTAGATCATTCATTCATATCCTTGAATACTCTTTCTTGTGCTTGTCTTGTATAGCATGATTCATTATTATCCAACACTCTTTTGGAGAAATACTTGTGTCAAAAGACAGGAGGATGTCTTTTGCCTTTTTTTTGGCTATTCTATGTGGGCTGCGATTCCTGCTATCAGCCAGATCAATTTTGTAGTAACTTTGTGGTTGTATAGGAGAGCTGGATCCATTTCTTTTGTTGGGAATGTTTTGAATTTTCATTGCTCCTTGGTAGAAGCTGGATCCATTTCTTTTGTTGGGAATGTTTTGAATTTTCATTGCTCCTTGGTAGAATATAGTTTGCGACCTGGCAGGACAAGGAGATCAATTCATCAAATTTGAATTTTGAGGGTGGATGGTTGACTGATACCCCCTTGTCCTGGATGCTGTCAACCAGGGAGAGGCTTGCTATCGTACTCCAGGAGTATCCTCCGCTGTAAAGGGAAAAGTCTTTTCTGAGTCCCCAATATTCATCTCACCATAATAGATCTTTGCTTAATGTGACAATGTTGTCCTTCTCAATTGGATGGGACATTGTCTTAACATGCCTTCTGCTCCTCCTGTGTCCTTACCTGTTGTCATCTGTTGGCAACAATTTTTTCTTTTCCTGCTGTATATTATATTCTGATTGTATTATGCATTGGCTACCTAGAGATTTTATCGAACAATATTAGCAGACATGCATGTACTTACATTCATTATGAGAAGGATTGGTCTGCATTTATATGCATTTTGGTGTCCATGGATTGTATACTTGTTTTTGTTGAACAGGTGATAATGCTTCTTTTTTTAACTGTAAGCTTCTATTGTAACAGGTTTTGTTATATGGGTCCTTTCAATGGATCATGTGAAATCCCAGAGCAAAAGGTTGATCGTGGGGTGATCACAGTGTCTGCAAAACAAAATAGACAGGATATAAAAGATGTTGACGATGATGCTATGATCAGTTCAGATGGTAAGCCATCAAAGTCTTTTATTAATAAATTTTGTGCTGCGCCAGATAATTAAAATATCTTCTGGGATGGCCTACACTTATGGAAATTTTGTTTTTTGCAATCACATTGCTCGTCGTCGTATCTCTTTTTTTATCCCTTTTCTTTTAGTGCATCAATTCATGAAAGCATGGTTGGATTGCAGCATGTTAGTATCCAATTCTTGGTGTACTTCCACTCTATCACTTCTGATATGTTATGGAATGATATGCTATTTTTATGATGTTCACCATGCAGTTAAAATATGATGCTTGATTCAATGAACAATCCCCATTTTAACCACTTTTGGTTATGCTCATGTCAAACGCTGTTAAATTGTTCCAGGTTTACTGGTGACCAGTGACCATATCGAATCTGTTTCTGATACTTGGTTTGTAATAGGTATTAGCGATGAAGATTCTAATCAAACCGAGAGGGATGGCAAGCGAGATTTAAAGAGGTTAAGGAAGGGACTGCCGAGGGCTTGTAAGAAGGGACCTTGATAACTGGTGGTAACTCTGGTTTTATCAAATGTTGATACAGCAACTATTAGTTACGTCCATTTTGTTTTGAAATCTGCGTTAGTGCATTTGCATAGAACTAAAATACCAGAATAGGTCAACAATTCTCCACATATATCATAGTATTGCCACCGTCCAATTGTAACTAGTTCACTGGTTTTAACCAGCTCAAACTATACCATCTTTTGTAAAGAAGAACAATATCCTGTTCCTAGACTCTAGTTCCTTTTGTTCTACTCCTGTTAAGGTTTAAAACTGATTTTCATTGCAGTACATGTTGAGTTACAACTTCCGAATCATCACTCATTTTTAAGTATTATAGGATTTACAATTGTTCTTTGCCGAGACAAGGACTGGGGAGAAAAAACCCTGCCCCATCCAGTTCCTTTTTTCATTGCAGTATCAATTTTTAGTACATGTTAAGGAACAAATTCCGTATCATCACTCTCCTTTTCAAGTGCTCTGGAGATTTACAATTGTTCTT
>Ga0307510_10010846_pt1 | contig 10830 bp, 9 predicted proteins | sample 12_EM_MG_FD_207224 | JGI IMG/M metagenome (GOLD analysis project Ga0307510, IMG submission 207224) | Populus trichocarpa ectomycorrhiza microbial communities from riparian zone in the Pacific Northwest, United States - 12_EM | ecosystem: Host-associated > Plants > Roots > Unclassified | place... | reverse complement strand
GGTTCCCGGTGAAGCGGTTCTGTTGTACAGGTAAGCGGTCATGTGAGTCGAGGTCATGTGATCGTATAAGTACATAACGGTCGAGAAAGAAAGAAAAATGTGGGCCAAGTGCCCAGGAGCGTAACACGACGCCCTTCCTAGAGAGTTGCTACCACGCAACTACTTGTCAGATCCTTCGTAACAAGTGTCAGCGTTGTCCCACTCTGCCTCCGCATACGCGACCTCTAACTCGTGACGAAGTAGTCCGGCTGGTGTTGCCGAACAATAGCTGCCAAAGTTAGGGTGCCCAAAATAGACAAGGCAGCGATTAACTGCGCAGGAGTTATGGGGGGAGGGACACTTGTCGTGAGCATGCTGGGTGCTAAGACACCAGCGGCAGGTCTTCCAAAGGGGGCATTCTTCGACCCCGTGACCAGGTGCATCGTTATTGCACCTGAGGCAGTATGGGAAAACGACGTTGTTTCCCTGACGTCGTTTACCGAGGACGGCGCGGTCCTCTAGGTTGTCTTCTCCTCCTTCGACGTCGGGTGGCCCTTGGGCGGCGAAGATGCACGGGACCCGATAATCACGGGTCGGAAGGAGGAAAGTGGGGGGGGAAGGGGGGCGTGTGGCAAGGAGGTGTTGTTGGAGGCGGGTGCGGACTGCGCTAGAGGCAAGGCGTCGCTCTACTACAAGTAGGTCAGCCTCCGCTCGACTTTCCTTCCTCTCTGTTTCTAGGCGTTGTCGCTTGCAGCTAGAAATAATATTATGCAGACCCCGAAGCCGATGGACGTCAGCAAGAATCCCAGGGTCTTTGAGATTGACCAACGCCGTATCCACCATAAGGCGAGAAAGATGGGCGGGATGAAAGAGGTTGAGGTCGGTGTCTTTAACCCCACGCCGATTGAAGTTAGGGGAGGGGTAGGCTTTCGCCTGTAACGGGGTGGCATACTCCTTTTTGTTCTTCCCCTGAGTTCCCACCAGATAAGTGTCTTCCTCTGTAGCGCGAAAGCAAATATACTTGGCGACTTCTGGTTGTCCTTCATCATTGACGAAGGTGAGGGGGTAATGCCCAGGGTTCCCAGCGTCGAAGAGAGCCCACCCTTCGCCAGGGTACGTGGGATCGTTGAGCTCGTCGCTTAGAGGTGGGTTAATGGTAATGGGGGATGGGCTGCTAGTCTGCGAGATAGTGGGGTTGTATCGAGCTCCTAAGGACTCAGGTGGGTCGCTCTGGACACTGTCGTTGTCCAAGAATGGTTCTACCTCTGTTAGAATTTGAGGGACAAAGAACAAATGTTGAACCGCAGAGAAGTCTCGAAAACTAGTAGTGAAAATTTGGTCGTCAAGCCCGTCGTTGCCGAGAATGTTAATGGCGGGCATCAGCCCCTCAGTCCAAGCTTCAAGTGCGCTTTCGAGCCTTTGGTGCACTTCCATAGCTTTCAGGAGTGCCCGACAGTTCTTCCTGACGTCTTTTACGTCCTCTTGAGTAGGTGTCCCTATCCCGAAAATCATTAGTGGAGTCTCCTGATACTCCAAAGGGGGGGACTGGGATTGTCTGCGGAAGAACGATGGGAGAGGGGATCGGGTGTGGCGGAAGTTCACTGGTGTTAGGGGACGGGACGGGGAAGGATTCGGGGTAGACGGTATGGATGAAAGGGGAGGGTTGGGGGACCGATCGTCGAATGGGAGTAGGGACGTGGTCGCATTCACTGTGGCATCCGCCAGGGCAAGTAGTCTCTGGGAGGGGGATGTAGAAGGCCCCATAACAGGAGGGGGTACTAGGGATATCGGTGGTGGTACTGGGAGGGGTGGTGTCGACGACTGAGAAACTAGGCTGGGGGAGGTAGCTGGTGGATCGGGTAATTCGCCCAGGGTAATTGTCAGAGGTGTCCTCACAGGTGACGATGTATCCATCGCCATGTTGTTGTCCAGTGGTCCAACTATGGCGGGTGGCATGTCCTGGGGTGACGATCGTCGAGAAAAGGGATATGTCCCCGTTCCAGTCAATGCGTTCACGGGTGTAGATGGTGCACTGTTCTTGTTGGTAGACATAGCTTTGATAATAAGGGCTGGTGAGGTTGTTGGACATAAGAGGGGTGAGGTTGAGTCGTCAAGTTGGAGGGTTCTTATACCCTTTGATTGGTTTTGAAAGTCAGCTAGTAACTCCGGTGCGTGGAGATCCTCGGAGTTAGTCCATGAGTCATGCGCTGGCGAGTAACCCTTCCAGCGCACAAGGTACTGCTTCTTCTTCCAACGGCCAAAAGACCTCTCTTTTAGAATCTTTTCGACTTCCCATTCAGGTTCGCCTTCTAGAATATCAGGAGGTGGTTCGATAAAATTGGGGCCGTGTTGATCGGTTTCTTTGTAAGGCGTGAGTAATGAGGCGTGAAAGACGTCATGGATTTTCCAAGTGGAAGGGAGTTCGAGTTTGTAAGCGACTTTTGATATTTGGGAGACTACCTTAAAAGGTCTGTATCTCCTTGGGGAAAGCTTGGGTGTGGTGTTACTTGGAAGTCGTAGGTTGGTTCCTTCTAGCCAGACCTTTGAGTTTACTGCAAATGGAACGTATCGTGGCTTCTCTTTTATCCAGGATTCTTGCGCTTTATGTCACGGACTGCCCCGCTTACCTAATTCTTTCCTTCCTATTCCGTCCTCTTGTCTTGCTTCCGTCCGTGACTCCGGGCCGTTTTGCCCCCTTTGCTTACTAACTTACTTATGGATTGTTCTCGCGTTTTCCAGAGACTTCCATACGCTTCTATATGTTTCCATCTTGTTCCATGACCTTCCAAGGTCTTCTCCTCCGCTCTCGTAGGTTCCATTGAGACTCGTATATAAACTGTACTACGTAGCATAGAACGACTTTCTTAAGCTCGTTCTATTCGTGCAATCAGACTTTGACAGTCTCTTCTCACACTCGAACGCGTGCGGCTTCCATCGAACGAACCCTCCCTGCATTAGTCAGCTTTGCTGCTAATTGCCTTTGACTCTATACGTCTCGAGATCACGTGCTAGTGTCTCGCTCGATTCCAAGTCACGTTTGACTTGTGTAATCTTCACTCGTCATCTTCCTCGTCACGTGACGTCTCACGCGACCGATTTCCCTTCTGGGAACGACCCCTCTTCGAAATCCATCTTCGTAATCTCATCCGAGATCCCCGAACCCCGAGATCCCCGAACTCGATCTGACACGGTGGTCTGACCGTGACATTAGAACGAGCTTCTCTCCCTCCCGAATCAACAATGACTTCGACTCCCTCCGGATCGAAAGAAAAACAGAAAACCCCCGAAGGATTGGGCATTCCCACGGATTGGCGCGTACGCGCAATCGACCAACCCACTGAAGAATCACTAGCGGTACTAGACTTACCGTTCGAAACAAAACCCGAAACCAAGGATACAGTCCCATCGGAATTCTCTGAACGTGTTCGTCACCTAGTCGGAGGACAAGATATTGTCGTTCGAATAGACGGGAAAGAGGTCTCTAAAAAGGCCCCCTTTACCGCCTATTATGCCTGCTATAAGGGAGCTCTCCTTGCCCTATCCAATGTTTTTGGAGTCTGGTTCGAAATCCGACTCCGAGCAGGAAACACTTATGAATGTTTCCGCCTAGCACGACTGAGTCTACAGCTAAAAGATTCCCCGATGACAGGGATTAATTACGCACGACTTCGACTCACCAGTCTTCCAATCACTAGAGCCCCTTCTAGAGCAACGTCTCCGATCCGACTAGCTCCATTGGACATGTCAGCAGTCACTCCACACGAAGGAGATGTCTTTCATGAAACCAACCCCGATGAAAGAGAAGCACCGACTAGTAACACGAGCCGATCTTCATCACCCGATCCAGAAGATCAACCTGAGCGAAAGTCGTTCGCAGGGTTTGGATCGTGGAGGATGCGTTCTTCACGCACGGCTAGACAGCCATCAAAACCCCCGCCCCGTCGCCCCAGAGGAACGGGGGACGACCCAATCGGCCTCGACGATCTCTTGGATGAACCGGAAAGGACAAATGACAAGGGGCGCCGTCTAGAAGGTATCCACCCAGACAAATTCGAAGGAGATCGATCCAAAACACGACGATTCCTGAATCAATTCAATAGGTTCATGCTGATGAACCGAAAGGCCGATATTGCCAAGGATCCCATCTCCAAATGCATCTACTTCATGTCACTTCTCGACGGAGAGAAGGTCAATGGATGGGTAGATATGGCCTTCAACTGGCTGGAAGAAATTGAGGCGGATCCGAGTCTCATTGATCGATTCTCAGACCCTTGGAAGATGATGGAGGAAAAGTTCAAGGTGTCCTTCACTGACTATGCCGAAAGAGAACGCGCCCAGGACCAGCTCGGGAAATTGAGGATGACTGGCGACAACCTTGACGAGTACCTAGCGGCATTCGAAACTCTCGGAAGTCGTGCAGAGCTCAACCCCGACGACCCGTCAAACTTACGAACATTCGCCCAAGGACTTCCTCGTCAACTAGCAGATGCTTGTCTCGCAATGGAAAACCCGGACACCTACGCACAATGGCGAGCAGCAGCTCAACGACAACAGGTAATTTACCTGAAGAAAAAGGCGCTACACTCTGAGTACGGGACCCGCAACCCTACTCGAAACGCCGGTCAGAATCCCCAACAAAAAAGCACTGGTTGGGTCTGGCGCCGTCCCGGAGGGAACGCGAACTCTAACAATCAAAATTGGCGTGGACAGGGAAACCGAGCACAACCTCCTCGTCCTCGTCTCCCCCCCCGAAACGACGACGCCATGGACCTTTCCGTGATCCGCAAAGCCACGACGGAAAAAGAAAAAGAAGAATATCGCCGCACCGGTCGATGTTTTCAATGCGGAAAGCAAGGGCACCTCGCGCGCAATTGCCCCAGTAAACCCGCCCGCGCTCGTACTGTTCAAATTGAAGACAGTCAATCAACTACGACCAGCGACAATTCTTCTTTCGCCCCGACTCCGTCTCTCGCCGCGCGAGTAGCACGTCTGACCGAAGAAGACCGCGGAGCGTTCATGGATGAAATGCGCTCCCTAGGAGAAGATATGGATTTTCTTGGCGCCTGAGTACTACGGCTCTTACTCGGGCAGTTCTGAATAGTTCTGGTTCTATGTATATAGCTCGAAATCATGCAATTCAAGTCCCCTTTCAGCTACGAACCAAAACGAAACGAGTCGATCAAAAGGCACTACTTGACTGTGGTGCTACTGAATGCTTTATCCACCCCCGAGCGGTGGAACGCCTTAAACTCACAACTAGGAAACTGATAAAATCTCGAAAAGTACAGAATGTCGACGGCTCTCCCAACAAATCTGGAGAAATCCTAGAGGCTGTCGATCTTGTGGTCAACAATAATGGACAAAAAGCCTCCCATTCCTTCTTCGTCGCCAATATAGGGCGCGACGACTTCATCCTAGGCTATCCATTCTTCGAAGCGGCAAATCCAAATGTTGACTGGAGTGGAGGCCGTATAGAAGGGTTTACAACAATCTCTTCTATAAACGCTGATACTTGGCGACCTCCTCTTAAAGGAACTAAACGTCGAGATGCGACTCCAGCCTGGGTACGATGCATCCCAGGATGGGAAGAAGGCGACGAAATCTGGCTTCAAACTAGGGTTGCTAAAACTACAGTAGCTCAACAACTCGCAGAGGCCTCTACAGACAAGACGAAACGAACCTGGCAGGAATTAGTTCCTGAGCGGTATCATCGTCATGGCAAAGTCTTCTCCGAAAAAGCTTCGGAACGATTCCCCGACCGTCGACCATGGGATCACGCCATAGAGTTGAAAGATGACGCCCCTACCTCTATAAACTGCCGCGTTTACCCGCTGTCTCCTAAGGAAAAAGAAGAACAACGGGAATTCCTTTCTCAAAATCTTTGCCTCCAACGAATTCGCCGATCCAAATCCCCTTATGCCAGTGGCTTCTTCCTCATTCGAAAGAAAGATGGCAAGTTTCGTCCCATCCAAGACTATCGAAACTTAAACAAATGGACAATCCCCAACAAATACCCACTCCCTCTGATCTCTGAGTTGATCTACGACCTCGCGGAAAAGCGGTTATTCTCCAAGTTCGACATTCGCTGGGGATATAACAACATTCGCATTAAAGAAGGTGACGAGTACAAGGCCGCCTTCAAGACCAGCGAAGGACTGTTCGAGCCAACCGTTATGTTCTTTGGACTGACCAATTCTCCAGCCACCTTCCAGACAATGATGGACGACATCTTCCAAGAGGAAATCGCACAGGGTTGGCTTCGCATCTATATGGATGACATGATCATTGCCACCGAAGATGACAAGGTCCTACACGAGCTCAGGGTCAACCATATCCTTGACAAACTCGAGAAATTTGACCTCTTCCTGAAACCAGAGAAATGCAAGTTTCACCAACATGAAGTCGAGTATCTTGGCGTATTGATTGGCAATGGCTCCGTCAAAATGGATCCTGTTAAAGTACAAGGTATCACGGAGTGGCCTGTGCCTCTGACGGTCAAGGATGTGCGTAGCTTCCTGGGTTTCTGCAACTTCTATCGGGCGTTCATCAAGAACTTCTCTGAAATTGCACGCCCCCTGAACGACCTCACTCGCAAGGATGAACAGTTCATCTGGTTCAAGGAACGGAATGACGCCTTCCTCCGTCTTAAGGCAAGTTGCAGTAGTTACCCGGTTCTCCGCACCCCAGACTGGTCCAAACAATTCGTTATGGAAACGGATGCATCCGGCTATGCTCTCGGTGTAGTCATCGCACAGGAATTTGCAGACGGCATTCATCCCATTGCCTTTCACTCCCGGAGCCTTCTACCGGCCGAAAAGAACTACGACGCTCACGATAAGGAACTCGCCGCAGTGATCTTTGGATTCAAAAGTGGTCGCCCCCTATTTTTGGGTGCCACACACGCCATTCGGGTCCGCACGGACCACAAGAATCTTCAGTACTTCCGCGACCCTCGTAAGATCACCGGCCGCCAGGCGCGATGGATTGAATTCTTACAGGACTTCGACTACACTCTCGAACACATTCCTGGGTCAACAAACACCGTAGCTGATTTGTTGTCGCGAAGAAAGGACCTTAATAAGGGGGTGGATTCCAACGAACCTCGTATTCTACTCCCCGACCATCTCTTCGCGCCGACAAATCCTATCGAGGTGCACAAAATCTTTCTTGAAGACGACCCTGACCTTCGACGTGACATCCTACAAACCCTCCACGACTCTCCTGCTGCCGGTCATCCGGGCATTTCGAACACCTGGGAACTCGTCCGTGAACAATATGAAGGCCCTAGACTTCGAGAATTCGTCGAACAATACGTAAAAGGGTGTGCACGTTGCCAAGAGTCTAAGACCAACGTACATCGATCAAAAGCACCCTTACAATGCTTCGACACACCCGTCGAAGAAGGGCCTTTCCAATACGTATCAATGGATCTAATCACAGACCTCCCCAAATCACAAGGTTTCGATTCCATTCTCACGATCGTAGACCAGGGATGTTCCAAAGCAGCTAAATTCATCCCGTGCACCAAAACAATCAACGGAGCGGGAGTAGCGCTTGAATACTTGAAACACCTTGTACCTTGGTTCGGACTTCCCAAACGGATCATTTCGGACCGTGACCCCCGATTCACTTCTGCGTTCGCAAAAGAAATGTGCAAGGCTCTGGGAATTCAGCAAAATCTGTCCACAGCCTTCCATCCCCGTACTGATGGACAGACCGAACGCATGAACGCTTGGATTGAACAGTACTTACGACCCTGGACATCTGAGAAACCTTCAGCCTGGAGCCAACTTCTTCCCATCGCAGAATTCGCGCATAACTCTTGGAAACACGACGTGGCGCGCAAATCCCTGCATGAACTTCTGATCGGAATCAAACCACAGGTGATTCTGAAACATCTAGAAGGACCAGTGCCTGCTGCGGAAACACGCCTTCGCCTCTTGGATGAATCCAGACAATCGGCCCAGAAGCTTCTACAAAACATACAAAGCCGCAAGGATAACAAGAAGCTGACGGAGATTAAAGAAGGCGACCAAGTCTGGTTAGAGGGACGCAATCTCTCCATCGCCAGCAATCGCAAACTTTCCCCAAAGCGGTATGGCCCCTTCAAAGTCTCGCAACAGATAAGCCCTGTTGCAATGCGACTCGACCTCCCCGCATCGATGAAAATCCACAACGTGTTTCACACGGATCTCCTCCTTCCATATAAGGAGACGGAACAATATGGCACGCCTTATACACGCCCCCCTCCGATCATCGATAGCGAAGAAGAGTACGAGATCGAGAACATTCTAGACGCACGGCGTTTCGGCAAGAAACGTAAACTGCAGTACCTCGTGCATTGGAAAGGGTACCCTCATTCCGATGATCAATGGATCGACCATGCAGACCTCAATGCCCCAGATTTGTTAACAGACTTCTATCTTTCCAACTCCGCTACGGCTGGACGACCAGTTGTATAAAGACACCTTCGACAACCCCCAATAATTCTCATCTTCTCCATCGCTTTTCAAACTGGCTTCCCCCTACTCCATCTTTCACACCTTCGACGAACGCTTCCAACAGAACCTCTTCAGCATTCGCCGAGACTACAACGATCCCGCCAGACAGCCACTCAGTCACCTAGTCCAAGTCTGCTCAACAATCGAGAATATGTCCGACGCCACTTCCGCCATCTTCGTCCCGTCCCGTTCTACTTCGCCTATCAACAACCGTGCTGGCAGCACTCCCTATGTTGTTACTTCTCCTCCCCCAGACAGCCCCACTGACTCCGAAGCAGCTTGGCCGCATCAAATGATGCTGGAACACGTGGCGACCATACTTGGGGCCGACATAGAGGAAGTTCGCCAACGGTTCCCCGATAACCGTTCCCTCTTACCGATTGACATCCCCCCTCCTCGTGCTCTGTCCCCCGCCTTTGTCCCGCCTACTCCCTCACCTCCGTTCATTTCCGGGTCGCCTATCGGAGCATATCCAGGGTCGGAGCTAGCTGAGTACAATGACCCCGATTTTCCCTCTGAACCACCTTCCGCTTCCCTCTCCCCATCAGGCGACTCGTCTATGATTGTCATCATGGCGGACGGCGTATGACACTTTGAAGAAGAAGAAGAATTCCATCGTCCTTTCCCGCGTGTTCCTCTCGCTGACATTACTCCGATTCGACAGGTGTCCCACTCTCTTGGAGACACCACTGATTATGAGGAACTCGCAATGGTTCTCTATCGACAAGTCTCGGATCAGGACGCGACAATCAAAGAGTTGATGGAGGACAAAGAAAACCAAGCGCCATCCTCGACTGACCCCCAGCCTAGCACTCACCCCGGTCCTGGTTGGCAGGACAACTTCGACGCTACTGGTACCCGCCACCTGTTTGTCATTCCTTTGGGTGACGAAGACGTCATCGCCCCATTTATTCGTTATGACCTTCGCAAACCGTTCCCCGAGCTCCTAGCCACCAACGGACGTCACTGCACTGTCCACTCCCGCCCTCTTCATGCCGCTCCTCAGACATCTTGTGTCTCTCCATTGTCGCCACGCAACGAGCTATTCTTCCACCCGGATCTCGAATTGGCTCGAGGCGTGGACTGGGCTATCCTCCATGAGGACGACGCCACTCTAGCCGGAGAGGTCCAACACTTTCGCTCTCACAAAAAGGCCTGCGACCGCATCGCCAAACGAATGGGACAACTTCGAGAGTCCTTAGAAATAGAGCGGCAAGCCCTGTATCGAAGTTCGGCCCGTCTTACCGGTGCCAACGCTCTCAGACGCTTACAGCGTCACATTGACTCCTCTCTTCACATCGCCTCTTCCTTCTCCACCGCGCGGGTCAAGAAGATCCGCGCTTCAATCCGCAATCGGGTCACCGAAGAACGCGCTCGCCACCCCAAAGAGTGTATGTGGTGTGGTAAAGTGGGCCACACTATTGACGACTGTTTCTGCATTGGCCTCTGTCGCCACTGTTCGCGTCGTGGCCACACCGGAGTAGATTGCAAAGACCCCCACTGTATGTGTCTCGAATATGGAGACTGCAAGGTGTATCCCACTCACCCCAACTTCGAGCGCGGCTACTGTGCTGCTGTCGATGACTGCGTTGACGTCTAAAGGACGTCAACAAGGGGGTAATGTCACGGACTGCCCCGCTTACCTAATTCTTTCCTTCCTATTCCGTCCTCTTGTCTTGCTTCCGTCCGTGACCCCGGGCCGTTTTGCCCCCTTTGCTTACTAACTTACTTATGGATTGTTCTCACGTTTTCCAGAGACTTCCATACGCTTCTATATGTTTCCATCTTGTTCCATGACCTTCCAAGGTCTTCTCCTCCGCTCTCGTAGGTTCCATCAAGACTCGTATATAAACTGTACTACGTAGCATAGAACGACTTTCTTAAGCTCGTTCTATTCGTGCAATCAGACTTTGACAGTCTCTTCTCACACTCGAACGCGTGCGGCTTCCATCGAACGAACCCTCCCTGCATTAGTCAGCTTTGCTGCTAATTGCCTTTGACTCTATACGTCTCGAGATCACGTGCTAGTGTCTCGCTCGATTCCAAGTCACGTTTGACTTGTGTAATCTTCACTCGTCATCTTCCTCGTCACGTGACGTCTCACGCGACCGATTTCCCTTCTGGGAACGACCCCTCTTCGAAATCCATCTTCGTAATCTCATCCGAGATCCCCGAACCCCAAGATCCCCGAACTCGATCTGACACGGTGGTCTGACCGTGACACTTTACGTTGGGCCTCTTGGGCGGCTTTCCTGGCTTCTTCGATAGATAAGAGTCGTTGTTCTAGGGAGGGAGTGGTGGTTTTTCGGGTTGGTTGGTGTATTTGGGGTGTATATCCGATGAGTAAGTC
>Ga0307510_10010845_pt1 | contig 10831 bp, 7 predicted proteins | sample 12_EM_MG_FD_207224 | JGI IMG/M metagenome (GOLD analysis project Ga0307510, IMG submission 207224) | Populus trichocarpa ectomycorrhiza microbial communities from riparian zone in the Pacific Northwest, United States - 12_EM | ecosystem: Host-associated > Plants > Roots > Unclassified | place... | reverse complement strand
GAGTTGACTTGCGTTTTGGATGGCTCGGTTTAAATAAAATCGAATTTTAGTTGTTCAAAACTAACAAATTTAAAATAAATTTAAAAAATATTATTTTAAATAAAAATAATAAATTTAAACTGAACAAATAATCTGCTTGTTGATTAGATAACTCTAATAATTCAAATTATTAATCAAGCTAAGTTTTGTATCAAATTTAATGAATATGATGTCTCACTCCCATGGAAGAACATCTCTTTCAATTGTATTGAAGAAAAAAATAGTTTTATTTTGTGGGAGCAAAATTTTAAGATGGAAAAATAATATAAATCTTATCAAGCATAGTTGAATCTTTATGATTTTTATACCTTAGTTTTTTTATTTAAAATAATTACTTTTATACTTTTTAACAAAAAATTATATTAATCCCTGAATTAAATATATGAGAAATATTTTTTACAAGACTTAATTCTAAATATAGAAATATTTTGATACCTACCTCTACATTTTTTTTTTTTTTTCATTGACCATCCAAATAAACAATGGGAAAGAAAATCTCTCGTTGATGTTATTTACTCAAAAAATTTAAAATTTAAATTTAATATATATATTAAAAAATTAATAACCAATGCCCATCTAAAAACTGAGATCTGCATGAATTAACTAAACTGGGATGACATCATCATGACATTAAAAAAATGATGCCTATTCTCGTTCAGCATACCACAATCCTAAAATACAAACACCACCTCAAAACAGGAGTGAAACCCTAGCTGCCACTGACCGTCAAACTATATAAAGAAAGCGGGCTCATACGGTGGCCTCACATTTGGCAGAATGCAGATCTTTGTGAAAACCCTGACTGGCAAGACCATCACTCTTGAGGTCGAATCTAGTGATACTATTGACAATGTCAAAGCCAAAATCCAGGACAAGGAAGGGATTCCTCCTGATCAGCAGAGACTGATCTTTGCTGGGAAGCAGCTGGAAGATGGCCGTACCCTTGCTGATTACAATATCCAGAAGGGTTAGTTTCTTGAATAACAATTTTACTTTTTTTGTTGGGTTTAGTTGAAAAGTTTGAATTTTATTCTCGTTGAGTTCTTGCTCCTGCTCAATTATGGTAAAATTGAAGTTTTGTGATTGAAGGGCTGATTTAGCAGTAGATTAGTTGTTGTAGTGGCCATATTTTGGAGAGTTTAAATGGTAAAAGATAAAGGTTTGCAATTATAGACCCAGTAGTCCTAGCCGTAAATGATGGATACTGGGCGCTGTGCGTATCGACCCGTGCAGTTCTGTAGCTAACGCGTTAAGTATCCCTCCTGGGTAGTACGTTCGCAAGAATGAAACTCAAAGGAATTGACTGGGGCACGCACAAGCAGTGGAGTATGTGGTTTAATTCGATGCAACGTGAAGAATCTTACCAGGTGTTGACATGCAGGGAATCCTCTTGCAAGAGAGGGGTGACTTTGAGAATGCTGAATCTTTGCTGAAAATTTAATTGAAAATAAACAATAGTCAATTTGATTCTTTCATTTACCTTTAAATGAAAGGTTTGCAATTCAAAGAGTGGGTTTTTGTTGAATAATTATAACTATGATGATTGTATTGTATAGAATCTTAATGATAAAAAGAAAAGTATATAGTTTTGCTAAAAAAAACATAAAAACTTTTAGATGGGCTTGGTGTTCTTATTAATTTGGCTTCTGGCTTCTTTTGAATTATGTTTAAATGAACCATTTGTGATTCAAAAGGTATAACTCTGCTGATTTATTATAATTTTCATGGTCATATCATAGAAAATCTTAAGCATTGGTTGAAAAAAGTTACCCTGTCAAATAACATTGCATTATATAGATAGATGTGAAATACTATGGTAAAAAGCTTTACATTGCAATATATAGATAGATGTGAAATATTGTGATAAAAAGCTTTTAACTTGCTGGATTTTCTCTCCTAGACCAATCAAATGAATGTGAATACGGTGCTGAATTGGATATTTGTTTTGTGTGATGGGGCTGTAATGGATGTTTGATTTTAAATCTGTGTATTTGTGCAGAGTCAACACTGCATCTGGTTCTGAGGCTTCGTGGTGGCATTATTGAGCCATCTTTGATGGCTTTGGCCAGGAAATATAACCAGGAAAAGATGATTTGCCGCAAGTAAGTTAAATTGTCCTAAAACTCTTCATTTGTTTCTACCCTAACGATGTTGATCAATAGCTAGAAGTTCTTATGCTCATTGAAACCATTTCCCATTTAAGATACCTAACACCTTGAATGCTTTTAAGTAGTGAACAAGCTGGTAAAAATTTCATAAGAAGTTCAGTGCATCTTTACTACTATCGGGCATGCAGCATGTTAAGCAGTTGTGATATTGAATGTCTTGGCATCAAAATTTTATCTTTTATCTGCGGATATGTGTAATGCACATCGCGTTATGTGGTGATAGTAGGCATAATTCTGACTGTTGAATAATGTGCTGTACAGATGTTATGCACGCCTCCATCCTCGTGCTGTCAACTGCAGGAAGAAGAAGTGTGGCCACAGCAACCAGGTAAATCATCTCAGCACGGCAATTGCCTTTGATGTTTATATTTTAGTATTATACAGCTTTACATGTTTTATTTTCAAATAGTTAACACCCATTATCACGTTTTATCTTGCAGTTGAGGCCAAAGAAGAAGATTAAGTAGACTATTGATCAGGAGGCGTGGTTACTGCATTTCCTATTAGGTTTTTGGATGTTTGTCTTTTATTATGTTGGTATCAAATATTTTTCTGGTTAGGGTTCAAGACTTTCATGTTATTTGGTTTTAGAATACTTTTGTACTGTGATCTTTATTTCGAATGCGTGATCCAAACTTAACACAAATCTTTTTTAAATAATGTGGCAGATATCACTTAATCTGATTAAAGGGAGTATTCTGTTGAAGTGGTATGTTTATAGAAAATGAAATTTAGGTCACTTGACTTTGTAGCTACTTGGTCCTTGAGATCCGAGTTTCATCAGAAAATGATAGCTTTGTAGTTACCATGCTCTCACCAGCAGCTTTGTCCATTTCAGTTTTCATATTTTTATGTTTGTATCCGTTACATATAACTTGTTCTTCAAAGTGTTTTAAATTATTTTTTACTTAAAAGAAACTTTAAATTCATATGTTTAGGTGCTTTTTTTCAAAATGTATTGATGTTAGAAATGAAAAAAATAAAACTTGAAAAAAACATCAGTCGTCCAAGTTTGCGATTAATGCGACTTCAGATTCGATGCACTTTCTCATTGTTTGCAACAGAGGAGGTGTTTTCGAAAAGAAATAGACTGGTTCATTGTTTCGGCCTAGAAGACGATTAATCCAGCATTCCTGACTCGCCATGCAGAATCTGTGGTTTTTTGGTTATGACTAGCTAAATTTTAGTTCCATTGAAGAGCTTTTGCGCTGGATAAATCTTTTTAGAAAAAATAAGATTTTCATGAGACTAATCTTGAGCCGCATCCCAGAATGCTTTCACATTTACAATAATGTTGTTAATGTTGGAAGTCTCAAAATCAGAACTAGACCACCTCCACTGTTCAGATTTCTTAAAAATAAAATAAAATTATGGGCATGCAGGATCAAAACTAGACCAACTAATTTATGGGCATGGAGGTTAAGCTAGACCAGCTACTCCAAGATCACTCGTCTTCTCGAACTATACAAGGGAGCTGCTGTATTCATGGGATATCTTGTGTTCATAATGTTATGCATGAATTTCTTCAGCAATAAGGTCCATTGATTTTCAATTAATTGCTGTTCATCTTATTTCTTCTATTGTAAATGCATGTTGACTAGTGTGTTTCCTATGGTCTATCTCACTTTCTGAAGCAACTTAATTGAACTTTACAATGCATCTCATTCTCTGTGTTTCATTGATTGTTGTCCGACATGAAGCTTGAAGTTTTGCTCTTGATGCTCTTCTCCTCTGCTTCAATGGGCACATAACGCGTTCTTGTTTTCAGATTTTAACATAATTGGCCGAGTTTCATGCCGATACATCCTTTTCTGACTTCCGCACCGTCGCCCCAGCCGTTTTTCTCCTCTTGAGCGTGTGATTAGAGGAGACACACCTGGGTATTTGATCGTCCTTGAATTCAATTTTATCCTCTGAAGGTTGATTTATACTGACAAACTACACTTCACTAAAGGACTTGTGTCCAACTTGAACCTAAAAGTTTAAGTTGATAGGTAAAGCTACATGAATGATTTATATTGTTCTTGAGGAAGACTTGTGGACATTCCATCTACTTTTGAGGTGTAATGATTTGTTAACGTGCATAACTGCACATAACTGTGCTAGAGAAATTCTCAGGTTGAAGAAAATAAATCTCTACAATTAACACATGAAGCATTTATGGTGCTCTATTCGTGCGAAGGTAGTCGGCTTGTGACTTCCTCAAAGCTCATTAATGCTCCATGAAAATGTAGTCTCCTGTGACAATTTGCAGAAGCTGGTCTTGGTGCTTGCGTCTGCATTGTAAGCAGTCAATTGGTATGCCACATATTGCTTGATAATATCCTGGGCATACCTGCTGCATTGCCTCACAGAATTCTGGCAAGCTAATGCTGTTGTTCAGTATGAAGAATTTTCAACTTCTTTCTGGACTTGATAGATTCGGTATGAGTAGAGCATGTTGGGTTGGTTGCTATGCAACAATCATTGACAATTGCAACAGCTGCAGCTGGAGTTGCACCTACCATGTGCACCCATCCAAGATGTCAAAGGTTGGCAGTTATCATTGTTGAAGAAGAGCTGGAGTTGGCAGCCATCTTTATTGAAGAGGAGTAGGAGCTGGTGGCACCATTGTTGCCTATAAAAGGGCACCGAGAGAGCAAAATGAGAGAGAGCTGTGAGTGCAGTAGAGAGACCAAGAGAGAAAGTGAGGGGCTGCAATGGCAGCAGCTGCAAGTGCAGCAAGAGAGCTGGGAGTAGAGTTTGAGTGAAGTGATCCTCCTCCTCCATGTATTGTGTTGTAATCCTTTCTCTATCTCTAAATAATATGAACTCTCCCGTGGATGTAGGCGGTTTTGCCGAACCACGTTAAATATTGTGTCCCAGTGTGCTTAGCTTTCTTTTTAAGCAACTATCAGTACACCACCGGTCGGATTTCCCAACATAGCAGTCTCCCATCAGTTGGCAAATAAATTTGTAAAATGCAAACTCTAAAAATTGTTAGAAAAACTAGTTGCCCAGGTCTTCTGTCCTCATGGGTTGTAAGAATCTTGAGCCTGAGCCACACTGGAGAACTGGCAACCCGAGACGGACTACAGACCAGGCAGATTTGCCCCATAAACTAAAGGTACATTGCATGTTTTGAGTCTCAACTTTACTTGAGCATGCTGTGAAGAAAGGAGTGAGGATTTCAAGATAAATTCATCTAGTCTACAATATGAAAATCACAACTTAACATCTTATCTTTTTTTTTTTCCTGTTTTGGTCCCGAAAACAGCCTGCTTGAATTGTATAAGGTAGAGTCAGATTCATAGGCATTTAAGTTCTTCAAATCTGAACCACTAGTGCTGTTTTCCACTTTTTATGATAGAATCCTGGTGCACAGGAAGAAGCACAAAAGACAACAAGAAGAACAAAAAAAAAAACAGAATTTTATGAAGGAAAAGGTTTAGAAATCTAAATTCATAGTTTTATTCTCTAAAATAAAGTTTAATCAAGCTCCTTTTTTTTATAAGTTTACAATTCCTTTAAATAGACTAGAAAATCAACTTCTAATAAGTAATAAAATCAAAATCCTAAAACATTAAAAAAAATAACAAAAAATCCAAAATCAAACAAATATAAAAAAAAATCAAAATTAGTTCAAACAAGATCGTCTAAATCTAATTTGAGAAAACCTGTGCAGCAAATGACCTAACAAAGCATCCCTGCTTGGAACTGGGTCTCAAGAATCCCTCGTAAAAACTTAAACATGATTCAATAATTGAAATAAAAGTTATGGTTTTTTTTAATTACCATGTTAGTCTGACGCGACCAGTCTTTCTCTTGAGCTCATTCTTTTTTTACGAGTCTATAAAAATCTATTTATAATATATCCACATAATCCTTTAGTTTCTACAAGTCTTACAACATCATATCTCCTTGTTAGCACTGGTTGAGTTCTAATAGGAAAAGCACTTAATTGTAACATCAGGATTTACCAACACAAATTGGACTTGATTCAATTTCCAATCTCTCTCTCTCTCTCTCTCTCTATATATATATATATATATATATATATATATATATATATACACTACCGTACCATGCACAAATCAATATCTCCAGTGACTAGCATTTCAGTTTTTCTTATTAGAATTTTGTCTAAATACCACTATGGCCAGTGGTGCACAAGCTACGAATGTGCCTACCGGCTACAGATTTAGCCCTAATGATGATGATCTAATAGTTCATTATTTGAAGAAAAAAATTCTGGGTCAGCAACTTCCTGCTGATGTTATTCCCACCACTGATGTATATGCATCAAGCCCTGATAAACTCCCCTTAGGTTTGTCTCTTTCATATTTTTTTTGACACGTGAACATCTTTTTTTTTTCTATAACTTTTCTTCCATTACACCACATGTTTCCACTGTTAATTAGTTGCAACATCGGCATTGTGGCAGCCGAATCTTAGGAATAGAAATCAAATAATTTCCAGAAGAAGAAGGGATCACAATGACTCTTCTGAGGTCATCTAGTCGAAATACATAAATATTAGGCCATCCACGAGATCCTAATACAATTCATCAAAACCTCCTGCATCAAGCACGAATAAAGTCTACATTATTTGTATTACTTAAAAATCTAACTTTTGTAATTACTAGACGATGAGGGGTGGCCAACGAGTGGTTTTTCTTTTCGACTAGGAGCGAGGACGCTGACATTATCTTAACAGAGAATGGCTACTATGCGGTTGACCCCGAAGGCACAGCCCCGATCGCATGGAAGGATAAAATTGTTGGTTATGCAAAGACTCTGAATTTCTATCAAGGAAGCCCACCCAATGGATCTGAAACTGATTGGATGGTAGAAGAATTCAGCGTTAATGCTGAGTTTGTTCCAATTAACAAAGATGACCATAGCACTCAAGAAAAGGTGATGTAATTCACATCAATGCATATATTTTAGGAATCACACTTTGTCTAATGATACTTTATGTTGTTGATGTTCAGAAAGCCAACTTTGTTGTATGCAAAATTTATCGAGTAGAAACAGAACCTGAATGGGACAAGCAGTTCAAGTAAGAAGAAGAAACGAAGAAGCACAAGAGAGGAAAATTTGGAATCCCAGCAAGCTTGTTAAATGAAGGCTCTCTAATTAGTTTAGGAACATCCTTATATCTTGTTTTATGATTAGTTTTCGATTACATAGGTCTAAAGCCAGCAATGCTGCAGAATTTTGACCGTAGTTTCTTCCCATGTCTGATTTAAAGAAACTGTTGTGCTTTTCATGTCATCAACCTTTTTTTTTGTTGTTGTTTGCTTAGCTAGGTAGGAAAGTGTTTGATTAATCTCTGGATGGACTGAACATTATCCTGTCTGCAAGCATTGATTATTGGCAAACAGATGGCAATTCATACACAAGTTACAACTAGAACTTTTGCTCTTGGTGCTCTTCTCCTTTGTTTCAGCGGGCACTTGGAGCTTTCCTGTTACAACATTTCAAAATGATTTTCTGAGTTTCATAGCGATGCATCCTTTCCTATTTCTCAGTAGCATAGGCATTGAAAGTTTCCGCTTCCGTTTCTCTACTCCTGAGCATGTGTGTGGAGGAGGTACTCGGGCTTTCGGTCAATCCAATTTGGCCTCTGTAAGTGCATTTATACTGAAGCTGTATTTCATAGACCTGAGGACATGTTGACAGGAAGAAACTGGAGGCATGTAGACTCTTTGATACTGCCAGTTAGTCTCGTATCCTTGATACTACAGTTAAATCATTATGTCTTCTTTCGAATTTTATTGCTCCTGGTAGTTTTCTGTTCCTCGGTGGCATTCAATAACTAGATTGGGCCTGAGCACTCTGCGGAATTCAACAACTTGGCTACTAGGCCAGATTCTTGAGGTGTGAACTCATTCAGAGACATTATTGGCTTTTATATACCAAACCATCTCCTCATTACCCTGTAACTTTGGTTCATCTCCATTCAAATATTTCCAGCAAGGTTGGGATAACCTGACGATTAAGATTGGAGGCTCTGGCATATCCCAAATCCTTGATGCCAAGGCAACTGAAGCAGTCTTGCATTCAGATTTCAGAGAACTGGAAATTGTAGGGATTATAACGATTTCTCTCAAAATATGCACTCCGGAATGAATTGGTCAATCTTCTATCAATCACTAAAAGATACATGTTCATTGGAAATACAGAAGATCACTGAGACTAACAGATCTTGTTCAATTGTAATTATCAACATCAACATCGTCTAATAAGGGATAAAGGTCAAGCAGGAGATGCAGCTTCTTGTTTTTTCTCCATTTAGTCTCTTTGCAACCCATGTCAACTTTCCCTCATGTTTTGAGTACTAATAACAGAGGATTTCTACCTGGTTTTCGACTTCTGCCTTGTCCATGCCTTCAATTCTTGTCAAAGGGACTTCCAGTACATAGATTTCTTTATCCCCAAGTCATCTGTGGTTACTCATGATTTGGTCAATAGAACTCCTTTTAAGGAAAATTTAAACAAAAATAGTGAGGTTCTATACAATGCTTACCTTGTCTGAAAAATGTTTTGGATCATTTTCTGAGGAGACTCACTTGCTGCATATTCCAATTGAAGCAACTCGTCTGAACTCAAGCGCCAACCAAGGGCACCCAAGTTTTCCTCAGCTTGTTTTACTGTCTTGATTCCAGGAATTGGAATAGCACCTTTGCAGATGCACCAGTTTATAGCAACCTGCTAACATAATATCCTAAATTAGTAAACACATTGTTGCTTTGGAATGTCTGCCGCTAAAAGCCAGATGAACTCAACTGACAGAAAAACATCTGGAACTACAATATATGCCTGGTATAAGAGACTTAAGAGGCATTGGTTACTTAAATAAGCAGCTTGTGGATCGCCCTCTTATCCCATAATTATTTTTTTCATTTGTGCTCTCAATAACATGTGCACTGCTGAAACTTGAAAACAAAGCGAGATTATCTTGCTTTATTAATGCATTGGAATCTGGCCTTCTCTAAACTAAAGAAGTTCATGTTTCGTAAATCTGCGTAGATATTATTCTCTACCCATAGTTTACTCACTTATGGTCTTTCAGACAAGAAAACAGGCCCAGGAATGTAAATTTTTCAATAGGCACAATCAAGAAGCAGTCACTAAAAATTTGAACTTCACCTGTGACAGAGTTTTACCCCTTCTCTGTGCAATTTCTCCTAGGGAATTCAACAAAGGTTCCAGTCCTGGAAGAATTTGCCTGAATAAGAAGGCCCTACAGAAGAAAAGATCATTATTATGGGACAAGCAGTCAATAAGCAACCTCCTCTTATCACACATTTAAAGTAGCAAGTTCACAAATCTTAGTACCGAGGCCCAAGTGGAAGTCTGGACGATGTATATTTCCCGGTAAGCATTCCGAGTCCTAAAGGACTATAAGCAATCAACCGGATTCCCAGAGAATCACAAACCTTCTTGATCTCCATCTGATCTTCTCCCATGCTTAGCAAAGAAAATTGTACCTAGTGGTTGGTTTCGTGTCAATATGAGATTGATGGTGCTAGATATAGCTGAAAAAATTGCTGTTCATGCAGCTACTCTGCTCTGCTAATGTCATGACAAATTGTGCATGTAAAATACCTGTGCTGAGCAAAGGGGCACTCCACGGGCTTTAAGGTAATCATGGATCTTTATGAGCTGCTTTGGGCCATAATTGCTCACTCCAACAGCACGAACTAAACCCTAAATAACACCTTTCGTGAGTTTAACCATTTGGATTTATAAAGGAAATCTCAACAGATTAAGAAATTATATTAAAACTTGTGTATATAAAAAAAACCAAAGGAAGGAAAATCTGATTACTTACTGTTGATGAAAATGGGTAAAAAAGAAAGAAGGATAACATTGTTATCATCTCTTCTTTAGATTTTGAGCAGTAAAAAAGCACGTTGATTCTTCAGAAAAGTTCTTTCGCAAATATTGGTTCTTGAATGAAAATAAACATATGAATGTTTATGCATATCGTGTGATAATTACTAGTAATGTTCATGTCTTGCATATGGACTAAAAAACATTTGCTTCAATATTATTCAGATTTCAACTGCGATCCTGGACAGGTTCTTGCAAGTCAACACGCATTTCTAGTAGCTGAAATTCCTTTGAAAATAAGTAACGGTAACCTGCTCATACATTGCAACTAAACCATCCCAGAGAGCTAACTCTTGTGGAGGAGCATAGTTTGCAGTAGACCAGTGTAATTGACCTATGCCTATCTGCTCAACTTGCAGCCTTTCCAACGACGCCCTAAAAAACCATTCAAAGCCATTTCAGTTCATATTGAACATGATAAAGCTAAGTGTCTCCAGGCAGCATACAGTCAAGTTTTTGAAGAAAAAAAATGAGAAAGCACGCACTACATGAGACAGAAAACAGAATAGTTAGAGATGTTTACTTGCAAGCTTTCACAAACAGCCCCGGTGTCAGACGCCACGGGTATGCTGCAAACTTTGTAGCAATCACAATGTCATTTCGCATCTGTTTTCCTGAGAATTAAGGCATGAATGCACTTAGTGACAACCAAAACACATTCTTTCCCTATCTTTATGCAAGGATGACACTCACAAAGGGGGGGCAATGGTTAGGATTTAGCAGTATTTATTCATCTAGTCCAGC
>Ga0307510_10010844_pt1 | contig 10832 bp, 3 predicted proteins | sample 12_EM_MG_FD_207224 | JGI IMG/M metagenome (GOLD analysis project Ga0307510, IMG submission 207224) | Populus trichocarpa ectomycorrhiza microbial communities from riparian zone in the Pacific Northwest, United States - 12_EM | ecosystem: Host-associated > Plants > Roots > Unclassified | place... | reverse complement strand
TTTACGTCGGCAATTACCGATGAAAATATTTTGGCACTATTATTGTATGAAATTATTAATAGAATATTTTCTATAAGTGTTTTTGTTATTATTTACAAATTTTCTGGTAGTAATTGTTGTACTAGCATATTCTAGAGGTTAAATTAATTAAATTTAAAATCTTTATTTAAATATTTTTTATTCAATCTTGAAAAATATAAAATACGAGGAGCTTGAAAGTTTTGTAATTAAAACTTTCCTTAATTTTTTGTATGAAAAGTATTTTTCTTCATTTCTATTAATATTTCTATTAATAAAATTTATGTAATTAGGTGCACATGCATAATGTATGGTATTTTTAATTTGGCTCCCCCTAAATCTATTCCATGTTCTGCCATCGAATTCTCTGCAATCTTTTAAAAACACGAGCTTGGCTTTTTTTCCATCTAGCTTGAAATGGTTATCGTTGGCAAAATGCAGGCTTGAGTTATAGGATGGAGAAGAATGGCTAATTTTCTACTTAATTAGATATTAATTTTATGCTGGCCGAACTGTACTATAAGAAAGATCAAGAGAGATAGAGTAATTCGAATCTGATAGATATTGATTTGACCTATTTAAATGGATGCTTATATATATATATTTTATTAAATAATATATACTTTATTGAATACTTAGAAATCCAATGAATAATTTATAAATATTTAATAAAAGGAGACTTTTCTTTTTACTGGTTTCGTTGACCCGAATGGATGTTTATGTAGACTGGCTTAGTTTGTCACGTGTCCATTTGCATGGTGGGACAAATATAGAAAGATTTTCCTATCACGGCGCCCATTTTCTTGACCACTCTTTGCAGTGACTTCAGACATTTCACATTTCTTAAATTCAAACGTTGTGATGAGGATCATCATAGCCAGCACCATGCTGTTTATTTAAACTGTGAGTGATCTTAATTAAATGTGGGTTCGAGAAATAACTTTAATACTGGTTGTCTCTCTTGTTGTCCATTGCTGACATTCTTTGCGTTCTGTCGGGCATTTGTTTGTGTATCAACGCCATCCCATTGCATATTGTCGACTTTGCTTCCATCATAGTTCAAGATTCAATGATTTCTTTCATAACATTTACTTTAGCTAGCTCCAAACATGACTCCTTTCTGGTTTCTGATTCTGTTGTCCTCGTCACCAGCACTAATCTATGCCACTTTTGCATGATGGATATATATAGGACGACTGCCTATAAGCCTTGTTCTTTAATTAAATCATTAGAATAAATTAATTAATGCCAAAGCTATCCAGATTCCAGACCAGCACCTTATCTCATTGAGCAGCGAATTGTAGGAGAAGCGGCGGAAATTTGTGGATTTATAACAGATGAAGTCGGGAAACTTTAGATAATGCGGTTGTCCTTTCTATGGTTGGGTAGGATAGATGGATTCAAATCAAGAAATGATCTGTTATTTTTTTACTTTGGTGATCTGGTTTATGCAAAACATAAAACTTGCATATATATTAACAAATAAAAAACAATTGCACAACTAAAAATAAACGGTGAATCAAAATTGCATGTTACTTTCTATAAAAAAAATTGACAAGAAATGCAAAAGATAAAGTTTTAGAAAGACTATAAATTTTTTCTATTATCAAAACCGCGTGAGAATTGTCTATTTGAAAACTTATAGTCTTTCTAACAGTTACCTTCTAAAATAAAAGGATACAACTTTCTAGTTTAAAAGAGCACAAATCTATTTCAAGTAGAGTTTTAACATACACAACATTTTTATTCACACCATAACAATCCCCTCACATTAATGAAAATTGTTTGATCAAAATAAAATACAAAGTAGACATGAAAATATAGAGTAACAGCGAAAAATCATTGTATTGGGCAATGTATCTTTAGGCCTTGAAACATTCCTTAGTGAAAACTATTGGATTCACTATACTAGATAGTGAATATGATATCTTGAACTATTTAGTCTTTTGTGTGAAACTAGACAATAGAAATCACACAGTTCCTTTTCTTACAATTTTGGTTCTCACGATTGTGTTCATTTTGACCTCGAACATATCCTGGTTTTAGAGAGTCCTTTAGAGAATTCAACATTTTTCAATTCTCATAGAAGTAGTCTCATTTCACTCTCTCATAGGAGATTTTTATTAAGAACATCTTGTAATACCCAACTTGGATTTCTTAAGCTATAAGAATAATTAAAAGTTTAGTTTATCTTGTTTTTACTACATTTAGCACTTTTCATCATAGGAATGGATAAGAGTGCTACTACTGAATTGACACATGATTTGGGTTTTCTTTTGAATCTAGATCTTGGGATCTCCAGTCAACTAGGTTAGGTTGCCATCATGACAATTCTTCGAATATAGGCTTTAATCCCATTCCCCTTGATGATTTATCGACTTGCTTTCTTGTTAAATATTTTATTAGCAGATCCACGATATTATCCTTTAACTTTATAAAGTCAATAAAGACAATCCTACTTGAGAACAACTATCTTATGGTATTGTGTCTTTGACAATTATACCAAGACTTACCGTTATATATAAAATTTTATGCCCTTCCAATTACAGATTGGCTATTGCAATGTACACAAATCATTGACATAAAATTTTGGTCAACTTAAAATATCCTCATAAAAGTTTTAGAAATCACTTTGTTTCTTTTCCATATTTGTCTAAAGCTATAAACTCAGACTCCTTCATGGATCTGGAAACGCATGTTTATTTAAAGGATTTCCAAGAGGATATAGCTTCTTTAATAGTTAATAAAAACTCATTTATGAATTTTGAATTTTTATTATTGAATATCCATTTAGCATTGTTATACCTTTCAAGTATAGATGGATATATTATATAATACAATCTATATTTTGACTTTTTCGGTGGAGGAACCATTTTGTCTAATTTATTAAGAGGTATTTAATTTATAATATAATTTACTGATAAAATAGCCTCCATACAAGTTCCAAGATAATCTTGAACTTACCAACCTAGCATCATTAATTCTTTCAATATTCGATTATTGTATTTAGCAATATCATTCTCAATTTCTTTTGATCAACATAATCTTCGTGCTAAGTTGATTTTTACCATTGTTTTCCCATATGGAGCATGTGTAAGAATAGGGTTTACCAGCAGGACAACAAGGGTTATTGGTATTACTAGTGCATTAGTGTTATTAATACTAATTTTAACCATCTATTGTCTCAATAATAGAATCAACTATACACATGTTTATCACACTAGAAACTAATATAAGCAAATTGAATCACATAATGTATATAAAAAATCAAGCACGAGTTCGACTTTTACTGTCAAGGAGCAAAATAATAATTAAGTATTTATCAATGGAAAGTGGATGTGGTTCTTTCAAGAGTTCTTGTGTTCAAAGCCCAGCGTCCACTGCCTTTCTTACATGTCTTAATAAGACAAGACAATGCAATTAAGGAATTTAACATAAAAATGTACACCCACACGGTAGAGTTTCTTTAGCATTTATTCCCCGTTTTGTTTCACCAAAGCAAAGCAAAGCAAACAGGCACTTCTTTATTTTTTCCAGTTTCCAAGAGTAAATAAAAGTTCTTTCAATCTCTAATTTATTAAAAACTGGTACGTACGTACTTAATAACAACCAGCCAGTAATTAATGAAATTAGGAGACATGCTATGCACAAAAATTGCCAGTATTATTTATTTAGCAGTGGACTTCTTTTATATCAAGAGAATTTTATTGCAGAAATAAACATAATAGACAACATTATAGAAGCAAAGCAAACATCCTTTTTATATTTATTTTTAGTTTTGTTTCAGCAAAACAACGCAAATATCACATAATAGACAACTTCCTTTTCTTTCTTTCCTTTTCAATTTCCGTTTATGTCACTGATAAACTTCAGCAATAAAGGCAGTGATAAACTTCAGCAATTTTATTTCAACAAACGTTCTTCTTTTTTCTTTTTTTTTTTCTTTTTCCAACGTAAACAGACCATTAAAATAATTAATATAATAAAAAATATTTACTTCACCTTCTCAGTTAAATGCAAACACATATATCTAGTTTGTTTTTAATATATTATCTGTTTCATGTATAACCAGATCATACTCATAACTAAGCAAGCTAAATTGTTTTAAGATTGTTGCAACACTTTAAATATATAGTTCTTATTCTTGTTCTTTCCTTACTCTGATGTTTTGGTTTCTACAAAACATAAACATGCATATAAATTAACAAATGAAAGAAAAAAACTTAAGATCAAGTACAAATACATGAAAATTCTCTCAAAGAATTCAATTCTATCAAGGAAGCAAATGATCAAATTCCTTTCCTTCATCAAACACTACCAAAAAATCTATGAATACAAACACAATCACCGATGGAAAATTTCCATCGGTATTTTGGATAATATTTACCGACTGAATATATTTCATCGCTAATTTTATCAGTATTTACCGACATAATATTTTTGTTGGTAAATACCGAGGTATTATAGTCGGAATAAAAGAAATTTAAAAAAATCAAAAAGTACGATGAAATGTAATTTTTTTTGGATGATTTTACCAACAAAATTACAGTTGGATCAAACAGGAAAAGCTATACAGTAACGTGTCACTTATACCGACAGATTGACATACGGAATAATTTCATCAGCAATTCCATCGATAATAGTTAATATTTAACCTGGTCGTCGACCCTCCCTAGGGAATATTTCTCCTTCTTCCCCTCTGCATCTAAACAACCCCCCCAAATCTGCAACTAACATAGCCCCCTATATAACCCCCCCCTCCAATCTCAACATAACTTATCATTCCTTGACTTTTCAAGTCATAACAACAATTTTATTATGGAATTTCTATTTTAAGTAAGTAAATCTACTATTTTTTTAATTTAAATACAATTTTGAAATGTCAATTTTTTTATTGTATATTTTTGTAGTATATGTATTTTGTTTGGGTGTTTACTTGTTTTATTGTTTTTTTCTCAAACAAACTTGCTGTATGGATACATGATTTTGTACATGTTATGTTCTGTTTTAAATTTTGTAAAATTATATTTGTTTGTAAATTATTGAAACTTATATCGAATTACTGACTTAGGTATGTTGTGATGATATAAATAATAGCTTGTTTAACAGATCTGTTTTATATTTTGTCAATTTTATTGTTGAGTTGTAATTTTCATAAATTAATGTGTACAAATTTGTATGTACGTAAATAATTGATAATGAATTAAAAAAAGTATGAAAGTAGGTTTATTATTTACTTAACGTAGTTAATTAATACATATATATTTTTGTCATCATTATATATATATATATTCGATAAAAGTCATGGATGTATCGAGATTCAATCCAAGAATTGTGAATGATAGATTATTGTGATGTGATTCAAGGTTTTAATAATCACACAACATATATCCTGAGAAATATTAGTGGATGCAGTATTAGGTGTCCATGTAGGAGTTGTCAAAATAAAAAGTTTCTCAATCCAGATGTTGTAACGATGCATCTTCTACACAAAGAGTTCATGGAGAAATACTTGTGTTGGTATGCACACTAAGAACCATTTGTTCCTCCCAAGACCATGGTAGAAAGGATGGTTGGGTCAACTTCTAATGCTAGTAACGTGCATGGAGTTGAAACTAACAATAGTAATCCTTATAGGACTATGGTTATGGATGCAATGAGAATGAATAAGGGTTATGTCGGTCAATGTCCAATCATAAATGAATAACCAAATACAGATGCGGCCAGGTTTTTTGATCTTATAAAAGATTTTGACGAACCATTATGGGATGGCTGCACAAATCGCAATAAATTATCGGTCATTGCACAAGTGTTTACTATTAAGTCAGATTATACGTTGAGTGAGGCTGGTTATGACAGAATTGTCGAATGAGCGAGAAGCATTTCACCTGAAGAAAATAGGCTGAAAGAGAACTTCTATGCTGCCAAGTCCATGATGAAACCCCTCAGTCTAGGATATCAGAAAATTGACATGTGTCCAAACTTCTACATGTTGTACTACCTTGAAAATGTTGAGCTGACCAAGTGCAAGACATGTGGGTATTCCCGTTATAAACCCAGAACTGGCAGGAGAAAGATTCTGATAGCACATAAAAAACTTAGATACTTTCCAATCACACCTAGACTACAGAGGTTATTCATGTCACTAAAGACTATTGAGCACATGACATGTATCAATCACATGATGCGGTAGATGGAGTGATGGTGCACCCTTCTGATGGTGAAGTATGAAAACATTTTGACAGTGTGCATCCTTATTTTTCAGTTGAATCAAGAAATGTGCGTCTTAGGCTATGTATAGATAGATTCAATCCATTCGGATCATTTGTTGCGCTTTATTCTTGTTGGCCGGTTATACTAACGGTTTACAACTTACCACTAGGGATGTGTATAAGGCTAGAGTTCATGTTTTATCTATGGTCATACTCGATCCTAATAGTCTGGGCCGAAATATAGAGATTTGTCTTCGACCGTTAATTGATAAGTTGACGCAATTATGGTCCTCTAGGGCGTTGACTTATGATGTATCGATGAAACATAATTTTCTTATGAGGACAGCTTTGATGTGGAATATCAATGATTTTCTAGCTTATAGAATAGTTTCTTGTTGGAGCACACATGAAAAACTAACATGTTCATATTGCATGGAAAATAACAAGGCATTCACGCTAACAAACGAGGGTAAAACATCTTTTTTTTTACTACCATCAGTGTTACTTGCCAACGGATCACAGGTATAGAAAGAAAAAAAATGATTTTTTTATTGGCAGAGTTAAAAAGGATGTTGCACCCCTACATCTTTTCAATGAAGAATTGTATGATGTGGTGTTAGAGTACGGTGATATTGTGTTTGGTTTTTAATCTGGTAAGCAGAAGTTTCCTGGTTTTAGTTTGACCCACAACTGGGCAAAGCAAAGTATTTTCTAGGAGCTTCCTTATTGGTAGCCTAATCTCCTCCACCATAACCTAGACGTCATGCACATAGAAAAGAACGTGTTTGAGAACATTTTTAACACGGTTATGGACGTGAAAGGAAAGAGAAAGGATAACATCAAAGCTAGAATAAATATAACATTGTTTTGTCACCATAAAAATATGGAGTTGATTTATGCTAGGTCATGGGTTGCAAATCCCAAAGTAAGCTTCGTCTTAGACAAGAATGCACAAATATTGGTGTACCAATGACTGAAGAGTCTATGTTTTCCTGATGGACATGCCTCGAATATATCAAGGTTGGTTTATTTGGAGGATTGTAGATTGTATGGAATGAAGAGCCACGACTGCCACGTGTTTATTCAAATACTCATTCTATTAGCTTATCATGATTTATTGTCAAATGGAATATGGGATGCACTCACGGAGATCAGTCATTTCTTTAGAAATATATGCTCCAACAAGTTGCAAAAACAACACATTGAGAGGCTTGAAATGGATATTGTCAAGACAATATACATCTCTCCATCATTTTTTGAGCACTTTATAGATGAAATATTTAACATATCAGACTGTTTTTCTCCCTCTCATAACTTGTGAACCATAAATTATTTTTTGTGGTGAGTCCCATATTTTTATAAAAGAGAGGAATATGATTACTTCCTACATGATAATTTCTCTCACTTTATATGCGTTTTGTTCTGGTCAACATTCTGGTTAATATAGACTAAGTTAAGGGTTTCTATTTTTATTTTTATTTTATCAATATGAACACTGTATATATTAATATATTGTCCTGTAATTGACTTGTATAAATTCACTGCCAGGTAACTACTTGGCTTTCAACATTGTCAAGGCAGATCAATCATCTATATTATGGGCATATCGCTAGTAAAGTTATCCGCACGATGTTCACTGCTTTTCAAAATCTAGATATTTATAAAAAAAACATTTACGATTTAAATTCTTAAAAAATATATTTTGTTAAATGAATTGTTTTATATATATATATGACTTTTTCTACCATAGTAATTTTTTTATTCGTCATGTTTTTTGAATTAATAGTAAAGGTAATTATAATAAAATTTTGAAAAAATAATTTAAAATAAATGAATATATACACACACACATTCAATTTAAACTACATTTTCTTATTAATGAATTTTTTTCTAACAAAAAAATATTTTTTCATCAAGAATTTTGTTTTTTAAATAAAAAACTTAAAAACAAATTTCAATTAAAAAAACACTGAAAATCATATCTTGATATTTTGTATATAATTAAAAATAATAATTAATATGAGAAAACTTTGTAAAACTTTTATTATAAAAATAAAAAAAATTATTTTCACTAAATAACCTTGACCCTAATTTTTTTTTTCTAAAACAAGTGCATATTAAATTCATATATAATAATTAACGAAGTTATTAATGAAATGATTGCAAATATTACCAAAACAAAAGGCTATAATCTTAATTGAAAATAAAGACAAAATTAAATGGTATTTAATAGAATATTATTTTAAATATATTTAAAAATAATTTTTAATTAAAAATATTAAAAAAAAAAAAAAACTAAATGGTTTTCTAAAAAGAGGCTTTGTCCATTCGCTTGGATAGGTCAATGTGCCTGGAAAAATAGAAAAATCCCAATTACGAGTAGGCCTGCAAGGCCAACCACTAGTCTTTTCTTTTCTTTTTTGTTCCCGTTGCTTGCCCAATTGTTTTTTTTAAGGAAAAAAATTGGCAATAATGAGCGGAAAATCGAGTCTGAAGTTTTGGATTGGATTTTAAAATAGGATTTTCTAACCATTTTGTTTTATCTAAAAAGATCTAAGCACCTCAATAAATCCGCTCTTAACATTTAAACACTCTAAAACAGTGTGTGTGTGTCTATATATATATATATATATATATATATATTAAACCAAACCAAAAGAGAAATTAGTTATTAATTAGCTGCCATATCCATTAATTCAAAAAAAAAAAACTCTTAAAATTCGGAAAAGAGCTTCAATCTTTATATCAAAAGAGATGGGTGGATGATCTTTAGAAAGCACACAAGCCACCATTGTTTAAAAGCAAAGGAACACTGCACTTCTTGACATGGGTGGATGATCTTTAGAAAGCACACAAAAATTATTGCCTGTTGCTGCTTTGGCCGACAGCTCCGATACACAGGGGATTCTGTGGTGCGGCGGTGGACATCTTTTCCTGCATGCTTGTGTTGTGTTATTACAATTCACAGGCTTACAGCTAGGACAAAGCTTCATGAGAACACGCACATCCGTTATAAATCACCCCTCTCCCTTCTAAATCTGCTAATTTCTCCCCTAGCTCGCTCCGAAAACATTAAAATAAAATTGATTTGTAAAATGAAAGAAAGTATGGAGTTTTTTATCTACAGGTGAATCCGCTCTTCTGACTTTAATATTGGGGTTTTTTTTATCGTGCTTAACTGTTCACATGAACAGTAAATATATCATAATATTTTTTATTCCTTTTATATCAATTTTGTGACGTCGTTTGGAGCGCTCACTGCATCCAACACAAAGCTAAGAACTCGTCAGTCTTTTTTAAAAACAAATAAATAAAAAAACAATAACATGTAGTCCATCTCTTTAATAAAAAAAAAAAAACAAATGGGCTATTATGATGGGCCAACCATTGGGCTTGGCCTGTTGTTGAATTTTTCTTCTTTTGTTTTTACATTTATTTCTTGGGTTTGTTTTCCAAATACTTTAAAAGACAATTGTGCTATGTGCACGTAAAAGATATTAAGAAATTGCCAAAAAAAACTCAATCTAACTCTTTAATTAATATTTAGTTAATTTGTGACCTAGATTAGATTACAAACTTCACTTGATCAATTTAATTTTTTGATTTTATTATATGATAAAAAAAATACTTTATTATTAACTCAATTCTAAATAATAAAATTAAATAAAAATCTCTTTCTAAATGATAGATTTGAAAATATATTTATAAAAAAAAACTAGAAAAAAAATGACTAGAAAAAAAGTGTGTGCCCCATCTTTTTGTTTTTTTATAACAGGTCGTTTATGTTTGTTAATAAGGAAAATACACGTTGTGAGGGACTCGAACTCGCGTCGATCGCATGTACAAATCACGTAAAATAACATATTTACATGTTTCACTAGATATACAAAGTGAAACCGACTCTTAGCGTTTTAGTTATGTTTATATTCATTGTCTTGTTTTAGTAATTGGATTATCATGACTTATTTATTTTTGTGTTTTAAAAGCGTTTTATAAAAAAATTAAATTTTATTTTTTTTTTTTATTTTAAATTAATATTTTTTTAATGTTTTCAAATCATTTTGATGCGCTAATATCAAAAATAATTTTAAAAAAATAAAAATAATATTATTTTAATGTATTTTCAAGTAAAGAATACTTTGAAAAGCAACCACAGCTACACTTTCAAACGGTCCGGGAACTCATGATTATTTTTTTTCTAATCCCACACTACAAAATATCTTTAAACCAATATATGTATTAATAAAAATGAGATTTTCTCTTCAAATTATTTGAAAAATACATCGCAGATCCAGTTAATGCATTCTGATGAATGCTATGAATACTAATATTGCTGGATTTGTAGGAAATAAATTATTCTCATGCAAAATGTAGCTCTCCCTCTCCTCAATTGTACCATGAATTATTTTTTCCTGTGTACTATAATCGTAATGGGTCATGTAGGTATCTATATCAATCATTGGTTGGCGCTCCTCAAAAACACGATATCTCCTAGCATCCCAGATATCAAGGTAAGATGCATGAATTACCAACCAATTCCCCTCGCATATACCCTAGCGACTAATATTGTACAGCTCCTCTTTAGTATCAATATAATCTGGT
>Ga0307510_10010843_pt1 | contig 10833 bp, 11 predicted proteins | sample 12_EM_MG_FD_207224 | JGI IMG/M metagenome (GOLD analysis project Ga0307510, IMG submission 207224) | Populus trichocarpa ectomycorrhiza microbial communities from riparian zone in the Pacific Northwest, United States - 12_EM | ecosystem: Host-associated > Plants > Roots > Unclassified | place... | reverse complement strand
TTTTTGAAGTTTTCTGCACAAGAAAATGCTTAGAATTATTTAACTTTTTATTAAAGGTTTCTACAACTATTTTTCAGCTGAATAGTCTGATTTGCACACAGTGATACTGTTCACATTATTGACGCACGTGAGACTTATCACTCATGTGCACTTCTGTTGGTGCATCACACAGGTAACACACGAGTAACACACACTGTCACAGTCACGCAATCTCGAGGAAATCGAGGGTCGAAGTAGAATCTCGCGTTGGCTGGCGTTATCACGACCCAAAAAACATTTTCACGCGGCCGTTTCTATTCCCGAACAGCACATTTTTTCACACAAGATTGTATTTCAACAAAAAATTCTTTTGGCTGGTATCTCACGACGTCAAAACTTTCCCGAACGCACCCTTAAACTTGTGGAGTTCACTCGAGCCAGGAATTGAGAAAGGCAACCTTAATTTAAGACAAATGCACACGTTGCCTCGTCAACAGTAGCTAACACACCGTATCCCTGCTGCATGCGGGACATGGCCCAAAGGTACAAAAAAGCAGCAAAGAGAACTTAGGTTGATATTGGATACAAGTACGTTCCATGCCAGACGGGAGCGAGCCAACTGATTTTGACTCGATCCCTCATCCAAACGGGGCGGTGCTACCCAACCGCAGTATTTTCCGATGTCATCGACATTCGTCAATGATGTGCATGGTCACCTTGGAATAGACAAATGTCCGGCTTACAATGCCACAACCCAAACCATACAAGTAATTTAACAAGTCATGTCCGAACTGGATTGTCATTGTTGTACCCAGTTCACCATCTCATAAAAGGGTGGACAATACAGCCAGCCATACTGCCATGGCCGACGCATCCATAAAGTCCTGCATTACACCCTAAACGCGACAAAGAAAGAAAAAAAGAAAGAAAGGTCATGGTCAGTCCGCTTAAGCTAGAAGCGCGCCCCAAAGCCGACAAGAATCGCGTTGCATGCGGCAGTATGAACGTTTCCCTCTTTCGCGTCCATCGTACCATTTCCACGCCGACCATTGCCATTCCTGCTACTGCTCTTCGATGGCACCGCGTTCAACCCTCGTGCAGTCCCACCCAGGAAGCGATCTTTATCGGCGACATGAAGTTGACCCGAGCCGGTGCAACCGCTGCAGTCAAGCAGGTGTTTAGGCTGGATGCAACGAAGACCGGTCCACCACCTGCGCCGACGGCGGATGTGTTCTGCACAGTAAGGGCCACGCATAGCCCCGGGTTGAGCAGCTAGGTATTGTTCCAGTCGTGTTTGTGGGATCATCGCAGCTGGAAGTGGAAATGTTCGGGTTTGTATAACCAATTGCGTCGGTGATGAAGGAAAAGACATTCGAGAGGGTTCCGTGGGACATGGCAAGATGTGAATTGAGAGAGGGGAGGGAAGGGAGCAGCGGAAGACGCACTTATTGGTATCCCTACGACAGAGCGACCGGAGCCCCCAGTTTGACTCAACGATGGAGAGAAGGGAGTAATGCGTGTAGGATATCGGGTCATCGGAATTTCTCGCGCACTTCCAAGCAGCAACGCCAAGATACGGCTATTTTCGGCATATGATTTGTTCTTGTGGAAACTAAGATGATGGGCGTCTCGTCGTTGAAGTGCCCGTTGCTGAATAACAGGAACAACTGGTGCTACAGACACTGGGCCGCGTGGTCAATTGAAGTGTTGTGGCCATCATCGACCATAGTGGGCATTCAGAAGTTCCGTTGGGTGAGAGCAGAACTATTCACATAAGCGGCAAAGTCGCTAAAATTGCGATGCCGCCCAAGAGGCGATGGATCGACGGAACTGATGCAATCGTAGATGAGGTATTCATTCTTTGCCCCCGAAACGGTCCATAGCTGTGAAGATACTAGCGAAGGTTTAGGATAAAATGTGTTCCATGAATTTTGTTGGGACACACTTGGTAGAATGCGGCAAGGATCACTATCATCCATTTTCCAGGAGTCTCCACCGACCGCCGGAACGAGTTGAGCTCAGTCGGTGTGAAACACCGAGTGGGGAGGTCATCTTCGGCAGCGTCATCGAATTCCGGCCGAGCGAGAACATCTGTCAGGATGAGTAATGACGACAATTGTGAGGTGTCAGTTTGCCGTTGAAAGACTGTTTTCAAACCTGTGTGGTCACATGACAACGGGGACTGTGGCACCGGGAACCAAAAATGCCAAGAGATGCCAAAGTGGGAGACTTCAGTGATCCGATTACACTACGGGATGACGAGTCGCAACTCCAACTTGAAGGGCGTTAAATCATGAAGGCGCTGGATCTTCCGGATTTCAAACCTTGTCCCCGACGTGATTTGACTGCTTTGTATAGTATAGCAGACAATACATAATCTATTTCTCACAGATCAGAACACCACACGACATCAAGCGATGGCCGTCGCCGCCCACCAGACCCCAGGACTGATGTCTTTGCTTCACTTCCCTCCAGAGCTCTTGACACGCATCCTTCTATATCTTCCCCCCCTCGACATCATATCATGCGGGCGCGCTTGTCGCTCGCTGTATGATCTGTGCAGTGGCTCTACCTTACGTTATCTTGTTCAGATGGAACGCTGCGCAGTGAGCGACGACTTGAGTCCGGGTTTATCTTATCCCGAGCGTCTTCGCATGCTCGAGAAGTGGGAGGAAGCATGGGCGGTGCTTAATTTTCATACATCCGTTAACATCCCCATTCCATTCGATCGGTCCTATCACTGGAGCTTCACTGGTGGAGCGCTCTTACTCGGCACTGCACTTGACCGTGCCAGTGAGGGCCGCAAACCCACTGTGGGTTACTCCTACCTCACTCTTCCGTCGCCGTTCGATGCACAGGATCAAAGCTTCGAGTGGAAGAGGCATAACTTTGAAGCCGAGGTCTTACAAATTGAACTCGCGGTGCATGAGCACGATATGGTAGCAGCTCTGACAGCGTGAGCGTTTTTTGTTCTCCTTTTCCGTCCCAGGGTTGATTTGAGAGAAGCAAAGAGGACCATGTGCAGCATCCATCTGAGAGGAATTCGATCTTGGAATTGCGGTTATTGAGCTTTTCAACTGCCCAGCCCCATCCCCTTGCGGAGCAACCTGTCATCTTCGTTGACAGGAGGATCCTACCTCTTGACAGACTGAGCACCAAGATTGACGTCGTTGGGGACTTCCTCATCCTGTTGGTTACGTTTTCCGAACGGAGTAGGAATCAGGACATATTCTCCCTTGTGTGCTGGAAAACGGGCCTGACGCATAGTGTGAGTGTTCTGGGGTTACCGCAAATTCGTCCGCCATCGCTGATACTTTACTTTCAGCTCGGGTCTCCCGAGAAGGGAGCTTACGAATACTTCAGCCACCTCTCGCAAGACACCCTTGTGATTCCCAATTTGATCCAAAATACGTTCGAAATAGTCAAGATTGTGATTGATAACGATGATAAACCCCATATCGTGCCTCTATGCGCGCTTCACCTTCCTCCGCTCATTCAAAGCACCTCACTCTTCGAATTCTACTGTCGCGCAGAGCCAAATCCAACCAGTTCAGGACCTCTTGACATCCCCGGGCCATCCCGATCCCATCGACCTTTCCATGACAAGGCGGAAGATGCGATCATTATTTTCAATTTGTCCTATAACCACTGGTTTGGGACTCAGATGAATTGGCTCACACTTATTGTGCACCGCCGTGCGCTTCTTGCTCATATCCCCACAGCGCACAGGGCATGTGCGCCATTCAGTTCCGCCCCCGAGCCCGCGCCCGCGCTCGTGGAGGTGCCATGGTCTGTTTGGGGCCCCCCTGCGACCCGCTTGTTCGTGGGAAACCCCACGCCAATGCACTACACAGAGACGACGGCTGGCCAGCGGGAGGTCATGTTGGAGGATCGTACGCCGACGCCGATTATAGTGCGAGACTTTAATCCGTATGCTGTGCGCGCCGCTCGTGCATTGGCATCTGCAAGTGGGCAGTCGCAGCAGGGGAACTGGAGCACGCAGCTTCCAAATGGAAATCGGATGTCCCTTAAAGTGGAGGATAGTGTGCTTACCGCACGTTCAATATTTCAAGAAGATGTGTGGTCGTCGCTGCCCTATGTCGAGATTGTGACCCAGGATGAATATCAATATGATGGTGTTATGATGGATGATGAGAGGATTCTGGGTTTCCGTGTACGCTTCGGATCTTATGTCGTTGACCAGTGTTGACCATTGTTCTTTTACAGACAAGCCCAGAAGATGAGCTTGTTGTATCGCTTTTCGACGTTCACGTCTTAGGTTAGCATACTGGGATATACTGGGAGTTTGTAGAACCACTGTACACTGAATCTTAAACTCGTGCGGTTCACTCGAGCCAGGAAACTGAGACACGATCTTGACTTAGAGACAGATGTACATATTACCTCGCCATACAGTAGCTAACATACTGCATCCATGCTGCGTGCGGGACATCGTCCAAGGGTACTAAAAACAGCAGAAAGAATTTAGTTTGATACTGGATATGCGTGCGTTCCATGCCAGACGGGGGCGGACCAATTGACTTTGACTCGATTTTCCTTATCCAAATGAGGTAAATACTAACAGGCGCGTCGTCCAGGAATTGTATTCAGAGGGGTTACCCAACTGCAGTATTTTCCGATACCATCAACATTCGTCATTGATGCGCATGGTTAGCCTTGGAACAGACAAATGTTCGGGTTATCATGGCACATACAAGTCATGTACGTACTGTATTGTCATTGTTGTACCCAGCTCAAATCTCGCAAAATGGTAGAAAATACCATTATCCATACTACCACTGCCGAAGCGTCCATAAAGTCCTGTGTTACACCCTAAACGCAACAAAGAAAGAATAAAGGTCATCGTCAGTCTGCTTAAGCCCGAAAAGGCCGCAAAGCCGACGAGAATCGCGTTGAATACAGCAGTACGCACGTCTTCCTCTTTCGCGTCCCGCACCATTTCAGCGCTGATCATTGCTATTCCCGCTACTCCTGTTCGACGGCACCGCGTTTGGCCCCCGAGCGGCCCCATGTGCCATGAGATTGACCGGGGCTGATGCGACTGCTTGTAGTGGAGCTGGTGTTCAGGCTGGATGCGACGAAGACTGACCCACCGCCCGCGCCGACGGAGGATGTATTTTGCGCAGTGGGGGGCACGGATAGCGTCGGGTTGAGCAGCTAGGTGTTGTGTCAGTCGTGTTTTGGGCCATTGCACCTGGAAATGAAAATGATCGTGTTTGTACAACCGATTGCGTCGGTGTTGAGCAAAAAGATGTCCGAGAAGGTTCTGTGCGACGTGGACAGATGTGAATTGAAAGGGGGGGAGGGAGGGAGCAGCGGAAGACACACTTGTTGGTGTCCTTACGACAGAGCGACCGGAGCCCTCAGTTTGACACAACAACGGAGAGGGAGGAGTAACGCGTGTAGGACGTCAAGCCGTTGGAATGTCTCCCGCACTGTCGGGAGCGGCACCTCGGGCAGCCACGCCAAGATTCGACTACTTTCGGTAGATGATTCGTTTTTGTCGAAACTAAGGACGATGAGCGTCTTGTCGCTGAAGTGCCGTTGCTGAATAGCGGGACCAGCTAGTACTGCAGCGACCGGGTCACGTAGTTAATTGAAGTGTCGCAGTCATCATCGACTATATTGGGCATTACGAAGTTCCATTGGGTGGGAGCGGAATCATTCACATAAGCAGAAAAGTTGTTGAAACTGCGATGCCGCACAAGAGGCAATGGGTCGATGGCACCGGTGCAAAAGTAGATAATTTCCAGGAGGTATTCTTTGCCTCGAAACGGCCCGTAACTGTAGATGCTTAGTGAAGGTTTAGTATGAAATGCATTTTATGAAGCTTCGTGGGACACACTATGGTAGAATGCGGTAAGGACCACCACTACTCATTCCCCAGGAGTCTCCATCGAACACCACGAGTTGAGCTGAGTCGGTGTGTGGCGCTGAGAGGGGAGGACATCCTTGGCAGTGAGGTGATTGGATCAGCCCGAACGGGAGGATCAGTCAGGACGAGAGTAAATGAAGGTTGTGAAATGTCGGTTTCGACGAGTTTGCCATTGAAAAGACTGTTTCGAGCGAAATCTGGTGTGGCCACATGAAAACGGGGACCAAAAACAGTATTCGTGGCCTGATTACGCAAGCAACACTCACGTGAGCTTGCTTGCCGAGGAGGGTGAGTCGCAACTTGAAGGGCGCTGTATGCAGGCGCTGGATCCTATCTCTGACCGGCGTGATTTGACTGCCTTGTAAAGTATAGCAGCAGACTCCCCAACAATACATAATCGATTTCCCATAGGCGGCCGCAGCGTGGCAAGTTACTCTTTATTCCTACATCTACCAATGACCCATTGCGATGTCTTTCGTGGACACCTTGCAATCAAGTATCCTGCGTATGGTCATGCCCTATGGGAGCCAAGTCCACCGAGGCTGTGTGGCCCCGTCGAGGTTGGAGACGTCGGTCTCATACGCGGAGGCAGATTCCACCGACTTTTCAACGCTCTTCTTTCCGCGGACCATCCGTCTCACAAGTCCGGCGTACCAGAATACCATGAACCACTAATCCCCAAATCGTCCGACCATATCATCTACGGCACGCTTAGTCCAAGCCATTATTATTCAGATGGGATCGACATTGCGGCTCTTGAACCAGATGTCCAGGTCTTTGGGTAGTGGCGATATAGTGTCCAAATTTTCTTCCACTGATAATTTTGCAGCTCAGATCATGATAACTACCCGCAGGCCTCGGTTTCGTGCAAAAGCAGACGAGGAGGGGCAGTATTATCCCTTCCAGTACCGGCTCAACGTCAGGATACCCTTGCACGAGAGGCTTTTGGCAAATGGATGGTGACGCACATCGATCGATGGTTCGCCTTCGCCCGCACGCATGAGCTCGGAATCGAGCAGATGGAGGAACTAATCTTAGTCACTGGCTGCGATCGCGTGAGATCCTGGACCAATGTTACTTTCTTGAAAACCCAGCTGGACGCACAAATATCCATTGGTGTCGAAGTAGCTCACGGTCCTGAAGGGAGAATTATCTGGCAGGGTTCTCCCGAGCAAATCCGGGGCGTAGTATTAAACCAAGGGCCTAGTGGGAACGTACGTTAGCGCGCCATTTGCAAGCACTAATGATCTTGAGATATCTTTGGCTGTGTTCTTGTGTCTGTTAGAACTTACCAGAGAATCAATGCATATTCATCCGAGGTTTCCGTGTTGCTCGTACTCCTGTGGTACTGCCGAAGCATCTTGAAACGGCTAAATCCTCGACAGATGCGGGCGGGTACAAACAGGACTCCGAGGCCGATGTGGAGCGTATATCGATACCCACCGTTTCGAAGGTGAAGTGTCCTGTCTAATGTATCTAAGTCCTTATTTGATCCCTCAAACTATTAGGACCCACTTCAATTTATATTCGACTATGTCGCTGGGGTGAGATGACGAAAGACTTCAGCGATGCCTTCATATTTAGTAACTTGGACCTCACAGCGGATCCCCGAATGCAATATGGTTCTTGTTCATGATGAAGACCTGGCCCGGATCAGCGGAATTTGTGATATTGACGTGAGCAATCATCACATAATACAGTGTATCGCCCTTCTCATATCTATAGGCACTGGAAACCCTCCAACCAGATGTAGTGGAAAATTACCTGCGGGGTTCCAACGTGGAGATACGCACAGATTTATGTCGTAAGTGCCTACGCGTATCATGAGTTCCCTGGCTCCTACTGAGGGTATATGTAAAGACTTGTCACCTGCTAACAATGGTGATCCACAGATCGCCAGAGTGGCGATGCTTTCCATGATAACCCGTAAGCCAAGTAGGTGATGCGTTTTAGGCGTGGGGGTTGAATTGCCTTGCTTGACTCTGCCGCTTGAAATAGATGTTTCCTCGCAATCCCCACCAACATCCCTTGCATCTAAAACCGTTGACCCTCACTACACTGCCGAGCTCTTGGTTATAAATTTACAAGGTATGAAAGTTTGCGAAGATGACACACTATCTTCACTCGATCTGCCCGACATGGGTGGCCACGCTCAGCGCATTGCATCTTCACATCAAGTACTCTCTGCCGATGCTCCTCAGGATCTACAGCTAGCTTTTTTGCTCCAGATTCCTCCAGAACTCTTGACTCGCATCCTTTTATATCTTTCCCCTCTCGACATCATAACGTGTGCACGGACCTGTCGCATCTTGTATGGACTGTGCCGCGACTCCTCCTTGCGTTATCTTGTTCAGATGGAACGCTCCTCCGTAAGCGACGACTTGAGTCCGGGATTATCTTATCCCGAACGACTTCGCATTGTCAAGGAGCGGGAAGAAGTATGGGAAATGCTCGATTTTCGCAAGTCGATACAGGTCTCCGTGCCGTTTAAGTCAACCGGAATATATGACCTCACCAGTGGGGCATTCTTCCTCGACTGCGCGAACCACGGAACCACGACGGGGTTCTCCTACATCACTCTTCCGTCGCTTTCAAATGTACAGGATCAAAAATTAGAGTGGAAGGAGTTTAGTCTTGAAGCGGAGTTGCTAATATTTGCACTCGCGGTGGATGAGCATGATCTGATAGCAGCTCTGACGGTGTGCGCGATTCCCTACTCTTCTTATTCGACCCGACTTTGACTTCAGAGAAGGAAGGAAGACCTGCATTACCCCTCGGACAGGAATATGATATTGCAATTACATTTATTGAGCTTCTCAACTGGCCAACCCCATCCATTTGCCGAGCAGCCCATCATCTTCATCGCCGCGAAGAGTCCACCCCTCGGTATCTGCAACGCTGTGGTTGAAATCGTTGGGGACTTCCTTGTTCTTTTGATCGGTTTTCTGGAGGAATGGAATGAGAATGAGGACATGTTCTTTGTGGTTCTCTGGAAGAAGGGTGAGGCACACTGCGTGAGTATTTCGGGGTCATCCCACATCCCGTCCAGCCTCGCTTATACGCCATGTTCAGCTTCGTTCCCCCGAATGGAGAACTCACTTAGATTTCACTTTCCTTTCGCAAGACACCCTCACGATTCCCAACCTGAGTCAAAATACGGTCGAAGTAACGAAGATTGTGATCGATAGTGATGGTACACCGCGTCTCATGCCCCTCTGCATATTCCACCTTCCTCCGCTCAATCGAGACGCCTCACTCTGTAACCTCTACTGCCACACAGAACCAAAGCCTACCAGTTCAGGTCCTGTTGTCATCTCATCCGATCGACCATTCCATGATAAGGCAGAGGATGCGATCATTATTTTTGATATTTCCTATGACCACTTCTCCAGGCGGGATTGGCTCACATTCATCGTGCACCGCCGTGTCCTCATGGCTCATATCCCTGCAGCGTACCGTGCATGTGGGCCCTTCTGTTCTGCTCCAGAGCTCATGCCCACACCCGTGCACGTTCCGTGGTCTGCGTGGGGCCCCGCCGCGACACGCTGGTTCGAGGGGGAGCGCGTTGAAACGGCTTGGATAATGAGGACGGCCGGCCAGCGTGTAGTCGCGTTGGAGGAAGCCATGCCAACACCGATCATAGTGCGAGACTTTAATCCATATGCTGTGCGCGCCGCTCGCGCGTTGGCGGCCGTGAGTGGGCAGTCGCAGCAGGGGAACTGGAGCAAGCAGCTCCCGAATGGAAACCGGATGACCCTTAAAGTGGAGGATAGTGTACTCAACGCTGGCTTTATATTCGAAGAGGATGTGCAGTCATCGTTGCCCTACGTCGAGATCGTGACACAGGATAAATATCACTATACGAGAGCAATGATTGACGACCAGAGAATTCTGGGTTTGAAGGTATGCTTCCAATCTTCATATCACTGATAAGTGTATTAGTTGTATTGACTGCTTAATCTCTCTAACAGAGTGACCCGGAAGACGCGGATGGGATATGGTATTTTGATGTCCATGTCTTGGGGTAGCGTAGCGTACCGCGTACCGGGGTATTCCGAGTCTGTGAATCTCAGGTTTGTGAGGGAGGGTCAACTGTCACGGTTAAGTGGGCACCTTCGATCACGTGACGTCCTCCAGCACCCTGACTACCTCTGTCTCTTCCTCCTCGCCTTGCTTGCCTCGCCTTCAACTCTTTGTTTTCCACCCCCGTCATCACACGATCGACACCTTTCCATCCGCAGCCAAATTTCCTTGCTCACCGCACCCCAATCCTTACGGCCGAAGACTCGCGGATCGCCCACATCACATCGGCTGGCGTCAAAGCATAAAGACCGCTACCAACTTAGCACACATCACTCGCGACCCCTCGCCAATCGCCCCTCTGCCTGACCACGTCGTTATTAGGAAAGGACTTTACTGTAAATTGGTTCATCTGAGTCCCTCTTGTACGTTTCTCTATCCCCTTTTGCCTTGGACTTTGGCTCTCCATTCTACAGTTTCCTATTTCACTCTAGTCTTTGTACCATTGAGCACCACCGCACCTCACTCGCTTTCGCCTTCAATGCGCCCGCTGTCGCGTACTTTACCACGATTCAGTAAAATTTCCACATTTCGGCACCGCTGCTCATCGTCTACGTCGACGTGCGGGTCTGTCGCTGGCAGCACCTCATTCGTTCCTGGTCTCTTTCCCTTTGCTTGTTTAGTCTCGCTCGTAGAAGACTTGTCCTTACTGCTGCGGATCTGGATATAAAACCCTTTCAACCTGGCCTTGTCAGAGGCTGGCCATTCGGAGCCCATTTCTTCCCCTTTCGTTTTGTGTGCTTTCGCCCTTGCTCCCGCCGCAAGAAATCTTACGCTCGTTCCCACCCCTTTGGGAGCGTGGCCTCTGATCCCTTTCCCTTCCACTCCTTCGAACTCACTGCTTGGTCCTACCTCCAACGCTACGGGAGAAACAACGT